>ERZ761603.158-NODE-158-length-59101-cov-40.424635_pt1 | contig 59101 bp, 47 predicted proteins | sample MGYA00511879_ERZ761603 | MGnify/ENA primary metagenome ERZ761603 (study PRJEB28899, sample SAMN02850040) | bioreactor sludge metagenome | biome: EBPR Sludge; feature: EBPR Bioreactor; material: flocular biomat | place: Australia: Thorneside Wastwater Treatment...
CCGGCGCTGAAGAACGCCGCGTTGTTCAGGAACGCCGTCCAGAACACGTCGTTGATCTTCAGGCCCGAGCCGCGACCGAGCTTGCGGGGGACCGTGGTGATCGCGCCGAGGTCATCGTTGATGATGTCGCGACGATCGATCGACAGCATCAGGGCGTAGGTGCTGGCCTTGTTGGTGTAGGTCTCTTCGCCGAGCGTGCCGTGCTTGATCTCGCCACCCGCGCCGATCTCCTCGTATTGGTCCTTGCCGATGAGGCGGTAGCTGGTGACCGTCTTGAAGTCGTTGACGTTGCGGACCGCGCAGATGTTCCGCCACACGCGCTCGACCGAGAAGAACCCTTCGAGCAGGAACTTGTTGGCGACATTCGACAGGATGCCGCCGACATCGATGGTGGTCATGCCCGCCTCAATCCCGCGACCGAAGGCGGCTTCGAGCACGCGGCGGCTGTCACGGAAGGTGCGGCCCGTGTAGCCGTTGGCGATCGCGGCCTCGAAGAGGAGTTCCTGCAGGCCTAGGCCGCCGTTGAAGCGCTTGGCGGCGACGTCCATTGCTTGCTCCGAGCAGACCTTCTCGATGCCTTCGAGCTTGGCGCTCTGGAAGCACGCGGCCTCCAGTACCTCGGTGGTCACGCTCGTGTCCGGAGTCTGGACGAACGGGATCTTGGGGCGGCTGGCACGGAGCACTTCGAGCTCGGTGCGGGTCGCGTCCCAGCCGTCACGGATGGCTTGGGCCTCGATGCTGGTGTGCTTGCCGCCGCAGACCTTGCGGATCGCGTCGATGCGGGCCGTCTCGGCCAGCGCCGCGGCGCGGATCTGCTCGGGCGTCTGCTCGGTGCCGGTGACGGGAGGGGTGGCGGAGGGGGTGGGGGTCGGATTGGACTCGTCGGCCATGACGCTGGGCTCCTTGTGAAGACGCGCGGCGATGCTCGCGCTGGTGCGGCCGTCTGCGCCGAGATCCACGAAACTGATCTCGCCGAGCGTGGCCTTGCGGACGACGTTCACCGGGCCGGTGATCTCCTGACCGTTGACCGTCGCCTTCTGGTTGTCCTTGATGAACTCGAACTCCTCGACGCTCGCGCCGACGGAGGCCTGCCAGGGGAATCCGTTCCGGCTGGAGGCGACGACTTCCTTGGCGGCGGGCGTGTCGCGGGAGATGACTCCCGTCGCGACGAGCTGACCGGCCTCCACGCGGATCGCGTCAGTGTGGCCGACGCCCGAGAGCGGGTCGTGCCCGAAGCGGATGGGGCGTGCCTGCGACGGTACAGCCAGGCCCGCGAGGTCGATCACGACCGGGGCACGCCACCCCGCGACGCGCATCGCGCCGCCGGTGTACGCGACCATCTTGAATCGGGGCAGGGGCGCGCTCTGACCGTCCGCCGCAGCGGAGAAGGTGATGTCCGCCGTCGCCGTGAACGTGAGCGCGGGGAGGATCTTCATGGAGTCAGTTGGCACGGGCGGTCTCCTCGTCAACGGTGTCTGCGGGGTCGGTGTTCTCGGCGGGCGCGTTCGGGGCCGGAGCGGCAGCCGGTGCGGTTGCGAGTGCGAGGCCGAGCTCGTTCATGAGCGCGAGCTCCTTGGCCCGCTGACGGAGCTCTTGCTCCCAGTCGCGACCCTGCCGGGCGAACTCGACGGCGAGCGTGGTCGTGTGGTTGGCCAGGCGCGTGGCTTGGGCGCTTGCTTCCTTGGCGGGATCGACGTGCTCGACGCCATCCCAGAACCACGCGTGCTCCGGGAGCGTGCGCGCGATCGTGCGGAGGGACTGCGGGAGCAGACCCTCGACCAGCACCGCCTCGTTGAGCCACGCCTTGAGGATGCGGTCGAGCACGGCGAGCTGCATCTGGTGCTGCTCGACACGGATGCTCTTGAAGTACACCTGGTGGTCCAGGCGGCCGCTGGCGTAGTTGTACCCCGAGGAGTTGCCCGCCGCGACGTTGAACGGCATGTTCAGGCAGCGGGCGATCTCGTTGAGGATCTCGCGCTTGAACTCCCCGAAGGTCGTCGTCGGCTGCTCGGCGTGAACCTGTCCCAGCTTCCAGCCGCCTGGGAGAACTGTCGCGAGTCGCTGCTCGAGCTCGACCTCGTCCATCGGCTCCAGCGGATCGGCCTCGCCGTTGGCCGGCGCGTCGGTGTAGATCACGGCGGCGAAGTTGGCGGCGGTCTCGGCAGCCGCGATGGTCGCCAATGTGTACCGGCGGAGCTGCGCGAACAGCGGGAGCGCCGGCGTGATATCGGGGATGCCTCGGAGCTGGCCTGGGCGATCGGCCCGGTAGTAGTGCACCACCGACGCGGCGGGGAGCGTGTCGTACGCAAGCAGGTCATCGATAGGGGCACGCAGAGCGTTGTTGTCGCCGGGGTGCCGTTTGAGCACGCGGTACGCGGAAGGGTTGCCCCACTGGTCCAGCAGGATGCCGTCGATCTCGACGCTCAGGCCACGACGCATGAGGGGCGAGCAGACCTGGTCCGCCTCGATGAGCTTCACGTCGAGCGAGACCTGGGACAGCACTCCGGGGTTGTTCACGAGCAGCGCGAACGCCTCGCCGGTCTCGGCGCGGGCCATCCGCATGGTTCGGAGCTTGCCGGGCAGATCCACCGCGCGCGACCACTGCTCAAACGCGTCCTCGATGCGGGCGTTGGCCTCGGCGTCGCCGGTGAGCATCTGCAGTCGCGGACCGGTGCCGATGGTGTCGTTGGCGAGCGTGAGGACGATGCCCTTGGCGTATGAGTTGTTGGCGACCTCGTAGCGGGCGCGGTTGCGGAGGACGCGACGGACCTCGGGGTTGATCGCGGCGTTGGGCGACAGGCCGTCTGCGTTCGCCCAGTGCTTGCGGTTGTCCGCGGTGGTCTGTGCCGAGTCGAACTTGGCGACAACCAAGCGACGGCCGCCGCGCGACCCACGTCCGTGCGAGTCGGGGGGGCGCGACGCCGCCGGGGAGGGGGAGCCGGTCTGCGTCCCGCGACCGACCCGGCTCATGATGTTGGCGATGGCGTTCAGCATGAGTGGGTCAGACGGAACCGGGAGGAACGATCTTGGCGAACTTGATGCCGAGGCCGGGCTTCCTCGCGGCGTCCTTGGACGCGAGGTAGCGGTCGGCCTCGATCTGGTCCTTCAGCGGGTGCTGCTCGACGGACTGGCCGTCGACCGACGCCTTCGCGGGTTGCGACGCGTTGTCGCGGATGGCCTGGTCGAGGTTGGGGGCGGGATCGGACACAGGTTCACCTCACGGGCCGCACAGCGCGGCCTCTAGGTGTCCCCTATGCAGCGGCCGGGCCATCTGCCCGCGCCGCATCGAGGTTCTCGACGATCTGTTCCACCGGTAGAACCAGATGGTCACTCAAGCCCCCAGCCGCTCGCTCGTCGTGACACGTCGCCCGCAGTGACGGCACTGTCGTCGACGGCGGATCGTGCCGACCGGGGTCGCGCGGGTGTAGACGACCTCGAAGTGGCAACACCCGCAGGTCGGGCAGACGATGCCCTTGGGCTTGACATCCTGCTTTGGCGGCGGCTTTGCATTCATCGCGTCCGCTCCTTCAAAGCCGAGAGCTTGAGCCGCGGCCGCGCGACCACCTTCGCGTCCGTCCCGAAGAGCACCGCCCCCTCCATCGACGCCGCCACAGCGCAGCCGACCAGGCAGTCCAGCCAGTGGTTGTCGAGACCCTCAACACGAAGCTTCCACTCGTCGACGGTGCGTCCACGTCCCTCGGTCCGCACCCGATACTCGCTCGTCAAGTGCTCGGCCAGCAGGCGGTGGAGCTCCGGCTTGTGGCCGAACAATGACAGCCCTCCCGGGTCGCCCATGGGCACTGCCAGCCGCGCATGCACGAACGACTTCCAGAAGTTCGTGTCGAAGAGCACGTGCCGCACGGCTCGTTTGCCGGTGACCACCGGGACGCGCCAGTTCAGCCCGACCCGCTCGCCCCGCTTGCGCTTGTAGTCGCTGAAAGGCAGACTGCTCGCGCCGACATAGCGGCCGTGGCTGGGCGTCAGTACGCTGGCGTGCGGGCTCTGGCGACAGAACTGGTAGACCACATCCGTGGATGATCCCCAGTTGGCGTCGATCAGGCAGCGGTCGATCCGCACCATCGCGCCGTCGTCCCGCCGCCACTCGCGAGCAACCGTCGCATCTATGAGCCGCTCAAGCCCGCCGTAGATCGCACCCTCGACACCAGCACGGGGAGAAGCGGCCCCGAGCGTCCGCGTGATGTCCCGGAGCGTGAAGTACGACCCGGGGGGCTGCTTCTGGTCCGGCTCGGTGCCGTAGTCGATGACGTGCCCCGTGAAGTCGTCCTCCCACGCGGCCACCAGGTAAAACAGCGCCTTGCCCTGCACGTCCACGAACATCGTCAGGTGCGAGCAACCGAGCGGTACAAGCCCGCGGGCGTGACCGTTCACCTTGGCGGCGATCTGGTCGGCGCTCAGCAGGTCGTCGGCGACCTCGACTTCCGGCAGCGGTTCGTTCTGGTACTCGGCGAAGAACGCCGCCTCGTTCTGCAGCCGCAGGTTCATGGCGTGCTGCACGGCGGACAGTTCGTCGTGGTTGAATCGCTCGGGCCAAGCGATGACCGCCCCCGTGTCCATCTCCGCGCGATGGGTCTTGTAGAACGCGGTCGCCTCCGCTCCGCCCCGGTCGGCCTTAAGCCCCTCGGCACGCAGCCGGGCGTACTCGGCCCACAAGCGGTCTGCGTTGGGGAACGAGTACACCATCTTGGTCCGCTCGCCTTGCCACTGCGGGTGCTTGTCCCGATCGAGAATGCGGTCGGCCAGGTCGTCGGGCCGGACGACCGTCAGCGTCATCAGCCCAGCGATCTTCCGGCCCGGGCCAGCCAACCCCAGGATTGCGCCGGCGAGGATCCGTTCGCGGTTGGCGCACTGCGAGGGCGACCGGGCACTCTCGTCGGTCTGGGGATCATCGATGAGCACAAGCGATGGCCGGACGCTCACGCCATCGACGCGCTTGTGCTTCATGCCCCGGATGCGGCCGGTGATCCCGGCGACGCGGATGATCGCGCCCGACGCCGCCGAGCCCGGGATGGTCGGCAGCACGATTTCCCGGGCTGTCCAGCCGATGTGCGTCTGCTTCCCCTGGTAGAGCTGGCCCGACGCCCGCTGGTGGATGCCCTCGAGAGACCGGATGGGATGGCAGACCTCTGGGAAGTCCGCCCCGAGGATCTCGCTGTTCTCCAGCTCCGCCTTGATCGACTCGAGCATCCCCGCCGCGTGCTCCTCGTCCGAGCCGATGAGCGCCACGAACTCGCGGTGCCCGTACAGCAGCGCCCACAAGCATGCCACCTCGCACAGGCTCGTCTTGCCTGAGCCGCGCGGCATCGCCATCGCGAACAGCCCGCCGTCCAGCACCGCCTGCTCGATCTTGGCGATGACCTTCAGGTGGTCGTCGGACCACTTGAGGTGGAACGTCTGCCCGAAGTACGTCTCGCAGAAGTACCGGAAGTCCTTCGCGGCCCGGGCACGTCGCACTGGGTCAGCGACGGGAGGCAGGTCGCCGATGTCGCGTCCCGAGAGCGAGAGCATGGCGTTGCGGAGCCGAGCCCGCTCCTTCATCGCCTCGTAGCCCGTGAGCCCCACCCCCTCCCCGGGCGTGCGAGCCGCCTCGGCCAACGCCTCGTGCCGCGTCGTCACCAGCCACGCCACGTAGCGGAAGAGATCGACCTTGCCCGCATCGCCGTCGGCCGCGACGCGGAACCCCGCGCGAGTGCGATGCCGATGGAGCTGCCGCTCGCTGATCACCTCGCCCAGCGGCGTGCTGTTGAGCAGCCGCGCGAGTTCACCGGGCTTGAGTTGGCGCGGGTCAATCGCCACCAGCACCCCCCACAGACATCTCCTTCACGAGCCAAGCCGCGTAGTGCACGAGATTGATCGTGCCGTTCGCGTTCGTCGGCGCGCCCGCGTCGATGTCGGCGCGGAGCATCTCCTCGGTGATGGGCTTGCCGCTTGCTCCCCCGATGCGCGTGAGCACGCGGGCGGCGTCCGCGACGCCAAGCGCGGCGGGGTTGAGCCGGGAGGTTCCCTGTCCCGATGCGCCGTGGGGCCCGGAACTAGGCGCGTGTTCGGGAGTCATCGCGGACCTCCCGCGCACAGTTGCCCACATCGCGGACGCAGTTGCCCACATGTCGCGGAATGACGGCGAAACCGCTGCGGTTTGCCTTGCCTCGTGGCGAATGTCATGGCTTCATGTGTCACAACGCGGGGCAAGCACCCGCGACGGAGACCACGAACATGAACGCCCCGCAGAACGCCAGAAAGAACACCAAGCCCAGCCTCGACGGGATCAGCAAGCAGAAGGCCCTCGATGCCGAGATGGAATGGGCCAAGGTCGAACTGCTGCTGGAGACGCTCGCGACCCGCAAGAGCGACAGCCTCGACTTCCACGAGATCCCGGTGTGGTCGATCCGCGACCTGGTCCGCCACGCCTTCGAGGCCGGCTACCGCGAAGGCCTGCACACCGGATACCGCCAAGGACGAGGCGACGCGGCCCGCGAGGCCGCACGCGAGGAGGCACAGACCAGCCCCCGCAACCCCGAACTGCCGACCACCTGAAGCCCGCGCAACGCGGGCTTCTGTGTTCAACGGACCACACCAACGCATAGGAGCAAGTAGATGACCACCCGCAAACACAACCGCACACCCGCCCCCCAGCAACCCACCGCCGCTGAGACGTACGCCACCCGGCGGAACGACATCGCCCGCCTGATGGACGTGCTGCAGATGGAACTCGACAAGCACGCCGAGGGGGCGAAGGCCGACCCGCGCAACTGGGGCTTTGCGGGAAGCCTCGGGAAGGTCCGCAGCGACCTGATCGACCTGGTCGGCTTCCTCAGCAACATGGATCCCGAGCACGTCGAGGCATTTCTGAACGACGCCGAATGACCGCCACCACGGAGACATGGCATGAAGATCAAGCACATCGTCATCGAGGGCACCGAGGAAGACATCACGGTGCGAGCCACGACCGACGGCGCGACCGCGAGCGTGGTCCGCATGAGCCGAGCGCAAGGCCGCGTCGACAAGGTCATCGCCGAGTTCCGCCGCGACGAGAGCCGCGAGGCCCGCTACGCGAAGGCCGCCGAGGTGGCCAAGCACGTCTATGGGCGGGACGCCCGGGGACAGGCAGCCGCCACCAACTCGATGGTCCACGACGTCCTCAACGAGATCGAACGCATCGCGGGATGCTGAACGCCCGCGCCACCAAGGAGACCCGCCATGAACGAGATCGAAATGCAGAACACGCTGCTGTCCCTGATCCAAAAACTCCTCGACGCCCGCGAAGAGATCGAAGGCGAAGACGACGACATCGCGCTGGCCGACATCGCCCGCGACATGGTGAGCGAGGCCGAAGGCCTGGCCCACGCGGACACCTTCGACGGCGTGCAGTTGCTCACGAGCAACAAGGGGCTGGTCCTGCGGATGGAGGACGGCTCCGAGTTCCAGATCAGCATCGTGCAGAGCCGCTGACCCGCCCCACGCGGCGTCGCGGGGAACCGCGATGGCCACGCTTCCCCGCCGCAGAGTGCGACGGGAGACCCAACCCCCAGTTCGGAGATGACCATGAGCACGAAGACGAAGAAGTCCAGCAGCACCCCCGCGATGAAGCGAGCCGTCGGGCCAGGCGGCAAGCGCATCCCCAAGCGCAAGGCCGACGCCACCGCGTCGAGTACGGAGCGCCTCCGCAAAGCGGCGCTCGCCGAGATCAACGACCGGTTGGCGGGCGGGAAGCAGGACCACGAGGTCCCCAGCGAGAAAGAGGTCGCCAACAACGCGAGCCTTGGGGCGGCTACCAAGGGCACGAAGGCCAAGGGTGACAAGGCCCCCAAGACGAAGGCTGTCAAGGAGAAGAAGCCCAAGCGCGTCAGCGCGCTCGACGCGGCGGCGCAGGTGCTCGCCGCGAGCGAGGTGCCGATGCGGGCCAAGGAGATGATCGCCGCGATGGAGGCCAAGGGCCTGTGGACGAGCCCCGGAGGGAAGACGCCCGAGGCCACTCTCTACGCCGCCATCATCCGCGAGATCGCCGCCAAGGGCACGGCGTCCAGGTTCAAGAAGCACGAGCGCGGCGTCTTCGTCGCGGGGAAGGGAGCCTGAGCCGTGCCTGCCGCGCCCACCCAAAACCAACTCGAGGCCGTCCTGCAGGCCGCGCTCTACCTTCTCGGCGCGAGGCAGGACCAGATGCTCACCATTGAGGAGTGGACGGACTTGGCGCGGGCAGTCGCCGCCTGCCAAGAGCGCAAGACGGCCGACTACCTGACCGATCACGACCTCGAAGACATCGCCGAGCGCTACGCTTTTGAATGGGACGAAGCGACCGACGGCCCGCTCCCGAACCTCGACGAGTGAGGCGTTCATCACGCCTTGCTCCCAGCCGCGACGCCCGTCGCGGCTTTCTCTTCGGCCACACCCTTTGCCGGGAGTCGCTCCGCCTTGCGGCCCGTGAACTTCTCCCAGCGCTGCACGATGACATCGCAGTAGAGCGCGTCGAGCTCCATGAGGAACGCATGCCGCCCGGTCATCTCCGCGCCGATAAGCGTGGAGCCGCTCCCGCCGAAGAGATCGAGCACGTTCTCGCCGGGGCGCGATGAGAACTCGATCGCCCGCCGCGCGAGCTCCACGGGCTTCTCCGTGAGGTGGACCATGCTCTGCGGGTTGACCTTCTTGATCGACCAGGTGTCGGGCACGTTGGCCGGGCCGAAGAAGCGGTGCGCCGCGCCTTCCTTCCAGCCGTAGAAGCACCACTCATGGTTGCCCATGAAGTCCTTGCGGGTTAGGACGGGGTGCTCCTTGATCCAGATGATCGCCTGGGCGAAGTAGAGCTCGCAGCGCTTCAGCACTGGCGGGTAGTTACCGCAGTTGGCGTAGCCGCCCCAGATGTAGAAGGTGCCGCCGGGGATGAGCACGCGGGTGATGTTCCCGAACCACGCCGCGAGCAGGCGGTCGAACTCGTCATCGGACACGAAGTCGTTGGCCAGCGGCCGGTCCTTGGCCCGGAGCTTCTTGTGCGTAGCGCGGCTCTTCTCCGGGTAGCGGTTGAGGTCGGCGCTCTGCTGGTCGTGCTGGTCTGCCTTGCCGGGCAGCGCGAACGAACTCAGGCCGGCGACGATCGCGTTGTTCGAGCGGGGCTCGACCTTCACGTTGTACGGCGGGTCCGTGTTCACGAGATGGATCGGCTGGCCATCAAGCAGACGGTCCAGGTCCTCGGGCTTGGACGAGTCGCCGCACATCAGGCGGTGGTTGCCGAGCACCCAGATGTCCCCGGGCACCGTGGTCGCGGCGTCGGGCGGCGCGGGCACGTCGTCGGGGTCGACCAACCCCTCGGTGCCGGCGGGAGCCATGATCGCCGCGAGGTCCTCGGCGCTGAAGCCCAGCAGCGCGAGATCGAAGTCGACACCCTTGAGGTCCGCCAGCTCGATGGGCAGCAGTTCCATGTCCCACGAGGTCAGCGACGCGACCTTGTTGTCGGCGATGCGCAGCGCCTTGACCTGGTCGGGCGTGAGGTCGTCGGCGCGGATGGTCGGCACCTCCCTCAGCCCGAGCTTCCGCGCGGCCCGGAGCCGCGTGTGCCCGGCGATGATGACGCCGTCGGCATCGATCAGGATCGGGATCTTGAAGCCAAAGGCCTCGATGCTCTTGGCGACCGCATCGACGGCGGCGTCGCTGATGGTGCGGGGGTTGCGGTCGTACTCCTTGACCGCGTCGATGGGAAGCGTCTCGATGTTCACAGCGATCTCCGTTCGGACGCGCGGCGGCAAGCGCCAGCGCGTGGGACGTCGTGGTGGCCCGCCGCACATGCGGCAGGTCCGGGGGGCGGGGATGGCTGGATCGCTGGTTGGCTGGTTCGCTCGGGCTGACGGGCCCGTCCGGGGGCGCTCAGCGCCCCAATTCCCGCCCGCTACGCGCCCCGCCCGTTGGCCACGGGTCCGCCCACGTTGGCCCACGTCGCGTCCTTGGCGGGGCGGCGTACCAACCCCAGCACGGGTCCGCCCCGCGCTCGGACGGCCCAAACAAACTCTGTCGCCAAGCGCGGCTGTTCCCGCGGGCCAAGCCTCGCAACCTGGCCCGGGAAGTACCTAACGCCATCCGCCTCCCGGCCGTTCGGCTTCGGGCTGTTGGGCTGGTGATAGGCGCGGCCTGGCACGCGACCTGCATGGGCGCGGCGGAGCGGGAGGGGGGAAGTACATGATGAAAGAGAGAGATCTTTCAATCTTTCAATACCTCCCTTCCGCCCGTGCGCGTGCCCACGCGTGCGCGTATCGCCTACGCGCGCGGTGACTAGTTGAAAGATTGAAAGATCCGGTTCAGGCAAGGGCATACACCACCTTCGGCCGCGTCGAGGAGGATTCCTCTTCCTGCCGCAACTGCTGTGTCTCCAGCAGGTTGTCGATGACTTCCTGCCGCTCCCGCTGGGTCAGCCACTGCGTCTTGCGGCAGAGTTCACTGCGGGAGATCTTTCCACCCGCCTTGCGCACCACCCGCACGACGCGCTTCTGCCGGGCGTCGAACACGCCGTCGGCGACCCACTCGTGGGCGATGTAGAGCATGCGGCGGGTCAGGTATGACGACAGGTCGCACGCCCAGCGGGCGGCGTCGGCGTCGATCACGGGCTTCTCGGCGTTCGCGGAGCACGCGTAGATCAGCGCGAGGCGGCACGCCTTCTCCTCGGCGCGGGCCCACAGCGACCGCCCCGTCTCGTCCGGCTTGGCGAGTTCTGCGTCCACGGTCGAGGCAAGCGCATCGAACACCTCGCCTGCCTGCGGCGTGGTCTCGACCACGATCGGCTTGGGGTGCTCCTTGAAGAGGTTGCCCCCGGGCTGCTGCGCTCCCCACCATTCCGCCGCCTGCTTCAGCGGTTCGGGAACACTCAACGCCTTGGCCCGCTGTCGCGCCGGCGTCTCGGCCGACTCGAACACGAGCAGGCGCGCGATGAAGCCGTCGCTGAGGCTGTCGGCGGTGAGGGACTCGAAGAAGTGCTCGGGGACAGTCGTGCCGTAGACGCTGACGCAGGGCTGATCGACGACCTTGTTCCGCTTCTTGTCGGCGTAGGCCTTGCCCCGGAAGACCGTGTCGGCGCTGCTGTAGAGCTTCATCAGCGCCGTCAGCACGTTGAACAGATGCGGGGCCTTCTTCGGGTCGCCGATGGTGCGCAGGAAGCGCCCGAACTCGTCGATCTGGAACAAGACGGCCGGCTCGGCCTCCACAGCGGTCACCAGCCCGGCGTCCGACGCCAGGTCCTCGTTGCCCTCGTGCTCGACCAGGTCGGCGGCGAAGAGGATGTTCTTGTTGACCTTGCGGGCATTGTCCTTGCCAGCGCCGGAAGGTGCGACGCCGACGCAGTAGACGTTCGTGCGGTTGCCGCGCTCATCGCGGACCTTGCGGGCCGCGAGCACGGCCTGGAGGCAGATAGCCGCCGCGAGGGCGAGCACGGGCTGCGGGCGCGTCGCCGTGGCCAGGTTGTACGCCATGACCTGTTCGATGAATCCAGGCACGCGGAGCAGGTGGGCGGGGAACGGACCGGGATCTGGCGGACGCTCCGAGCGGGCCCGCTCGACGACGCCACGCCTGGGCTCAGGGTTGAACTCGGAAAGATCAACGTCGCTGGACTCGGCGGGACCTGCATCGCGCAACCACCCGTGCGGACGGTCGTGCGGCTTGCTGGCGGCGTCGGTCACCTTGTGCCGCAACTCTTTCTCAGACCACGGCGGCTCGCACCGCGGGTTGTATCGGTCCCACAGCAGCGAGAACGCCGCCTCCGGGTCGAGGCCGAACCCGTGCACCATCGCCGTCGCGGCCGCGTACGTCTGGCTGTGCCCGCCCGAGCCGGAGATCGCCGGAGGAATGCGGTCGAGATACGCCGCAGCACGCCGCAGCACGGCGTCGCTCGCTTGGAACGGCGGCGCTCCGAGCGCCCCTGGCTGTGAATGTGGACGTTCCTTGCGCCCGTGCCGGGCCTCGGTCACGGCCTCGGCCAGCGCCGCAACAGCGGCGGCGAGTTCCCCGGCGTCCACGACGGCGGGTTCGCCGTCGAGCGGGTCGTACGGCTCCCCGCTGGGATGGATGCTCGGGCCGACGACGGTCTGAGCCCCGGTGCTCCGCAGCTCGACGATCATCTTCTTGGACACCGGGTCCTGGTGCTTGCGGGTCTTGATCCCCTCGCAGATGTACCACCAGTGCGACGCGGGCTTGCCCGGCCGCCCCGACATCGCGCCCGTCGGCGGCAGGAACTTCGGCGCAAGCGCCACCGCCTCCTCGCAGTCGAGGTCCACATCCACCAGCCATCCGCTCGGTTCGCCCAGCAGCACGCCGATGTTGCCGATGCCGTTGAAGTGCGTCGGTAGGTCGCTCGCGGAAAGCCGCAGATCCGTCCACCCCTTGAGCACGGGGATCTTCTTCCGCGCGGGCACAGGGATGACCGCGTACCCGCGGGCGAGGTACGTGCGTGCCGACTCGAGCAGAATGGAGGGGCCATCGCTCATCAGAAGGGGATCTCGTCTTCGGGGATGCCGTACGTCATGCCCGCGGGCTCCGGCGGCCGGTCCGGCAGGCCTTCTTCGCTGTCAAGGCGCGGGGGCTTATCGCCAAGCACGTGCTGCGTGACGCGCTCGAACTGGTCGCCGGCCTTCTTCTCGACGGTGATGGAGAGCGTCGGGGCGAGTGCGCCGGCCTTGGCCATGTCGACCGCTTCTTCCGTGCCGCCGGGTACTGGCTCGACTGAGCGAGCCCGCCACCAGGCTTCCGCCTTCGTTCGCGCGTATCCGGTGTGGTCGAAGCAGACCCACTCGCGGAAGTAGCGGTTGAAGCCGACGCGATACTCGACCCGCATGGTCAGCGGCGCGGAGGGTTCGCTGCGCTTGTAGTGCACGTGGTACGTGGTCTCGCTGACGCGGTGCTCCTCGCGCGTAGTCTGGCCGCTGAGGATGCCCTCGGTGCTGGCTTTCGCCTCGTGTTGCTGTCGATTCGGCTCGGGGAACTGGTGGCCGCACTGCGGGCAGGTCTGGTAGCCCGCCGCGATGAGGGCCAGGCAGTTGGGACACTCCTTCGCGGGCGCTTCGCCGTCGCCGCGATCGTCGGTGGCGATGCGGATGGCGTCGACCGGGCCGTGGCGGAGCACGTTGCCGCCGAAGTCCAGCACGAGGCAGTCGGTCTTGCCGGGGTGCAGCCGGAAGCCCCGGCCCACCATCTGGTAGTACAGGCCCGGTGACATCGTCGGGCGCACGAGCGCGACGCAGTCGATGTGCGGGGCGTCGAAGCCGGTCGTCAGCACGTTCACGTTGCACAGGTACTTGAGCTCGCCCGAGCGGAAGCGGCCGAGGATCGCCGCACGCACGCCGTCGGGCGTGTCGCCGGTCACGAAGCCGCACTCGATGCCGTGCTTGGCCTTGAGCACATCGACGATGTGCTGCCCGTGGCGGATGCCCGAGGAGAAGATGAGCGTGGCGCTGCGGTCCTTGGTGTGCTGCGCGATCTCCGCGCACGCGCCCTCAACGAGCCCTTCCTTGTCCATGAGGTCCTCGACCTCGCTGGCGACGAACTCGCCGGCGCGGACGTGCAGGTCGTCGGTGCTGATCTTCTGCAGGCCCGCCTTGGTCTTGAGCGGCGACAGGAATCCCTGCACGATCAGCTCGCGGACGCCGACCTCGTAGCACACGTGGTTGAGGATGTTCTCGGGGGCGCAGATCGCGCCCGACTTGAGGCGGTACGGCGTCGCGGTCAGCCCGATGATGCGGACGTTGGGGTTCACCACCTTGGCGTCGGCGATGAACTGCCGGTACATCCCGTCGTCCTCGGCGGGGACCATGTGCGCCTCGTCGACGATGATCAAATCGACGGGGCCGAGGTCGCACGCCTTCTTCCAGATGCTCTGGATGCCCGCGACCGTGACCGCGTAGCCCAGGTCCTTGCGCTTCAGGCCCGCCGAGTAGATGCCCATCGGCACGTCGGGCGCGATGACGCGGAGCTTGTCGGCTGCCTGTTCGAGAAGTTCCTTCACGTGCGCCAGCAGCACGACGCGTCCGCCCCAGTGACCGACGGCGTCGCGGCAGATCGTCGCGATCACCGGCGTCTTGCCGGATCCGGTCGGGAGCACCACGCACGGGTTGTCGTCCCGGGTGCGCAGGTGGTGGTAGATCGCCTCCACCGCTTGGAGTTGATAGGGTCGCAGTTGCATTTCAATCCGCCGACGCGGCTTTCGCCGCGCCGGCGCTCACGCCAGTCCGAGTCCCGCCGCGCCTTGCCCAGCCGATCCGCGCCGCACCACGCCGAGCCGGCTCATGCCCAAGCACGCCTCGCCTCCACCCGCCCGGCCTCAACATGCGTGTCCATGCCGCGCCGTGCTCAGGAAGTGGTCGTCGTTTCCTTCAGCTCGCGGACTTCCACATGCACTCCGCCGCCCCGCGTGCATGGCCCGCGGCGGATGTCGATTCGATCGATCAAGCTGTCATCGCGGTAGAGCCCTCCGTGCTGTAGCGAGTCCAGCAGGCATTTGAGAAGGTTGTCAAGGTCGCGACGCCTCCGGTCCGGTGGATACACCGTCACCAGCACCGTGAGCGGTCCCGCGACCGACGGCGACCCGATGACTAGCAGTGCCGCCTTCACCGCCGCGCGGTACTTTCTTCCGGCACGGCTGATCAGCGTCGCGCGGCCGACGCGCCGGTAGTAGTGATTGGCCGAAGGTGGGAGTGGGAGAGAGAGTTCCATTGGTCTTCTGCGTGCTCGTACCGAACAGCCAATCCATGCCTGGCCCCGCCGTGCCTATCCGCGCAGCTGCACGCCCTTCCATTCCATGTGCGGGCGAACTCAGTCCGTCAGCAACTCGTATCGCGTCACGCGGAATCGGCCGTACGTCGGGCGGAAGTCCGCCAGGCCCACCAGACGGCCGGCGTCGGTGAGCAGCCCGTGCAGCATCTCGGGCGAGACGTACTCCGGCAGGTTGACCATGAACACGAACGTGGCGGACCAGCCGGTCTTGAGCGCCGGCCGCACGCGAGTGATGCCGTTGCGCTGCACCTGCACGCGGCACTTGTGCTCGTAGTCCCAGCGCGTGGTGCCGAGCCCCGCCAGCGGCGTCAGGCTCACGACCGCCGCCTTCACGAGGTCCTGCGCGCTCTTGCGCGGCGAACGCGGGTCCTGCCGGAACTTCGCCGCTCCGATCACCGCCTGACGGAGGTACTCGCCCGGCAGGCAGAGTTCGCCGTCGTCATTGCGGTAGACGTACGACTCGATGTCGTCGGTCTTCTTCGCCGCCGATCCCTTGGCCGAGCGAGCCTTGGCCTCGACGGCCTCGCAGTTCCAGCGGTGGAACAAGAGGTCCGCGTCGCCGTGGATCTCGACCTCCACGCGGTACGGGATGGTCGTGTCGATGATCTGCTTGCCGCCGTTGCTGATCTCCGGTCCGATTGCTGTTGCCGTGCTCATTCGTGTGCTCCTTGGTTGAATGCCGCCGCACGCGTTCCCGCGCGAGGCGGCCCATGTCGGACCGCTGCTCGCCCATCCCGACCATGACAGACCGTGCCCCAACACGCCCTGGCTCACCCCTTCAGATGGTCACGAGGCGGTCACATCACCTCTTCCAGGGCGGCGTGCTCCCCGGGCCGACACCGACGGGAGGGCGGGCGCTCACCGGTGCTCCGCCACCGCCCTTCTTCGCGTAGCCCTTGATGACGTTGGTGAACTCGCCGTTGTCGTCGCGCTTCTTCAGCCCGACGGTGATCTCCAGCGGCACGTTGTGGAGCTCGACCGAGTCCTTCGGCTGCATGACGCCGATGGCGCGGCAGATGGCCGAGAGCTCGCCGCGGGCGATTTTGACCGTCATTTCAGACTTGTTCTCGAGGTTGAGGCGGGCCCAGACAAGCCGGCCCTTGAACTCGCCGTCGATGATCTGGAAGGTCAGCTGCAGGTACTTGCCGACCCCGGTCTTGGTCGGCTTGAGCTCCGACTCGGAGATGACGGCGAGGTACTTGCCCGCGGGGATCGGATCGAGAGCGACGGATGGGTCGACTTGGTGTGCGTCAAAGTTCAGGTTTGCCATTGATGTGTCTCCAGTGTGTGATGAGAAAGGGCCATGCCGTGCCGCAGCTCGCCAAGGCTTGACTTGGCAGGCGGTGCCGCGCCATGAATCAGTTGGTGCCGGCGTTGTCGGTGGTGGGGGCAGGTGCAGTGACGGTGGCGGAGGGGTCCTCGCCGCGCACGAGCGCCGCGAAGACGCGGTAGTCCAGCGGGATCTCTTCAGGCAGACCCAAGCGGTTCTTGGCAACGTGCGCCGGCCGCTCGACGGTGCGGATGATCCGCTCGCCGGTGGAAACGCCGTTGTGCTTGGCCTTGTTGAAGCCCTCGTCGACCTTGACGGTGTGGACCTTGTACGTGGCGAAGAGCACCTCGTCGGCCCACTCCTGCACAAGCGCCGACGCGAGCTTGTGCAGTCGCGGCGAGTAGCGGTCGTACGGCACGGTCTCGGGGTTCTCGAACTTCTCGATCTTCGCGTGGGCGATGAGCACGACGGTCATGCCGCGATCACTGCGAAGCGCGTCGAGCGCACCGAGAACTGCTCGCCACTTGTCGATGGCGAACGAGAAGCCCTTCGCGTAGCCGATCTTCTCGATGTTCTCGACGTTCTCGTCGACGCACACTTCGGCCCAGATCAGGCGCTCGAGCCAGTCGAGGCTGTCGATGACGACGGTGCGGTAGTCGTGGTCGCCCGAGTAGAGCGACTCGAGCGCCGCCATCACCTCGCCGAGGCTGCGGGCCAGCGGGAAGCTCTCGCAGTCGATGTCGGCCAGGCCGTCCTCGGTGGGGACGAAGATGGGCTTCTCGGCCATCGCGCCGAAGGTGCTCTTGCCGATGCCGTGGGTGCCGTACAGCATCACGCGGCGGGGACGGGCTTTGCGGCCCTTGCTGATCTGGTTCATGAGGCTTGCGGATGCGGTTGCGGGCATGGGATCTCCGTGCTTGGGGAATGAGGGATCGAGGTCGTGGGGCCAGATCTCGCGGGTGAACGCGCCCTGGCCAAGGCGGACGAGTGGGAGGTGGTCGGTCACGCGGCAGCCGCCGCGGGCTCGGCGGTCGGCTCGCGGCGAACGCGGAACGACTCGCGGCCGAACTCGTGCGTGAGCAGGGAGGTGAAGATCTGAACGACGTGGTCAAGGGTGAGACCGCGTCCGCTCACATGGATCTCCGAGCGGACGGGATCGACCGAGTACGCCACGTCGGTTCGGACCTTGGCGTCGCCGTGCAGCCCTTCGGCCGCCAAGAGAGACAGGCCGAGGGTGCCCTGTGCCTCCGCGATGTCCACATCGGCTGCAAACTCAAACCTGAACTGGGTGTCTCGCATGGTGTGCTTCTCCGAGTGGGGACCGAATCCGTCGAGCCGCCGGTTGGCGGAGCGCCCAGCCCTGAGGGGAGGAGGGGCTGGGCTGGACGCTCCGCTCCGACGGTTCCGCAGCGTGCCCACGCATGGGCCTCTGGTGGTTCCCTATGCAGCGGAAGAGCCATCTGCCCGCTTTTCAGCAAAGCGCTCGCGGATGGACTTGAGCCGGGCGAGCACTTGGCGGCGAGAAACGCGGCGCTTGCGGGCAGCGCCGGCGATGCCGCGATCCACGACGTCACGCATGAACCGCAGCTCCGCCTGCGTGAGCCGCGCGTGCACGAGAGCGAGCGCCTCGCGGAACTCCAGGTCGCTCGCGAGGTCTCGCGAGTCCAGGCCCAAGCGCCGATCGGCCTGGTCGGCGGCGATGTCGGCGATCATGGGAAAGCACTCGCCGTCGCCGCAATCAACCATCGTGCTGTCGAGTGAGATGGCCTCGACGCCGGTGAACCGCATCTCGGCGCGACGCCGGCGGACCTCCATGTCCATCCAGCTGCGGAGCGCGGTGACGATGAAGCTCTCGACGTTCCCGCGGGCGGGGTCGAAGAGACGGGACGCCGACCACAGGTACAGGCGCATGCCCTGCTTCAGATCGTCCTCGTCGGAGCGGCTGAAGCCGGGGCGCTGGCAGAGTTGGCGGGCCTTGCGGCGGATGAGGCTGGCGGCGAATGAGTTGCTGACGATGTCGCTGCGGCTGGTCATGGGACCTCCGAGGCCGGAGGTCTGCTCGCCAACCAGTCACGGGACCGCACGCGAAGGACTGCGCCGCGGCAACACGCCGCGAGGGATGCACAGGTGCGCCCGTGACTGGCCGGTTATGAGCCGACCGGCCTCGGACGCAGGGCCCGGTGTCGCGGAAGTCGCAGGTCCGCACAGAGAGCGTCGCGGGGTGCGACGCTCCTAAGCCCCTGCAATATCGCTAGTTGCGGTACTGATCCATTTTCTTTCCTCTGTCGCAGCGCTGCGACGCGACAGATCGACTGACGGAGCCGGAGTCATCCGTCCGTGCCAGCACACCCGCCTCCTCCGCTCGCTTGACGGCCCGCCACACCTTGTCCCTCGAGACCTTGGTCTCCATCTGCTCAGATAGGGCTTCTGCGGCCTTGTCGATGGAGTTGTGCTCCTGATATGCCGCGACGAGGATGTCGTCGGTGAGGTGCCCCTTGAGCTCGGCCTTGACCTGTGCGCGGACGAGCTTCTTCCCGCGTGCATCAAGCGACACGCCACCCGCCTGCTCTGCGAGGCGATCCGCCGCATCGATGGCCTCAATGACTCCTTGCGGATCGAGCACGACGTTGTCGTCGGCCATCGCGGCTACGTCATGCATGGCGATCACGGCGGGGGCCCTACCTGGCCATCGGCCCGGGTCGGGCACTCGGTGCGGGACAAACACCACCGCACGTCCGCCGGTGCCGACGTGCCGCATCAGCGCCTCCGCGTCGTCATCGGCAAGTCGCGCCGCGAAAACGACCTCGCGTGTGGTGTCGCGCAGCTGCATCCGGCCGAGCCGCCAGAAACGCCCAGGAACCACTGGCTTCGGCGTGGAGACAGCGAGAGCCGAAGCGAGCGTGACTGCCAAGCCGTCCAGGTCAACCGACCAGCCACGGCACATCTCCTCGGTGACCTCGACCTTGAGCGACTCCGGGCAGGAGATGAAGTACCGCGGCTTCTCGGTGTCGTCCGACGGCGCAACGACCGTCACCGATTCGACGTGGCCGTCGTCGCAGTGGGGACACGGCGCGGTGAGCCCCGTCTGAGCGGGGCGCACCAAGTGTGACCTCAGCAGGTCGTCGAGCGCCCCTGTGGGCCAGCGCGACACCTCTGAGTGGTCGAAGAGTGACCCCGGCATGTCCGCCGCGACGAGCAGCATCCGGAAGAGATCAGCCTTGGTCATCGGTCACCTCCCAACGGCGCAGGCACCGCTCGCCGATGACGCGAACCTCGTCGGGCTTGCTCTTGAGGTTGCTGGAGTGCGGGACCGAGACCTCGAACGTCAGCGTTGGCTGGCGACCGACACCGTTGTGGACGAAACGGAGGGAGAACGTCGCCTGGACGACGCGCAGCCCTTCGACTGGCAGGTTCTCGCGGCGCAGCCAGCGGTCCATCTTGCGGTAGATGTCGTTGCGGTCGCCGCGCGGATCGGCTTTGATCTCGATGTGCCCGCCTCCGCCGCGCGGCACGATGCGCAGCCGCGTGATACGAGCGTCCTCGACGCGATCGGCAGGATCGGTGGGAAGCGGGAAGTCGTTCTGGAGCAGATGGTCGAGGCGATACGACGGTTTGAGCGGGTCCGCCGGCGGGATGTCCTTCTTGAGCACGGCCTTGCAGAACGCCACCTGCAGCGTCGTCCACATCTTCCCGCCACCGGGCGCGACGATCTCGAGGACTCCCTCATCGCCGCTGTAGACGAACACGTTCTCGAAGGCGTACCGATCCCAGCGCACGATCGGCTGGCTGTCGTTGCCGTCGAAGACCAGGTGCTTGTCGGGGTAGTCGTCGAGGTACGCGAAGAAATAGTCCGCGCCGTCGGCGCGGCGGTAGTGCTCCACCATGCACTGTTTGCCGCGCAACTGGGCCGGCGCATACACCGACGAAAGCGCTTCACCGAGCGGGCCGCACAACGACTCGGGATCGTCGAGCTGGCGCTTGGGCAGGCCGTTGCGACGGTTCCAGAGGCGGCCTCCGGTCAAAGCATCGGCGCGGGCGAACATCGCCGCGTCGTTGAAGACCTCCGGCGCGTACAGGTACGACCACATCGCCTTGTCGGCCTTGCTGCGCTGCGCGGAGAAGTCCTCGGCCCGGTCGGGGTGGCGAGCAAGGATGCCCTCCGCAAGCACGGCCACGCCGCGGTGATCGGCGAGTTCGTTGACGTCGCGGATGATCATCTGCACTTCGCGCTGCTTGGCGTCCGAAAGCGCGAGGCAGCCAGCGAACACCGGCTCGATGCGGTGCTCACTGAGCTGGTCCCACGGCACGTCGGCGAGTTCGCCGCGGCGCGTGAAGAACTCGCGGAGCAGCGAGTTGGCGATCTGCTTGAGGACTTTGCGGGGATCAAACGGCTTGGCCATGTCTGCGATTCCTTGTCTGTCGTTTGCTAAATGGTTGACACTCAGGACGTGACAGTGCCGTGCCGGTGTCTAGTCGTGCAGGGTCAGAACAGCGTGTTGGGTCGTTCGCGCATCAGCAGGCCGAGCTTCTCGAGGCGGATGCGCATCGCCTCGGCGGACACTTCAAACCGCTCGGCGAGCGGCTTCGAGAAACGATCGAGCGTGGCGTTGGCGGCGTCGCGGCCATCGGCGACCGCCACAGGAGGCAGATCAGCGAGGACCACAGGGTCCAGGTTGCCGCGCCAGTCCTTCCACGCCGCGACGACGATCGCCTTGGGCATGAGCAGGTAGCTGGCGAACGTATCGGCCTGCCACTCGACCGGGAGCTTGTCGCCGGCGCGGCACACAAAGGCGGGCTGGCCGCGCCCGTCGAACAGAGCCGCCTGCGCCGGATCCTCCCGGTAGTACGTGCGGTGAAGCCGCCAGTGACCGATCTCGTGCGCCAGCGTGAACCGGTAGCGCCCGAGCCGCGACGGGTTCTCGGAAGGTTCGAGCCTGGTGTCGATGCGCACGAGCTTCTCGTTGAACCAGATCGCGCCGAGCACGCCATCGGTTCCGAATAGCGCCGCGAGATCCTCGATGGCAAACGTCAGGCCGAGATGCAGTTCGAGGATGTCCTCAACGGGCACCGGCGCGACGACGGGCACGCCGCAACGCTGTGCATATTCAGCGACAAGGACATCCGCGTCCCGCTCGATGCGGACTTCCGGCAGGTACGGCACATCCGTGATGGCCCCACGACCACTCACGACGGATCACCCTCCTTGCGCATCTTGGCAGCCTGATCCTGGAGCTTCTTGAGCTGCTCGGGCGTCAGGCCTTTCACGGCGCGCAGCAGGGCGGGCATCGCCTCGGGCTGGCTCTGGATGATCTTCGGGAGGTCTTCCGGGACGCGGCCCGCCATCGCGATCAGTTCGTCGGCGCTCTCGCCCAGCAGTTCCGCCATCTTCTGGATGCGGTCCGCTGTCGGCGGCGAGTCCACCTTGTCCTGCTCGACGTGCGACAGGTAGGTCGGGCTGATACCGACAAGCTCGGCGAAGCGGCGCAGGCTGTACCCTTTGGCCGTGCGGCGCTCGCGGACGAAGGTGCCGAACTTTGGCTTCTGGGCGGTCATGACGGTTTGACGCTCGCTCGTTCCCTGTTTACTGTACATGGACATAACCGGCGGGTCAAACGTCGACCGGCCACAGACGTCCGGCAGCAGGCACCCGATGAACGTACTCGAAGTCCACAAGAGAATCGTCGAGGACTACGAGCAGTACATCCGCTCGTTCATCAACATTGCCGACCCCGCGATCGAGGAGGTCGTACGCGAGGAGCTTGAGAAGGGCAAGCTGTGGCCAGAGCCACTGCTGCAGTTCAACCCCGGGTACCGCAAGTCGGGCGTGGTCGCGGACCTGGTTCGAGACGGAGCGCTGCACCGCGACCTCGCGGACATCTTCGCCGGCTACTCGCTGTACCGGCACCAGCTCGAGGCGATTAGGCTCGGGGTCGCCGGCAGAGACTTCGTCGTCACCTCCGGAACCGGCTCGGGTAAGTCCCTCACGTACATCGGCACGATCTTCAGCCACATCCTGGCGAACCCCGGTGCGCGCGGCGTTGCGGCGGTCGTGGTGTATCCGCTCAACGCGCTGATCAACAGCCAGACCGAGGAGTTCCGGAAGTACCAGGACAACTACAAGCGGCAGACGGGACGGGACTTCCCGATCACCTTCGGCCAGTACACCGGTCAGGAGGACGAGAGCGCCCGCGCCGCGCTCCGGGACTCTCCCCCTCAGATCCTGCTGACGAACTACATGATGCTCGAGCTGCTGCTGACCCGGATGCACGAGCGCCGGATCCGCGACGGCATCTACGAGAACCTGCGGTTCCTGGTATTCGACGAGCTTCACACCTATCGGGGGCGTCAGGGCGGCGACATAGCGATGCTGATCCGGCGGATCCGCGCCAAGTGTGCGAGTGACGTGGTTTGCATCGGGACGTCGGCGACGATGGTCTCGGGCGGTCTTCCAGAACAGCAGCGGCAGGCAGTCGCGGGAGTCGCCAAGACGCTCTTCGGGAAGCCGTTCGGCCCGGATCAGGTCGTGACCGAGCAGCTCGAGTACTCGCTGGACCACTCCGGGCCGGTTCCGTCCGACGGCGCGCTCGCCGCGGCCGTCCGCGCCGGCGTTGAGCCCAGCGACGACTACGGCTCGCTTCTGCGCCACCCTCTCGCCCTGTGGCTCGAGGCCGAGGCCGCGATTGAGCAGATCGGTGACGACAAGGTCCGCCGGCGGCCGCGCCCGGTCGGGGAGTTGGCCAGCCGACTCGCGGAGCAGACACGCGAGCCGGTAGAAGCGTGCAGCTCGGCGCTCGGCGGGGTCCTGCTGTGGATCAGCCGGGTCAACGAGTCCAGGCGGCGCGCGGGGCATCGCGAGACGGTCTTGCCCTTCCGGCTGCACCAGTTCATATCCCAGACCGGGTCCGTGTACACCACACTCGACCAGGGCGCGGACCGGTTCATCACCCTCGAACCCGGCATCTACAAGTCGGACGAGGAGAACCAGAAGCCGATCTACCCCAACGTGTTCAGCAGAAGCTCGGGGCATGCTTTCATCTGCGTCTCGCGGCATGGTGACCTGCTTCTGCCGCGGGAGTTCATGGAAGCGTCGGAAGACGACGACCAGCGGGAGGACGGGTACCTGATTATCGGGGAGGACGTGTGGGATCCCGACAGCGACCTAGATGCGCTGCCGGACAGCTGGTTCCGCGCGAACAAGAGCGGCCGGAAGGCGCTGCCCGAGAAAGCCGAGTACTTCCCGCAGCGGATCTACTTCGACGAGCTCGGACGGTGCTCCGACTCACCGCCGGGTAAGTACCAGGGCTGGTTCATGAGAGCGCCGCTGCTCTTCGACCCCACCAGCGGCACGTTCTTCGACCCCAAGACCCGCGAAGGCACCAAGCTCGCCAAGCTCGGAAGCGAGGGGCGGAGCACGTCGACGACCATCGCGGCGTTCGCCATCCTGAACCAACTCCGGGAGGCGGGCTACCCCCTGTCGGACCAAAAGCTGCTGAGCTTCACGGACAACCGCCAGGACGCCGCCCTGCAGGCCGGCCACTTCAACGACTTCGTGCAGGTGGTGCGGCTCCGAGCCGGCATCCACAAGGCCCTGCGCGACGCCCCGAACGGAATTCTCACCTACGCGAGGCTCGGCGAGGCGGTTTTCAGAGCGCTGGAGCTCCCGTTCGCAGACTTCTCGAAGCTCGAGAAGGAGCCCGACCTCGCGCCGGTGCGCCGCCGCTATGAGGCGACCTTTCAGAACTTCCTCGTGTACCGCGCGCTTGCCGACCTACGGCGCAGCTGGCGCATCGTCCTGCCAAACCTGGAGCAGTGCGCCCTGCTCGCGATCGACTACGTCGACCTGGATGAGACGGCCGCGGCAGACACATTCTGGAAGGACACGCCGCTCGTGAGCGCGATGTCCGCCTCGCGGCGTCGCGAATTCCTGGGCACCATCCTCGACTTCTTCCGGCTCGAGTACGCGCTCCACAGCGAGAACTTTCTCGAGCACTCTCGCATGAAGGAGAACGAGCGGGATTTCCGCGAGCAACTCCGCGCGCCCTGGACGCTTGACGAGCGAGAAGACCTCCGGCCCCCGACGGTCGCCCGCCTCGAACCCCTGGCGCGTTCCGCGCACCTCGCCTCCGTCAGCGTCGGGCCCGCCAGCTCGCTCGGGAAGTTCATCAAGCAGGCGGCCAAGGAGAACGGCTTCGATCGGAGCGACTTCGGAGGGCAGCGGTACCGCGATCTCGTCCTCTCGCTGTTGGAGCGACTCGCCGACGCCGACTACCTGCACCGGCTCAAAGCGCGGAGTGAGGCCGGGGACGAGGTCGACGTCTATCGCCTGAAGGTCGACAAGATCCTCTGGAAGCTGGGCGATGGCCGGACCGTCAAGTCCGATGTCATCAAGCAGCGGAGCTTCCGCGCGACGGCGCAGCGGCCCAACGCATTCTTCGCTTCCATGTACGCCCGTGAGTTCGCGAAGACCAAGCGACTGGTCGCAGCAGATCACACGGGTCAGTTGGACGCCGAGACCCGGCTCGACCGCGAGGACCGCTTCAAGTGCGACTGGTGGCTCGACGCGGCGAAGAGAACTCGGGATGAGGCCAGGATCCGCAGCCAGGCGGTGAGCGCACTGTTCTGCTCGCCGACGATGGAGCTCGGCGTCGACATCGGCGGTCTGAGCGTCGTCCACCTTCGCAACGCCCCGCCGAACTCTGCGAACTACGCGCAGCGTGCCGGGCGAGCGGGCCGCAGCGGTCAGGGCGCCCTCGTCTTCACCTACTGCTCGAGCTTCTCGCCCCACGACAGGCACTACTTCCAGCACCAGGCCGAGATGGTCGCCGGAGAGGTCCAACCACCCAGAATCGACCTCTTCAACAGGGAACTCCTCCAATCGCACCTGCACGCGATGGCCGTCTCCGAGGTAGGGCTGCCAGGGCTCGAGTCTCAGAATGGCCGGGCGGCATCGCTCATGTCCTTGGTCGACCCCAACGGCCGCGACCTGCCGCTCTCCGAGACAACACGCGCCGGGCTGAAGCTCGGGCCGTCCGCCTTCGCCTCGGTCCTGGCAACGTTCGCGCGGGCGATCCACGACTTCGCTCACGACCTGCCGCGCCGTGGCTCGGGTTGGTTTTCGGACTCGTGGAGCCAGACTGTGCTCGAGAAGCTGCCCGATCAGCTCGACAGAGCGCTCGGACGTTGGCGGAAGCTGCATCAGTCGGCCCGCACCAGCCTCTCTCGCGCGACGCAGAGGATCGAGAGCGGTACGCTCGCGGCGTCGAGTGACGACTACAAGAAGCTGGTCAAGCTACAGAACCAGGCGACCCGCCAGCTGAATCTGCTCGTGAACGATCTGGGGAAGCGGACCTCTGATCTGTCCGAGTTCTACCCGTACCGCTACCTCGCGTCCGAGGGTTTCCTCCCAGGGTACAACTTCACGAGGCTGCCCCTGCGGATCTTCGTCCCCACGGGCGCGAGCGCCGGGGAGTACATCTCGCGTCCCCGCGCGGTCGCGCTGAGGGAGTTCGGCCCACTGAACATCATCTATCACAACGGGCGCAAGTACCGCGTCGACCAACTGGTGGTTCAGGACGCCGAGGAGGCGCTAACCGAGGCCAAGGTCAGCCTCAAGGCAGGCTACTTTCTTTCGGGCGAACAGGTGGACCTCGAGATCTGCCCGTTCACCGGCCTCAACCTTTCCGACAACGCGAACAAGGAGCCGCTCCTCGACCTTCTGGAGATGGGCGAGTCCCGCGCGACAGAGGTCGATCGCATCTCGTGCGAGGAAGAGGAAAGGGCGTCGAGGGGCTTCGAAATCGACACCTATTTCTCGGTCGACGGCTCGCTCGACCGGATCCGCGCGGCGGTGGTGAAGGTCGCGGACTCACCCTTGCTGAATCTCAGGTACATCCCGGCGGCTCGACTGGTCTATGTCAGCCGGAAGTGGAGGGCGACGCAGTTCGCCGGCTTCCCGCTTGCGCTAACCACCGGGCTTTGGCGCTCGTCGATGCCGCCCCAAGACGAGCAGACGGAGCCTCACCGAATCGTCAACTTGTGGACGTCGAATCTGGCGGACGCGCTATACATCGAGCCGGTGCAGCCCCTCGCTCTCCAGCCCGAGGGCGTGATCACGCTCCAGTATGCTCTGAAGCGGGCGATCGAGGCGGAGTTCCAGGTTGAGCCGAACGAGATCGGGGCCGTCACCATCGGTGATATCGAAGCGCCGAACATCCTGCTTTACGAGGCGGCGGAGGGCAGTCTGGGCATCCTGTCCCGCTTCGCTGACGATCCGCAGACGCTTCACGCCGTCGTCTCTCGCGCCGTGGCGATCTGCCGATTCGACGACCCGGAGTACAAGGCCCCGGCCTCGTACGACGACCTCCTCAGCTACTACAACCAGCGAGACCATCGCTCCATCAACCGCTTTTCCATCCGAGACGCACTCGAGAAGCTCAGCGCATCGCAAGTCGAGGTGCGGACCAACGCGGGTTTCCGCGACTACGACGACCACTATCGCTCGCTTCTGGAGGCTATCGATCCAACGTCCAGCACGGAGCGCAAGTTCATCGACTTCCTTTACGCCAACGGACTGCGGCTGCCAGACTCCGCCCAGAAGCGGACGCCGGGCATCTACAGCCAGCCCGACTTCTACTACGAGCCTCGCATCTGGGTGTTCTGTGACGGGTCCGTTCACGACCGGCCCGAGGTGCAAGACGCCGATCGGCGAAAGCGGGACGAGATCCGAGCCGCGGGCGACGAGGTCATCGTCTACTACTACGCCGATGATCTCGCCGAGCTGGTTTCTCGCCGCCCGGACGTGTTCCGGAGGGTCCGATGAGTCAGGCTCTCCTGCAGCCCGGCAAGCTGGTGCGGCTCCGTGGCCGCGATTGGGTCGTGCTCCCCTCCGAGTCCCCCGACCTCCTCGTCGTACGTCCCCTTGGAGGCGGCGAGGAGGAGACTACGGCGATCTTCCTGCCCTTGGCCATCGATCACGATCGGCCCGAGGACGCCAGGTTCCCCGCGCCCAGCGCCGAGGATCTCGGCGACCTCGCCACGGCCAGGTCACTCCATGACGCCGCGCGTCTGGCGTTTCGCAATGGGGCGGGCCCGTTCCGGTCCCTTGCCAAACTCTCGTTCCGACCCCGGTCGTACCAGATTGTCCCCCTCGTGATGGCGCTCCGACAGGAGATCGTGCGGCTGTTGATCGCCGACGACGTCGGCGTCGGCAAGACAGTCGAGGCTCTCCTGCTCACACGGGAGTTGATCGAGCGCCGGCGCGTGCGGCGCTTTGCGGTCGTCTGCCTGCCACACCTCTGCGACCAGTGGGAACGCGAGATCCGCGAAAAGCTTGACCTCGACCCTGTGGTGATCCGCTCCAGCACGCAGGCACGTCTTGACCGTCAGATCCAGGGCGACACGAGCGTGTACGAGTACTACCCGCACCAGATCATCTCCATCGACTACATCAAGTCGGACACCCGAAGGGATGTGTTCATCGAGCAGTGCCCGGAGCTGGTGATCGTGGACGAGGCTCACACCTGCGCCCGACCCGCGGGCGCCGCCGCCGCGCAGCAGCAGCGGTACCACCTGGTCAGCAGACTCGCCGCCAAACCCGGCCAGCACCTCGTGCTCCTCACCGCGACACCGCATAGCGGAAAGCCGGAGGAGTTCCAGTCGTTGCTGGGGCTGCTGAAGCCGGAGTTCGGATCGCTGGACATCCCGTCGTCCACGCAGGCCCAGCGGCGCGAACTCGCGAAGCACTTCGTTCAGCGCAAGCGAGCGGACGTTGAGCGGTGGCTCGGCGAGGACACCCCATTCCCCCGCCGCGAGGCCTTCGAGTGGAGTTACTCGCTCGGCGCTCGATATGCGTCATTGTTCGACGAGATCCTCGACTTCGCCCGCAAGCTCGTGGCTCCCGATCCGAAGGCCCCCGGCCGACGCAAGCGTGTCCAGTACTGGACCGCGCTCGCCCTGCTCCGCGGCGTGATGTCGAGCCCCGCCGCCGGCGTCCAGATGTTGACGACGCGACTTGACAAACTGGCCGCGGCCAACCCCGGCGCGGACGAGCCTGAGACGGCGGAGAACCCCGTCGCCGACTCAGAGGAGCTCGCCACTGCCGACACTGCCCCAACCCAGCTCGTCGAGACCGGCGACTGGTCTGAGCATCAGCGCCGCCAGCTCCGCGACTTCTCGGCCCGCCTCGGGGCGCTCTCGGGCCAGGAACACGACGCGAAGCTCACCAACCTGGTCGCGGTCATCGAGGATTGGCTCGACGCGGGCATCAACCCGGTCGTGTTCTGCCGTTACATCCCGACCGCCAACTACATCGGCGAGCAGATCAAGCCTCTCCTCTCCCGAAAGTACGGAAAGCTGGACGTGCAGGTCGTCACAAGCGAGGATCCCGATGAGGTGCGCCGCGACCGGATTGCCGGGATGGCACCGGCAGCCTTGCGAGTGTTGGTGGCGACCGACTGCCTGTCGGAGGGCATCAACCTCCAGGAACTGTTCACGGGTGTGCTCCATTACGACCTGCCCTGGAACCCCAACCGCCTGGAGCAGCGAGAGGGGCGCGTCGATCGCTTCGGCCAGACCGCATCCGTCGTCAAAGCGTGTCTGCTCTACGGCGAAGACAACCCGATCGACGGGATCGTGCTGGACGTCTTGCTGCGCAAGGTCCGCGAGATCAAGCGGGCCACCGGCATCAACGTGCCGTTCCCTGAGGACTCGCAGTCCATCATCGACACCATCACCCAGGCCCTGCTGCTCAACCCCGACAGGAAGATCTCCCGCCGGAAGCAGAACGAGGCGACGCTCTTCGACTTCAGCGATTTCGGCGAGGCGGCCGAGGCAAAGCGAAACGTCACCCGGAAGGTCGACGAGGCCGCGGAGCGAGAGAAAGCCTCACGAAGCATCTTTGCCCAGAACGCGATCCAGGCGTCGGAGATCGAGCAAGATCTCAAGGCCGTCGACGAGGCGATCGGCGATCCCCGCGCGGTCGAGGAGTTCGTGACCAACGTCCTGCAGGGCGTCTTCGGCGTTCAGGTCATCAAGGACCGCACTGACCCCGGCTACACCATCGTCACGGGAAACCTGCCACCACAGCTGCAGGGCATCCTCCCGGATGGCCCGGCCGTGAGGGTGTCTTTCGCGTCCCCGCCGCCAAAGGGCTTCCGATACATCGGGCGCAACCACCGGTTCGTGGAGCAGCTCTGCCAGCTCGTCATGGCCAACACCCTCGCCCGACAGGGCAAGCGCGCGGCCCGCGCGGCGGTGGTGAGGACGCGAGAGGTGGGCGTGAAGACCACGCTCATGCTCTTCCGGTGCCGCAACGTCATCGAGCAGGCTCGCGACGGCATGCGTCAGCCACATCAGATCGTCGCCGAGGAGATGCTGATCTGGGGATGGCGTCCCGCGCAGGGCGGCCGCGAGTACCTCGGGCACGAGGAGGCTAAGTCGCTCCTCATGCGCGCGCGTCCATCGAGCGATCTGTCGCCTCAGTCCAGGGCCAACTTCCTGCAGGCCGAGCTCGAGCAGGCCGCCTCGTTCGGCCCGGAGTTCGACCGGGTCGCCGAGCAACAGTCCAAACGGCTGGTCGAGGCCCACGAGCGCTTCAGCGCCCTGATGGACAAGAACCGCTACCAGGTGGTGTATCCCGTGCTCCCGATGGACCTGCTCGGGATCTACGTGCTGCTACCGGAGGTGGCGTCGTGATCTACCCCAGCATCCGCATCGAGGGGTCGATCCTCTCTCCCGACCTGATCGATCGGCTTGAGGAACTCCCCGGCCAGCGTCCCGCCGACTTCGGCCTCGACTCAGGCACGAAGGTCAAGGACGAGATCGCCCGCGCCTGGGCGGACGCGCAGGACTATTGGCGGATCTTCCACCGAAAGCTCGAAGCCCTCCGCCCGGACTCGCCGGCGACGACCGAGACCCGCAACCTCTGGATCGTCCCCCTCCTCGGCCTGCTCAAGTACGACCTGGAGTTCCAGAAGGCGGGTGCCGAGCTCAACGGCAAGACGTACGCGATCTCCCACCGCATCACCAACCGTGGCCAGACCCCTGTTCACGTCGTCGGCTACCGCGACCCTGCCGGGCTCGACCGCAAGCCGGCCAACGCCACGCTCCGCATGTCCGCGCACGCCGTCGTGCAGGAGTACCTCAACCTCTCGGAGCAGCTCTACGGTCTGGTGACCAACGGCCGCGTGCTCCGCCTCCTCCGTGACAGTTCGCGGCTCATCAAGCAGACGTACGTCGAGTTCGACCTCGACCGCATCTTTACCGACGGACTCTTCGCCGACTTCGCCGTCCTGTACCGCCTGCTCCACGCCTCGCGGCTACCCCCATCCACGGAGTCCGCGGCCGAGAGCATCGTCGAGCGCTACCACCAGGACTCGCTCGACTCCGGGGCCCGAATCCGCGAAGGGCTCTCCCGAGCCGTTGAGGAGGCGATCCGCTGCTTCGCCAACGGCTTCCTCGCGCACCCCGCCAACAACGCCCTCCGCAACCGGTTGGCCGACGGCTCCCTCAAGCCCGACGCGTTCTACAAGTCGCTCCTCCGACTGATCTACCGCCTGCTGTTCCTCATGGTCATCGAGGAGCGGGGACTCGTCTTTCCCACGTCGGCCAAGCCGTTGCAGCGCAGCACCTACGAGCAGTACTACAGCGTCCAGCGCCTCCGCCGGCTCGCGGAGAAGCGGTACCTGGCCGACGGCCGCCACAACGACCTCTGGCTCGCGCTCGTCTCCACGTTCCGCCTCTTCGATGCCGACGGCCCTGGCCCCAAGCTCGGCCTGAAGCCGCTCGCCGGAGACCTCTTCAGCTACGGGGCCATCGGCGAGCTCGAGTCCGCCCAGCTCTCCAACGCACACCTGCTCTCCTGCCTCCGCTCGCTCGGGCTCTACACCAATCCCGTCAACGGCCAACTCATCCGGGTCAACTACGCCGCCCTCAACGTCGAGGAGTTCGGCTCCGTCTACGAGGGACTCCTCGAGTACGAGCCGTCCATCGACCTGTCAGGCACGACGCCCGTCTTCGACTTCAAGCCCGGCGACGAGCGCGCCGCCACCGGGTCGCACTACACCCCCGACGATCTCGTCCAGCCGCTGATCAAGCACTCGCTCGACCACCTCATCGCCGAACGGCTCAAGGCCAAGGACCCTGCTGCCGCGCTGCTCGACCTTCGCGTCGCCGACATCGCCTGCGGCTCCGGCCACATTCTCCTCGCCGCCGCGCGCCGCATCGCCACCGAGCTCGCCATCGTCCGCACCGGCGAGGAGCAGCCCTCGCCCGCCTCGTACCGCGCCGCCATCCGCGACGTCATCCGCACCTGCATCTACGGCGTCGACCTCAACCCCCTGGCGGTCGAGCTCTGCAAGGTCGCCCTCTGGCTCGAGGCTCACAACCCCGGCGAGCCGCTCAACTTCCTCGACCACCACATCAAGTGCGGCAACGCCATAGTCGGCTTCGTGAGGCAAGAGGAGGTCGACGCTGGCGTGCCCGACGAGGCCTTTGCCAAGCTCCCCAGCGACGATCCCGACATCGGCAAGGAGGTCCGCGCCCGCAACAAGCGCGAACGCAAAGAGCGTGCGACGGGGCAGGCCAAGCTCGCCTTCACCCACCAGCGCCAGACCGAGCTCGCGACCGTGCTCGATCGATGGCGGACCGTCACATCCATGCCGGAGACCACGCCCGCAGAGATCGACGCCAAGAGGAGGGCCTTCGAGTCGTTCTCGATGTCCGGTGCCGCGTTCACACTCCGCAACCTCGCCTCGATCCCGATCGCCCAGTTCTACATCCCGCGCACGCCGGACAACGCCGACAAGCTGATCACCGACGAGCGGTTCCGGGATCACTGGTCGGGCCGCGTCGCTGCTCAGGGGCCGGCACCGGCTGAGGCGTTCGCCCTCGCCTATCGCAAGCGGTTCTTCCACTGGTTCCTTGAGTTTCCAGAGATTGTCCATCGTGGAGGCTTCGACTGCATCCTGGGGAACCCGCCGTACTTGGGAGGCAAGAAGCTCGCAGTCCTCTACGGCTTTGAGTTCGCGGGACTGAATCGTTGCCTGTGCCCGAGTGTGTCTGGAAACTCCGATCTTGTTGCATCTTTCTTGGTCCGAGCTTTTGACCTTCTGGGAAGCAATGGATATGTCGCGTTCTTGACGACGAAGACTGTCTGGCAGGGAGACACTCGCAAGTCTGGACTCGGCCACGTCACTGAGCGCGGCGCAGTCGTGCAGTTTGCGGTCTCATCGACCAAGTGGCCCGGTCGCGCCGCAGTTGATGTGTCACTGTTCTCGCTCGGCAAACGTCTCCGCGGCCATCCCGTACTTAACGGCCGCCAAGTCACTTCGATCAACTCTTACTTCGAGGCAGACGCGGCAGAATCAGATCCCCAGCCATTGAGGGAGAACGCTAACACCACGTTCAAAGGGTCAGAGCCCGCGGCCGGATTCATGCTCACCGGGCCTGATGTGCAACAGATCGTCTCGTCGGATCGATCTTCACAGAAAGTCCTTAAGCCGTACTTAAACAATGAGGACTTCTCCGGCCACCCGCTCCTGCGCGCTTCTCGTCACGTGGTTGATTTCGGGACCATGCCCCTAGAAGAAGCTTCTCGCTTCCAGGCAGCGTTTCGCTTGATTGAGAGCCGAGTCGTGCCCGCATGGGAAGCGAGCGATGATCAGAGCCAAGCGACTAACTGGTGGTGGCACCGCCGGAGGGCTGAGCCGCTTTACCAAAGGCTGAACAATGTGAACCGCGGCTTCGCAGTCGGGTATACGACCAAGCACGGCGCGTTCGCGGCAGTCGGTCCCGGTGCCGTTTTCTCGAACCAAGTGGTAGTGGTTTGCCGATCCGAATGGCGGTGCTACGCCCAGTTGTCGTCCACGCTTCACGCTGTGTGGGCTTGGCGATACGGGTCGAGCATGGGGTCGTCTACTCTCCGATACACGCCCTCCTCAGTCTACGAGACCTATCCGTTTTTACATTCTTCGGGCACAATCCTTGAGACGCTTGGGTGCCGTCACCATGAGCATCGCCATTTGCTCATGTCCTCTCTGTGGATCGGTCTGACGGATGTCTACAACCTCTTTCACTCACGCGACCTCGAGAACGATCTGAAGGCACACTTCGCCGCCCGCGCCAAGAAAGACCCGCGTGGCCTCTCCATCCCATCCGAGCACCGCGAGCGAGCGCTCGCGTTCACCTACGACCAGGCCCTCGCCGGCGTGCTCGAGCTCCGCCGCCTGCACGTCGCTCTCGACAGCGCCGTCCGCGACGCGTATGGCTGGCAGTCACTCGATCTCCAGCACGACTTCTACGACGTCGAGACGCTCCCCGAGAACGACCGCGTCCGGTACACCATCAGCCCTGTCGCCCGCAAGGAGGTGCTCAAGCGGCTCCTCGCCCTCAATCACGAGCGTGCCAAGGCCGAGCAGGCGGCCGCAGCCCCGGCGGTGGCCAAGCCCGCGCGGGCAAAGCGTGCCTCGGCAGCGGCCTCCGTCGAAGAGATGACCGTCTTCGATCAGGCCTTCCCGAACTCGTCGGTCGACTGGGAGACGGCGGCGTGGATGCTGGCTCTGGTCCGCGCTGCCCCGCGCCGAGGCATCGCGTTCTACATGGCGTGCATGACCGCCGCGACTTCCCCGGACCTGTGTGAGCAGATCCTCGGGCAGAGCCGCAAGCAGGAGACCAAGCGGCTGATGTCCAAAGCGCCGCTGGCGAAGCTCCCAAACGGCACGCGAGTCCCGTTCGCCGCCGCACTCCGCTGGGCATCAACTACCAAGGCAATCGGTACTTCGGCCTCGATGGATGACGCCCAGCCGGGCCCCACGTTCCCTCGCGCAGTGAAGGAGCCTGAGATGCCCGCGCTCGATGCGGCGCTCGTGGCTCTGGTGATCGAGGTGGCCGAGCACGCCACCGACGCGACTCACGCTACGCAGCCTTGGCGGCAGGTGTTTGATCAGAGGAGGTTGCTGGTGGGATGACCCCGACCGCCCTCGACCTCAAGCCGTCGCGGAGTGAACCGGTCTTCTGGATCCGGCGGATCGTCATTCTTCAGCAGCTCGATCCGTTTGAGAAGGTGAACGACTTCCCGTTCAAGCGGGGCCTGAACATCGTGTTCGGCGAGGAGAAGGGATCGTGGCAGGACATCAAGGCTTCGGGTCACGGCGTCGGCAAGACGTCGCTCTGCCGGTTGATCCGCTACTGCCTTGGCGAGCCGCACTTCGGGCGTCGGCGCGTCGTCGCCGCAATCCGGCAGGACTTTCCAGCGGGTTGGGTTGGAGCGGAACTGAACGTCAATGGCCAGGCGTGGGCGGTCCTTCGGCCATTCGCCATCGGCCCTTGGTCCCGAGCGGCCCGCGATATGACGGTGGAGGATCTTGCGCTCCAGCGACAGCAGGCGGTTCCGTACAGCGACTTCGAGGCTGCACTGGCTTCGGCACTGATGGCGAGCATGCCGCGGCAGGGACAGGTGGTCCCCGGTTTGAAGCTGACCCACAGCCACCTGCTGCCGGCGTTCACACGCGACCAGGAGTGCCGTCTGGAGTCCGTCTGGAAGTGGAGATCGGAGCGGAGCGACTCCGAGGCCCCCAGCCTGCCCCGGCCCAAGATCGATGGCAGCCGCGTCATCCGCGCCATCCTCGGCGTGCTGGACACGGAAGAACTGGCTTTGCAGGACCAACTCGATGGCATCTCCATCGAAGCCGACAAGATTCGAGGACAGATCGAAACGCGGCTCAGTGAGCCCCGCTATTGGGTCGCCAGACTCAACCAAGCGCTGCTGGACCAAGGTCTTCCGGAGATCGCACAGGATGCGGGAGAGCTGTTCACGCCAGCGAATCGTGTCTCGTCGTTCGTTGGAGGTCTCCGGGACGACTTGCGGCAGCTCGAGGGAGCGTTGGAGGCGGATAACCGCGAACTCCGAGGTCTTCTGGCACGCATCGAGCGCAGGGAGGCAGATCGGAGAGAGTGGGTTGCGCTGCAGGGTTTGCAGGCAAAGCGCGGCAATGCGGCTGCCCAGTACACACAGGACGAACGAGATGTGATGGCCAAACTGAAGGCACTGCAGTCGGGGCTCCAGACATGCAAGTACGGCGGTATTCCATTCCGGGACTGCGGGCACATCGATGATCATCTGGGGCGGCTTGAGGGCTCGCGAGATATGGCACTCCCGGTGATCGCGGAAGCTGATCAGACAGCAGCGAGGTTCGCTGCGGATATCGCTGCAATAGACCAAGAGCTGGCCGAACCGAGAGCACAAGTGCAGGCGATAGAGAAGCGGATCGCGGAACGTTCTGCCAATCAACGCTCGCTTGAACGCCGCATCGAAGCGATTGAGCGATTGAGCCGCGAGCTTGATCGATACTCTGCCTTGGTTTCCGGGACTGAGCAGGACGCCGACCTCGCGAAACTGCGGAACGAGCTAGCCCTTAAAGAGGAGAGCCGAGCCGGTGTTGCCGTTAAGGTACAAGGCGTGCGATCTCGCACGACCAAACAGTTCGACCGAGTGCGGCGTCTTTACTCAGTGGTCGTCGGAGCAGCGGTGTCGCCCGACTACTCCGGTGAGATCATCGTGACCGAGGAGGAGATCGAGTTCGAGATCAGGCGGAAGGCGGCGATCGGCGGCGAGGCGGTTGAGTCGCTGGCCGTGGTGCTCGCGGACGCCTGCGGTCTGCTGGCATCGGTCGAGGGTTCCGCCAACCACCCCGGATTCGTCCTCCACGACAGCCCACGTGAGGCGGATCTGGGTTCTGCCTTGTACCACCGCTACATCTCGTTCATGCTTGATCGCCACAACGCTCTCGGAGGCGACGATCGTGCACCGTTCCAGTACATCATGACTACCACGACCCCGCCACCACCAGAGTGCGAGGGGGCGATCCGGGTGCATCTGTCGGATGACGATGACGCGCAACTGCTGTTCAAGCGTCGGCTCGGATCAATGCCGTCCGGGCTGTTGTAGCGATCGCTGGTCCGAATGCGGCAAGCCAAGCCGCGCCCACAAACGTCGTTGCTCTCGCCATGCGACCTTGGCGGTAATCTGCCGAAGCGATCGCTCGTGAATCGGATCATGGCCCCGCTCGACGGCGGGAAGGTGCAGAATCGCCTCCTGGATGTCCGGCGCGAGGTGCAGCAGGTTCATGATCTGCGTCATCCGCGGCTGCGTGACCTGGCAAAGGTGGGCGAGCTCGGAGAGATCTGCGACGACGCCCTTCCGGAGGAGCCGGTCGTACTTGATCGCCAAGGCCATCAGGCGGGCCACTCGGGGCACACGGCCCGGCAGTTCGGGCTTTGGGGCCTCGGGGCCGAGGACCACGCGCTTGCGGCGGGCCTTTCGGGTGATATGGATGGTCCGAACTACGGTGGTCACGCGGCTTCCTCCAGTTGTCGGGCGCACAGGGCGGCGATCCCGCTCGCTCGGAACGTCACCGCGACGGTGGCGTTCTCCGCGTCGTACTCGATCTTCGAGAAGAGCAACTTCAACACCCGGCCCTGCTCGCGGGGCGAGAGTTGCGCCCAGACCCCGTCGAACTCTCTCAGTGCCTTGCGGGCCTCCTCACGGGTGATGGCCTTGGCTCCGATCAGGTCCAGCCGTGTCTCGACCTCGGCAAGACGGGTGCGTGCGCCGCTGACCCGCTCGTGGGCGGCGGCGAGCCGGGCGGTCGCGGCGGCGGTTCCGCTTCGGTCCGCCACCAGTTCCCGCAGCTCCTGCTCCAATCGGCCGAGCGCAGCGTGAATCGATGCCCGCTCCGTCTTGAGCGCCGTAAGTTCCTGGTCGACGTTCACCTGGGCCTCGGCGAGAATGCGATCCAGCAGCTCGCGGTCGCCGCCGAGGGTGCGGATCTCGTCGACCACGAGCTTCTCGATCTCCAGCCCGGGCAACGACGACGCCTCGCAGGTGTGCGCCCCGTTCTTGATGGCTTCCAAGCATCGGTAGTAGCGGTACTGCTTGTCCCGCTTGCCGTAGAACGTGTGGATCATCGCGCAGTCGCACTTCTTGCACCGCAGGAGCCCACGCAGGAGCGCCCCGTACTTGTTGCGCATCTCGATCCCGCCTGTCCTGCCGTTCTCGAGGAGCTGCTGACGGACGCGCTCGAACAATGCGGGATCGACGATGGCCTCGTGCTCGCCGTCGTAGGTGTTGCCCCGGTGGACGATCTTGCCCGTCAGGAGCGGGTTGGTCAGGAGAACGTGGAGGGTGCCCGTGTTGAAGGGCTGGCCGCCGACGCTGACGCCCTTCTTGGTCACGCGGCGCTTGTTCTTCCACTCTCGGTGCCGCAGCTCGGTCACGGTCCGCTGGAGCGAGCCCTTGTCGAGGTACATCTGGAAGATCGCGCGGACCTTGGCCGCCTCGCGCGGGTTGATCACCAGGCGAGGGCTGCTGCCGGACCGATCGACGTCATAGCCCAGGATGGGCACGCCGCCCGCCCACTTGCCCCGGCGCTTCTGGGCGGCGATCTTGTCGCGGATTCTCTCGCCGATGATCTCGCGCTCGAACTGGGCGAACGAGAGCAGGATGTTGAGCGTCAGCCGCCCCATCGAGCTCGTGGTGTTGAACTGCTGTGTCACCGAGACGAACGAGACGCCTTTGCGGTCGAACGTCTCCATGATGCGGGCGAAGTCCATGAGCGAGCGGCTGAGGCGGTCCACCTTGTAGACCACGACGCAGTCGACCTTGCCCGCCTCGATGTCCTTCAGCAGCTTCTCAAGCGCCGGCCGCTCCATGCTGCCGCCGGAGAACCCGCCGTCGTCGTAGCGGTCTGGAAGGCAGATCCACCCTTCGTTCCGCTGGCTGGCGATGTACGCCTCCGCCGCTTCCCGCTGGGCGTCGAGCGAGTTGAACTCGAGTTCAAGTCCCTCCTCACTGCTCTTGCGGGTGTAGATCGCGCACCGGATTGGCCCGGGTGCTCCCCCGCCCCGATCCCGCGCTGACGGCACGTTGGCCGATTTTCCCCGCTTGGTCATCGGCCACCCCGCAATCCGAAGAAGCGGTACCCGTTGATGTGCTGGCCCGTCACCTTTTTGGCGATCACCGACAGCGTGCCATACCGCTCGCCGTCGAACTCGAAGCCTTCACCATCCCCAAGCACGATGACCCGGATCGTCCGCCCCTTGTACTGGCGGACGATCGCGGAGCCGGGCGGCGGCAGCCGGGGATCGCGGCGGTCGCGCGTGTCGAGCGATCGCACCCTGGTGCGGATCTCGCCGGGCTGCGGCGGGGAGGTGTACGAGCGAGGTGCCATCGTGCGGATCTCTGCGTCGTCGGCCAGTTCGGCCGCCCGCCGCTTGGCCCGCTCGCTCAGGTCGCCCTCCGCGTTGGCCTGGATACGCCACGCGATCTTGCGGATCAGGTAGGCGCGGTGGCGTGTGCGGCAGGCGTGGCCGTGGAGTTCCTCGTAGCGGTCCACCAAGTCGCTGGTGGTCATCCGCTGAAGCTCGCCGAGTTGTCGTTCGATCGCATCAGACATGGGGATTCCTCGTCGCATCGATCCGGAGCCCTAACCCCGGGGCCGTGCGGAGACACTGAGGTCTGCATGCTGCGGAAGTTCAAGTCGATCGGCGTCAGATTTCGCCAGGTCGCTTGGCTCCCGGGTGGAACGCGAAGCGGGGGAGCGTTCCGCATGGATGGCCCGTGCGAGGCCGAGCGCGAGGATGCTCGCGACTTCGGCGTCGCGCTCCGCGGGCGTCATGGTCTCTGGGTTCTGGGTTCGCATCGGGGGCTCCATCCAGCCGGTGCAGCAATCGCTCCGGTAGTGGTTCCCTATGCAGCCGTCGCGCTATCTGCCCGCTTGTGAACCGGCGGGTCGTTGTCGGCGGACCGACCCGAGCGCGTCGCGGTACAGACGTGATTTCATCTGTCGCGCTCTCGCGGGCACGAACCCCTCTTAACCCGGGCACCCGGCGACGAGAGACGCGGAGAGACTTTGGGCCAAAGTCGCGCCCGTGAGGCCAGAGTGGGCAGGAGCCGGTTATGGACACGCCGAGCGGCAGAGATCTGGCCCACGAGGGGTGGCTCTCGCGATCCCTTCGGAACGCGGGCCAAAACGCGAAAACGCCGCCGAGGTCTCTCGGCGGCGTTCCCTGAAAACCAAAGGGCCGGCTGCTTTCGCAACCGGCCCGGCAATAGCGGGGGTAGGATTTGAACCTACGACCTCCGGGTTATGAGCCCGACGAGCTACCAGGCTGCTCTACCCCGCAATCTGGATCCCACAGTAGCCCGCTCACGTCCGACCGTCAATCCCACGTCGGTCATCCCCTTTCGGCCTCGGGTTTCTGCCGTCGATCTCCGGATCCACGTCGCGCGGCGAGGGTGGTCTCCAACCGCCCTCCTACCATGCCCCGATGAGCGACAAGGTCAACGTTCTCCTGATCGGTGGCGGCGGGCGCGAGCACGCCCTGGCCGCCAAGCTTCACCACTCTCCCCGCCTCGGCGACCTCTGGGTCACGCATCCCGAGAATCCCGGGCTCAGCCGGCTCGGCCACCCTGTCGACGTCCCGGTCTCCATCCGCGAGATATACCGCCTCCAGCAGTTCTGCGAGAAAAAGCAGATCGGACTGGTCGTCATCGGCCCGGAGGAACCCCTCGCCGAGGGGTACGCCGACAAGCTTGCCGCCCCCGGCCGCGTCGTCTTCGGCCCAACCCAGGCCGGTGCCCAGATCGAGGCCGACAAAGCCTGGGCGAAGCAGCTCATGCGTGCCGCCAGCGTTCCCACGGCCGAGGGGCGCGTCTTCACCGACGCCGAGGCAGCTCGACTCTTCATCGAAAGCCGCGTCCATGACGACGACGCCATCGCTCGTCTCTTCTCCAAGGCCGAGGGCATCCGCGAGCCCGCCCGGCGCCGACTGGCGATCGACGCGCTCGTCCGCATCGGCACCGCGCTCAACGCCAAGCAGGGGTACGCCAACGCAGACGTCACCATCATCCGCGACATCGGGCTCATCAAGACGGTGGGGGGGGACCTCGATCCGATCCTCACCGAAGCCCGCGCGGTCGCCCGCTCCTGGGACGCCCCGCGTCCCGATCTGCCCGTCATCAAGGCCGCCGGACTCGCCAAGGGCAAGGGCGTCATCGTCCCCGCCACACTGCGAGAAGCCATGGACGCCATCGAGCAGATCATGGTCCGCAAGGCCTTCGGCGACGCCGGACGACAACTCGTCGTCGAGGAACGCCTCGAAGGCGTCGAGGTCTCTGTGCTCGCCATCACCGACGGGCGCAACATCCTCGTCCTCCCGCCCTGCCAGGATCACAAGCGCCTCAGGGACAACGATCAAGGCCCAAACACCGGCGGCATGGGTGCCTTCTGCCCAAGCCGCTCGCTCGACGACGCCACCATGGCCATCGTCGAATCCGAGATTCTCGTCCCCACGCTCGACGCCATTCGTCGAGAGGACATCGACTATCGCGGCGTCCTCTACGCGGGCATCATGCTCACCCCCGCCGGCCCCAAGGTGCTCGAGTTCAACTGCCGTTTCGGCGATCCTGAGTGCCAGCCGCTCATGACACGCCTCAAGTCCGACCTCATCGAGCTTCTGCTCGCAACGGGTCAGGGCAAGCTCGACCAGATCAACGTCGAGTGGGACGAGCGAGCCGCCTGCTGCGTCGTGATCGCGGCCGAAGGCTACCCCGAGAAGCCCAAGACCGACGTCGTGATCGAAGGGCTCGACGCCGCCATGCACGTGCCCAACGTCACCGTCTACCACGCGGGGACCAAACGAGACCTCGACAGCCAGATCGTCACCGCCGGCGGACGAGTGCTCGGCGTCACCGCGCTAGGCGACGGGCTCAAGCAGGCCCGCGAACGAGCCTACGAAGCCGTCAACAAGATCAAGTTCCCCGGCATGCAGTTCCGCCGCGACATCGGCGCCTGAGCCTTACCGCGACGCCGACCGCTTCGGATCCATCCGCTCGCGCAGCCCCTCCCCCACAAAGTTCAGCGAGAGCAGCGTCGCTCCCAGCGCAACGCACGGAAACGCCAGCAGCCACCAGTTCGATCGGTACGGGTTCAGCTCCGGCAACCCATCCGCGCACAGCACGCCCCAGCTCGGCAGTGGGGGACGCACGCCCACGCCCAGAAAGCTCAGGAAGCTCTCCGACAACACCGCCTGCGGCACCGCGAGTGTCCCGTACACCGCGACCGTCCCGACCAGATTCGGCAGCAAGTGCCTGATGAATATCCGCGCCGGCGATGCCCCGATCGCACGCGCCGCTTCCACAAACGGCTGCGACTTCAGCGACAGCACCTGGCCCCGCACAACCCGCGCCATCGTCAACCAGCTCACACCCCCGATCGCCAGGAGGAGAACCCCAAGGTCCAGCGCGGTCCTTGTCATCGCCGACAGCTCCCGAGCGGGAAAGAGTTCGCTCGCCCGCGTCTGGATCTCGACCCCGCTCGCACCCGACGCTTCCACGAACGCGGCACGCTCACTTGTTCGATTCACCCAGCCGTCCACCAGCGAATCCGCCGCCACCGCCAGCAGGACAACCATCAGGATCGTCGGCAGCCCGTACAACACGTCCACCACTCGCATCAGCACCGCGTCCACTCGCCCGCCTGCGTACGCGGCCACCGTGCCGTACAGCGTCCCAATCGCCACGGCCACCGCAGCCGCCAACAACCCGACCCCAAGCGAAACCGCCCCGCCCACCAACATTCTGACACCGAGGCTCCGTCCCAGAGCATCGGTCCCAAGCCAGTATCGCGGCCAGTGCTCTCGCATCGCCGCCACGCCGCGCGGATCTTCACGCACCGCCGACTCGTCGATCGCTAGCCTCGTGGCAATCTCGCGCACTCGCTCCGGTGGGACCAACGCATCAAGTCGCCTTGCTTGGTCCTCCGAAGGCGAGATCCACCACGGCGGCAGCCGCCCCGCAGACGGGCTTCCCTCGGCGTATCGCGGAGCCGCCAGCCCCGACCCGGTGTTCGCCGCCGACGTCGTATAACGAAGCGTCAAGGTGCAGACGAGCACCAGCATCCCAAGAAAGGCCCCGGCAATCCGACTGGCAAGCACGCCTCGACGCATGCCGCAGGGTAGGAACCCGATCGGGTGCGTGCATCGCATATCCGCCACAGACGTCAAAGCTTTACCACGCCAACTAGGGTCGATACCCCTTCACCAGCCCCCATGATCGTGTTGCTCCAAATCTCCGACGATACTGATTCGGACTCACGGTTCGTCGGCCCGGAGATGATCACGATGTCATCGACACCACGGAATACCACGCGATCGAGCGGCACGACCCCGCGAAACTCGATCAATCTCGACGAGTCCTCGTTGCGCAAGCTGTTTGACGCGCTGGACGCCAAGAAGTCAAACACCAGCATCAACCGCCAGTTCGTCCGCTGGCCCTATCGCGTGGCCACCGTCGAACTCCGCATCAACCACGACACCGGAACCTCCACCGTCTACGTCGCCTGCCGGAACCTCTCCGCGGGCGGCGTCGCCATTCTTCACCGCGCCTTTCTCCACACCGGAACCTCGCTCGACGTCGCTCTGCCCAAGGTCAACGGCGACCGCACCTACGTCCCCGGCAAGGTCGTGCGATGCCAGCACCTCGCCGGAACCGTCCACGAAATCGGCGTCAAGTTCGAGAAGCCCATCGAGGCAAAGGACTACGTTCGCATCGATCCCTTCGCCGACGGCTTCAGCCTCGAGCGCGTCAACCCGGAGGATCTCAAGGGCACCATCCTCTACGTCGCCGACACCGAGCTCGACCAGTCGCTCATGCGTCAGATGATGCGAGAAACCGCTCTTCGCGTCCTGAACGCGACCGATCGCGCATCGGCCGCCGCCCGCGCAGCCGAAGCGCCCGACCTCATCATCATCGAGAACACCTTCGAATCCGCGGACTGCGGCGCGAACCTGTGCGCCGCTTTCCGCGAGGCCGGCGTTGATTGCCCCATCCTTATCGCCACCGCCGACACCTCGACCCTCATGCGGGCCAAGCTCGCCAACGCCGCCGCCGACGCCTTCCTCCCCAAGCCCATCCGCAAGGAAGTTCTCTTCCGCGCTCTCGCCGAGTTCCTCCTCCGCGGCTCATCCTCCACCGGAGGCCCCAGCTGTTCGCTCCCGCCGGGAGATCCACACCGGGCACTCCTTCCCACATTCGCCAGCCAGCTCAAGGCACACGCCTCCATGCTCGAGCAAGCCATCCAGACCGACAACCCAGAGCTGGCCCGATCCATCTGCTTTCAGATCGCCGGCTCAGCGCCCCTCATGGGATTCGAGCGTCTTTCCGCCTCCGCCGAGAAGACCCTTCAGGTCCTCAGCGCCTCCATGAACGTCGGCGAAGCACTCACCGCACTCAAAGGCCTCACCTCCGCCTGTCTCTTCACCGCACGCAAAGCAGCATGATTTGCCCTTCCGGGTGGATGCTTCGGCCTTCAATGGTCGAGGTGTCCTTTCTCACTGGCCCCGCCGGGATTCGAACCCGAAACCAAGCGATTATGAGTCGCCTGCTCTAACCGTTGAGCTACAGGGCCCCGTCGAACAGTGTACGGCCGCGTCCCACCGACCGCCCCGCCCGTCTGCCGCCGACGCCTCACGCAGCAGTGGGGGGGCCGCGCCGAGCTGTCCGCCTCAACGAAAAAGGGCCCGGCACCGGCCGAGCCCTCCTCATGAATGCTCAACACTGCTCACTTCACGTGCAGCATCTCGCGATACGTCGGGAGCGGCCACAGATCCGCCGGGATCTCCTGCTCGAGAGCATCGACAACCTCGCGCAGGTCGCTCATCGCAGGCCGAACCTTGTCCCGCACCTGCTCCGCGTGCTTGTGCACGTCGCCGCCCTCGTGCCCCGACTCCTTCTCGAGCCGTGCGAGCGCCTTCCGCAGCGAATCCACAAGCTCAACGTACTCCTCGAGCTGCTCTCGCGTCTCGCCGGGATCGACGTCCGCCGCAGCCGTCGCAGCCACCGCCTCCGCAAGCTCCGTCTGGAATCGGATCGCCGCAGGCAGGATCAGCGTCCGGACCATCAGCGCCGCCGTCTCCGCCTCGATCAGCAACTGCTTCACGTACTTCTCGAGATAGATGTGCGCCCGGCTCTCGCTCTCGACCTTGCTCAGGACCTTGAACTTCTCGAACAACTGCACGTTCTTCTTGGACGTCAGCACCGACAGCGCCGACACGCTCTCGCGATGGTTCGGAAGGCCACGCTTCGCCGCCTCCTTGTGCCACGCCACGTCGTACCCGTCGCCGTTGAAGATCACTCGCTTGTGCTTCTTCACGATCCCCTGCAGCACCGAGCGAACCGCCGCCTGAACCTTCGCCGCGTTCCCGCCGTTCTTGCCGATCGCCTTCTCAAGTTCCACACACATCTTGTCCAGGCTGTCCGCCACGATCGTGTTGAGCACCGTCGTCGGCCACGCCACCGCCTGGCTGCTCCCCACAGCGCGGAACTCGAACTTGTTCCCGGTGAACGCGAAGGGGCTCGTCCGGTTCCGATCGCCAGTGTGCCGCGGGATCTGGGGCAGCGTCGTCGCGCCAAGATCCAGCGTGCCGCCCTTCATCGTGCTCTTGGGCGAGCCCGCCTCCAGCTGCTCCACGATGTCCGCCAGCATGTCACCCAGGAAGATCGACATGATCGCCGGCGGCGCCTCGTTCGCGCCCAGCCGGTGGTCGTTGCTCGCGTGCGCCACGCTCGCCCGCAGCAGATCACCGTGCTCGTCGACCGCTCGGATCACCGCGCACAGCGTGCACAGGAACACCATGTTCGTGTGCGTCTCGTCCCGCGGGTCAAGAAGATTCGAGCCCGTGTCCGTCGCGATCGACCAGTTCACGTGCTTGCCCGAACCGTTCACGCCCGCGAAGGGCTTCTCGTGCAGCAGGCACTCAAACCCGTGCCGCTTCGCCACCTTCTTAAGCACTTCCATGACGATCATCTGGTGGTCCGACGCGATGTTCGCCGTCTCGAAGATCGGCGCGATCTCGTACTGGCCGGGCGCCACCTCGTTGTGCCTGGTCTTCACCGGCACGCCCAGTCGATAGAGCTCCCGCTCGCACTCCGTCATGTACGCCATCACACGCGTCGGGATCGATCCGAAATAGTGATCCTCGAGCTGCTGATGCTTCGGAGGCTTGGCACCAAAAAGCGTCCGCTCGCACGCCACAAGGTCGGGCCTCTTGTGGTACAGCGCGGAATCAACCAGGAAGTACTCCTGTTCGCATCCGCACGTTGCCGTCACCCGCGACGCCCCCGCGTCCGCCCCGAGCAGTCGAAGCATCCGCAGCGCCTGCGTGCTCACCGCCTCCATCGATCGAAGCAGGGGGGTCTTGTGGTCCAGCGCCTCGCCCGTCCAGCTCACGAACGCCGTCGGAATACACAGCGTCACCGAACCCGCGTTCTTCGCCAGGAACACCGGGCTCGTGCAGTCCCACGCCGTGTACCCGCGTGCCTCGAACGTCGCGCGGATCCCGCCCGACGGGAAGCTGCTCGCGTCAGGCTCGCCCTGCACCAGCGCCGACCCCGTGAACTCGCTGAGCGCACCGCCATGGCCATCGGGAACGATGAACGCGTCGTGCTTCTCCGCGGTCAGGCCCGTCAGCGGCTGGAACCAGTGCGTGTAGTGCGTCGCGCCCCGCTCCACCGCCCAATCCTTCATCGCCGCCGCCACCACGTCCGCCAACTGCGCGTCCAGAGGCTCGCCCTTCTGGATCGTCCGCTGCAACTGCTTGAACACGTCCTTGGGCAGACGCTGACGCATCACCCGCTCGCTGAACACGTCCGCGCAGAAAAGCGCGTCAACATTCGTCGGCAGGCGACCTTGCTGCCCCGAAGACCCGTACACGCCATTTCTGACTTCCTGCCCCGCCTCGCTCGCCGTGCTCATACAGGACCTCCGGGATGTGGTCCGGTCAGGCCCTCGCGCCGCACGCCGGCACAGGCCCAACGGACCCGACCGTTCCTCGCCGTCTCACGCTTGCTCCGCCGGCGGGAACGTGCCCATTCCATTCGCTCGCGACCACTTCTCTGACCGAGAAAGGCCCGAATCGACCGCTGGCGAGCATAGGTTCCACCAACCCCCGCTCCAATCATCCAACCGCGTTTTTCCGAGCAGTGGGGGGGTCTTTCCGCCAACTCCCCAACATCTTGTGGATGCAAGCCGACCGAGAGCGTTACACCGCCCCGTGGAGCCCACCGAATCCCCCGAGCCGCCCCCGCCTCAGACCAGCCCGCCCACCAGGCTCCGCACGAAGCTCTCCGCTGGAACGATCGGGTCCTGCCCGCTCCGCGACGCCTCGCTGATCCGTCTCACCACCGCCGACCCCACGATCGCCGCGTCCGCCCCGCCCGCCCGAACCACCGCCCGAACCTGCTCCGCGTTGCTGATCCCAAACCCGACAGCCACCGGCAGCGACGTCGCCGCTCGCACCCTCGCCACCAGCGGCGAGACATCCGGCAGCTTCGACTGCTCACCCGTAATCCCTGTCCTCGCAAGCAGGTACACAAACCCCGACGACGCCTCGGCAATCGCCGCCACCCTCGCCGCGGGCGTGGTCGGCGACACCAGCAACGCCAAACTCCGCCCCATCTCCTTTGCATACCGGATCAGTTCCCCAGACTCCTCCAGCGGCGCGTCCGGCACGATAAACCCGTCAAACCCCGCCCCGCTCGCTTCCCCCAAGAACCCCTTCGCCCCGCCCGCCCACTTCGACACGATCGAGATGCTCACCATCGCCACCACGCCAACGCCAAGCTCTCCGCGAACCGCCGCAACCTCGTCCATCACCTTTCTCGGCGTCGCCCCAGCCCGCAGCGCCTCGTCCATCGCCGATGCGATCACAGGCCCATCCGCAATCGGATCACTGAACGGAAAGCCGACCTCAACAATCCGCGCACCCGCACGGTCCATCGACCGCAGCACCGCGCCAGTCATCCCGGGCTTCGGATGGCACCCGCAGACGAACGGCATCAACGCCTTCAGCCCACGCCCGCGGAGATCCGAGAAGATGTCATCGATCTTTGACATAGCCGCCCAGCGTAGGCTACACACTCGCGATCCTCGACGCAGCCACGCCCATGCGCATCATCCCCGCCGACACCCCCCTTCTCCTCAACGCCGCCGCCTCGCTCTTCCGCGAGTACGCCAATTCCCTCCCATTCTCCCTCGACTACCAGGGTTTCGAGCTGGAACTCGCATCACTTCCGGGCAAGTACGCGCCCCCCGGGGGCGCCATCCTCCTCGCCGACGTCCGCAACCGTTTCGCCGGCTGCGTCGCGCTTCGGCCCTTCCCCGACCCACCCGCCTGGCTTCCACCAAAGACGTGCGAAGTGAAGCGCTTCTATGTCCAGCCCTCCGCCCGTGGCATCGGAGTCGGCCGCGCTCTCGTCGCCGCCATCCTCGAACAGGCCCGGCACGCCGGCTACTCCGCCATGATCCTCGACACCTCCGCCGAAATGGCCGCCGCTCAGCACGTCTACCAATCCGCGGGCTTCGTTCCCTGCGAGCGCTACAACGACGACCCAGACCCAACGACGCGCTACTTCCGCTGCGACATCGCCCCGGCCGCCCGCCCACAGACTCACCATACATAACCTATCTTATAGGACCTTGCACCATACGGCGAGTTTGCCTCTCCGCCACGTGCGCTCCGCCAGCCCCCCCAATATCCTCCCCCTCCCATGACCGACCAGACACTCCTCCTCGACGGCTCCCCCATCTCCCTCGCCAACCTCGCCGCCGTCGCTCGCGACCTTCGACCCGTTCAGCTCGCGCCCACCGCACGATCTCGCATGGACGCCGCACGTGCCGTCGTTGCCGCCGCCACCGCCGACGGCCTCGCCCACTACGGCATCAACACCGGCTTCGGATCCCTCAGCCGCACACGCATCGCCGACGATCAACTCCGAAACCTCCAGCACAACCTCATCCGCTCCCACGCCGCCGGCGTCGGCAACCCCCTGCCTCCGCACGTCGTTCGCGGCGTCATGCTTCTCCTCGCCGCCTCGCTCGCTCGCGGACACTCGGGCGTTCGGCCGGTCGTCGTCGAACAGATCCTCCGCGTGCTCAACGCGAACATCATCCCCTTCGTCCCCGAGGTCGGTTCTGTCGGTGCGTCCGGCGACCTCGCCCCGCTCGCCCATATCGCCCTCACGCTCATGGGCGAGGGTCGCGTGCTCCATCAACGCGGCGACGCCCGCCCCTCCGCTGAAGCACTCCAGATCCACGACATCCCCCCGCTCTCGCTCGAAGCCAAAGAAGGACTCGCCCTCATCAACGGCACGCACCTCATGGCCTGCCGTGCCGCACTCGCCCTGATCGATATCGACTCGCTCCTCCCGGCCGCCCTCGGCGCCGCCGCCATGTCCATCGACGCTTGCCGCGCGACCGACGCATTCCTCGACGATCGCCTCCACGCCGCTCGAAACCAGCCCGGGCAACGCAAAGTCGCCTCCACGATCCGAAGCCTGCTCGCCGGCTCGGAGATCCTCCCCAGCCATCGCGAGAACGACCCTCGCGTTCAGGACCCCTACTCGCTCCGCTGCATCCCCCAGGTGCTCGGCGCCGCATGCGACACCATCGACGCGATGAGGCCCGCCGTCCTGAGCGAGCTCGCCGCCGTCACCGACAACCCGCTTGTCTTCCCCGACCCGATGGGCCCGGGAGACATCATCTCCGGCGGCAACTTCCACGGCATGCCCGTCGCCATCCCCATGGACGTCCTCTCCATCGCCCTCGCCCACGTCGCCGGCATCTCCGAACGCCGAACGTTCCTCATGCTCGCCGCCGCCGATCCCGAGGCCCACCTCCGCCCCTATCTCTCCCCGCACCCGGGCGTCAGCAGCGGGCTCATGATCGCCCAGTACACCGCCGCCGCCTGCTGCAACGAGATCATCACTCTCTGCACGCCGGCCTCCGTTGCCAATATCACGACGTCCGCCGGCATGGAGGACTACAACAGTTTCGGCCCTCGCGCCGCCTCCAAGCTCGCCCGCGTCATCGACCTCACCCGCCACGTCGTCGCGATCGAACTCCTGTGCGCCGCACAAGCCCTTGAGTACCATCGCCCGCTCAAGTCGGGTCGCGGCGTCGAACAGGTGTACCAGTCCATCCGCGGCATCGTTCCCCCGCTCACGGTCGACCGTTCGCCGGCACCGGACATCGAAGCGATCAGCGAACTCATCGCCGACGCCGAGTTCTCGCTCTAGAGCTCTCGCCTCGACACACCCCCCCCGCTACCGCCCGCGGCCCTGCCGACGCCGCCCGGGCTGTTTGCGGTGCTCACACCACGCCACCCGAAGGCTCCGCCTGTCGAGCTCGTGGTCGATATGCGTCCGTAGCCGATCGCCCCCGAACACCCTCAGCAGCAACAGTTCCTCGCCCCGCATCGCCCGCACGACCTCTCGTTCCATGCCCATGACGCACCTCCCGTCGTTCGAAGGTGCGCACGCCGTGCCCTATCGGTTCCATCCTCACCCCCCACCACCGCTCGCTCAACTCCCTCGCGTCCACTCGCCATCCCGAAAACGGGTCAGCGACGCATCCACGCCCAGTGTCGGCGCAAGCTCCTCCGGCTCCGGATCTCGCAAAGGCTCCCCGTCATCCGTTGCCACCTGCGCCGACCACGACCGATGGATCCCCGACAGCAACAGCGACTCCAGACGCCATTGTGCCAACAGATCCGCGTCCGACAACCTCGGCCCGGGGTTCCCGTTGCACAACGGGCACAACTTGAAGTCCCCCGCCTTGGGCGTGCGCTTCACGATCCGCTGGTTCAGGCAGTCTCGGCAAGGCCACTTCGCCGCCTCCAGCTCAACCGTCGACGAGTACCGCGTCCCACCCTGCTCCGACAGCAGCCGTTCATACCGCCGCAGCACCGACGCCACCTTCGCGTCATCGAGCAGCACGCGCGCCTGCGTCCCCTCGCCGCTGCGGACGAGCCCAAGCGCCGACGCCGCCGCGTACGCCGCGTCCGCATCCGCCGACTCCCGTTCAAGCCTCACCCACCCCGGCTGAGATTGTCTCGGATCAACCGCCACCGCCAGTGCCACAAGCCAGCGCTTGTCCTGCTCACGCCGTGCAATCGACGCAAGACCCACGCACGCCGCCGCTCCCATGGGCCCGGGCGCTCCGCCCGTCCTCACTCGATCAAGCTCGAACGCCAGCACATACAGCCGCCTCGCCAGCGCGTGGTCATCCACCGTCTTCGCCGCGTCGGCAACCTCCTCCGCAAGATCGAAATACGCCTCGGGCTTCGATGGGTCGAGCAGCGCGAGTCGCTCCGCCCACGCGTCCTCCGCCTTCGGAGCAACCGCGACCACCCCACGACCACCCGCCGTTCCATCCGCCGGCTGGCACAGACTCGCCATCAGCAACGCCGCCACCGCGATCATGCCCCGCCTCCTTCAACCAGCCGAACGCGCCACAGCTTTGCCATCGCCGCCTCGGCCGCCTCGATCTGCCCCAGCACCGACTCCGCCGATCGCCGCGCCGCCGAGAACTCCGCCAGCACGCGAGCGACATCCTCCGCCTGCGTCGGGCTCTCCGCAGACAGCACATACCCATACAACTCCACCGCCGAGAACTGCTCCGCCGCGAACCGCTGCACCACGCCCTTCGCAACCGACACGCGCCCCGCGTGCTTCCGACGCAACGAGGCCAACGACTGCGCCTCGCGTCCGGTCGGCATCGCCCGCTCAGCATCCCGCTCAAGCCTCTGCCGAAGGCGCGACGCCAGATCCAGCAGCGACCCCGACCCAGCCGCCCCGGACGTCTCTCCCCCGCCGTACGACGCGAGCCTCTGGTCGTACGACGCCGCCAGTTTCGACGCCTGGTCGTCCATCGCCGCCAGTTCGCCACGCCCCGCGACCAGCTCCAAGAGCCGCTCGATCAGCGCACGCCGCACCCCCATCCGCCACTTCGGATCCCGCACCCCGGGCAACGCCGACACCACCATCCCCTGCGCAAGTTCCGCGTTCTCGGGCGTCGCCGCAAGGCTCGGCACGCTCTCCAGCATCGCGTTCACCATCTGAGGCAACGCCGAATGACGCTTCACCACATCCCTCGCCGCCGACCGCACCGCCACCGGCGTCCCCCGCAGCGCCTCCGACATGACCACTTCGCACTCCACCGCCGTCAGCCACGGCGCCGCCAACGCCTGCTTGAGCATCTTCTGCCGGATCGGGATGTTCGCCATCGACGACAGATACCGCACCGCCCACGCACCGTCATTCTGCTCCCCAAGCACACCCTGCTGCCCGCCCGCCCCCGCCGCCCCGCGAGGAGCCGTCGCCTCCCCTCCAAGCTCCGTCAGGACCTGCTCGGCCTTCGCATGCTCACCCGCCCACAGCAGCCCCGCCGCCTCACTCAACCTCGACAACCGAACCGCACGCGCCAGACGCGCCGAGTCATCCGCACCCGCACCTTCAGCCTGGCGTTCGGCGAGCATCACCTCCGCCCGTTCCTTCCACGCCGCCACCACAGCCCCGCGATCCTTCGTCCCCGTGAGCGACCACGCCTTCGCGTACGCCGCCCGCACTCGCGTCCGATCATCAAACCCCGCCGAAGAAGAGACCACCATCGTCGAATCCACACCCGGCGCGCTCGTCCGCGTCGCCAACGCCAACGTCACCGCGTTCAGGTCCCCCACCGTCACCTGCGGCATATCGAACCACCGCAAAAGCCACGCCCGCGACGACTCCTCCGGACGCCACGCCAGACTCGCCGCCAAGACCGTGATCGAATCAAAGGTCGCCTTGTTCTGCGACGGATCAGGCCCGCCCAGCAGCACGCCCTCGATCGCTCGACAGACCGCCGCCGCTCGCGCCGTCCCTTCCGCTCCCTCCACCGCCGACACACCCGCGATCCAGCTCGTCCAACCCTCCACCGTGGGAGACGCAGCCAGCCGATCCGCCAGAACCGCCAGCGCACCCCGCACGCCCGACGCGAAGCTCATCTCCGCGTCCGCCGCGATCGCCGGAACCGCAGCCGCCAGCGTCAGCCGCGCCGGGCCCAGCACCATCTGCGGCAGGTCCCTCTCTCGCAGCACCCGGCACAACACCCCCGCCGACCACGCCGACCCCAACATCTCATTCGCCGGCACCATCCCACCCGAAGCCAGCCGCACCACCGGCGCGGACAACGACTCCACCGCCCGCTTCGCGATCGACGAATTCCCCGACGCCTGATACAGATACTCAATCACCGCGTCGAGCACCGCCGCCGTCTCCCCCACACTCCACGACGACCACGACCCCGCCGCTGCCCGCACCGCGCCCTCGAACCTCGCCGCCGCACCGCTCGCGTCCGACGCCAGAAGCCCGCCGCTCGCCAGAAGCTCACGCCGGATGTCCTCCGCCGACACCACCGGCGCCGACTCCCTCGACCCTTCACGAGCCGCCGGGACCTTCTCCGGCTCGGGCTTTCGCACAGGTTCTTCCAGCACCACCACAGGCGGGCCCGGCACCGCATTCGTCGGCCTCGTCAACGCTCGCACGATGATCGCCACGCTGATCCCCACCGCGAAGATCCCCACCCCGATCCCGACCATCACCAGCCCGAGCACCTTCAGACGACGACGCGTCTGCGCCGCAACCTCCTCCGCCGACAGCTCGAAAGCGCTCGGCCTTGCTTCCGCGTACGCAGGCTTCCCCGCGACCTTCGGCCCAACCGCCGCCGCCGCCACCCGCTTCTCGACTTTCCGATCACCCCCGCCCGGCCCACGCCCCGGCGCCTCCAACGATTCCAGCGCCTCCGCCACATCCTCCGCCGTCAACCCCCGCGCATGCGCCGACATCAGCAGCGCATCCAGCGCCCGTTGGTTCCACCCCCCGGCCAGCCCGATCGCCACCAGCGCGTCCGCCTCCAGCGCGAGCCGCGACGCCGCTCGAAGCTCTCCCGAAACCTCCGCGGGCGAACCCTCGCCCGCTTCCATCTCGGACGGCCGTTCCCGGGGCATCGCCTGCCGCAACGCCACATTCAGCAGCGTCGCCGCCGCGGCGTGCAGCGCCAGCCGAACCTCATCGGCCTGCGGCGTTCTCGCCTCCGCGTGCATCTGCACCACCCCAAGCCTCGCCTGCAACGCCTGGATCACCCCCTCGGGCGACACGTCCTCCTCGCGCAGACCGAGCAGATCCAAAGACCGACCCGACGCCGCCCTCGCCCCGAGAAACTTCACCACCGGGTCCGTGCTCACTTCGCACCCCCGGGCAATCCCGCATCAAGCGTCTTGAACTTCTCCGCCCACACCCCGGGCCCGAGCGTCGGCTCAAGAGCCTTGTGCTGATCCATCACTTCCCGTGCCGCCGCCGCATCCTTCTTCGACAGAAGCCTGATCGACTCGTACCTCGCCTCGTACCACCCTTCCGCCCCGCGTGGCAGCGCCTGCACCAACTCGCGCCATGACGACAGCGCCTCCTCCGCGTTGCCCACCACCTCGCTCATCACCGCGTGCCGCCGCAGAACTCCCGCTGTGCGCACCCCCGCCGTCAGCAGCCTCTCGTCCATGCTCAGCGCCACACGCCCCAGCGACTCCTCCCCCGCTCGCAGCGAAAACGCCGCCGCCGCGATCCCATCCATCACCGCCGCCGTTCCCGCGTCCTTCGGCCCGCTCCCCTCCCGCTCAAGCCTCGCCAACAACCGCCGTCCGTACTCGATCACCCGCCGCGCCGATTCCTCTCGCGCCGTTCCCTCAAACGCCTCCCACGCACGCCTGAACAGCAGACGATCCGCCGCCTTGGCGTACTCCGATGTCTCCCCGCCCAGCCGATCAAGCAACGCCCGCGCCGCCGCCTCATCGCCCTTCGCAAGCGCGATCTGAACCCTCCTGAACGTCAGCTCCGCCTCGATCTCCGCCATCGGGATCGAGTGCAGCCCCGCCAGACGCTCCACCTTCGCCAGAGCCCGTTCCGCCCGCGCCGCATCCGGCGACGACGTTGACAGCACCGCGTCCGCGATCTGCCTTCCATAGAGCATCCCCGTCCTCGCCGCCTCGGTCGCCGCCTCCTTCGACACCTCCCCCACCGATCGCTCCATCTCCGCGTCGAGCACTTCCTCCGCGACCCCCGCGAACCGCTGCGCCGCGAAATCGCGTTCCTTTCCCGCCGCCGACCGCAACGCCTGGTACAGCAGCCGCGCCGCCTGCCTCCTCGCCCCAAGGTACACCGGGCTCGAAGGATCGACCCCGAGCAATATCTCGGCCGCACGCTCCACCGTCACGATCCCCCCGCGACGCATCAGCAGCCGCGCCGCGTTCTCACTCCCCGGATACGTGCTCACATAAAGCGTCGCCAGCCGATCCCGACGCTCCGAAAGCGATGGATCCCGTTCCGCCCCACGATCGAGCGACAGCACCGCGTACCACATCGCCTCGCGCCGCTGGTCCTCACCGGCGTCACTCTCCGCCACCATCTGAAACCGATCAGCCGCCTCCACCAACCGCCCCGCGTAGAACAAGCACATCCCCCGCAGCGACGAAGCCCGCCACCGCGACGCGCCGAACGACCCCGCATCCCGCGCCGCCTCCGCCGCCTCAAAGAGCTCCCCCGCCTTCTCGTACGACGCGATCACCCCGAGTTCCCGCGTCGGCTCCTCGCCCGCAGACGCCCCGCCCCCCTCCGCGCCGCGATGCTCCTCCCTCGCCCGCTCGTACGCCCGCACCGCCCGCACGTACGCCGCCACGAACCCATCCCCCTCGATCGAAGACTCCCCGTACTTCTTCGCCAGATCGAGCACCTGCCCGATCTCCCCCAGCGACACCAGATCGTTCATCGCCGCCCGCGCACAACGCCTCGCGCTCTCCGCCTGCGCCGATCCTCCCGCGTTCTTCGCCGCGTATTCAAGCCCGCTCACCACCACCAGCCTCGCCACCCCGGCCTTCAGCGGGCTCGTCCGCCCGTCCGTCACACGCATCCGCCTCGCCGTGTCTTCCGCGAGCGTCCACTGCTCGGCATCCATCAGCACGCCCAGCCGACGCACCGCCAACTGCTCCGCAAGCCCCGGCGAAACTCCCTCCGCCCCCTCCACCGCATCGAGCCACCGCACCGCCTCCGGCCCGTTCCCCTTCGCCGCGTGCGCCATCGCCACACCCAGCGAAGCCCGCGCGATGTGCTCAAACTTCAGCAGCGACTTGGGCATCCGCTCCACCGTCGGCGCCTTGCCCTCCGCCGCACCCAGCAACCACCCGAACTGCTCGAGCGCCGACTGCGCCGCCGCCGGCCTGCTCGTCATCCCCGCCAGATACAAATCCGACCACCCCGCGTAGTACCGCGCCAGCGACCTCAGCCGTCTCGCCTCATCCAGCCGCGCCCGGATCTCCTCCACCCGCTCGTCCTTCGCCACCTCCGCCGACCGCTCCAACGCCTCCGCACGCCGATGCACTTTCTGCGCGATCTCCTTGAACGCCGCCCCGCTCTGCTCCAGGATCCGCACCGCCTCCTCACGCTCCTCCGCCGTCGTCAGCCTCAGCCGATCCCGCTCCGCGATCTCTTCCGCCTTCAGGTACGTCGTCTTCGCCAGCGTGATCCGCAGCTCAAACGTGTCCGCGTCCGGCATCGCCTGCAGCAACGCCCGACACCGCTCCTCCACCGCACGCCGCGTCGCCCCGTCCACCGCCGCCGCCAACTGCCCCGCGTACAGCGTCCCCAGCGTCTCCGCCGCCAGCGTCCGCTCCTCCACGTCCGGCGAATTCAGCCGCCCACGCCAATACGCCCCCAGCAGATCATCAAGCCCCCGCTCCTTCAAATACCCCACCACCCGCGCGTCCGCCTCCTTCCCCACCACCGGCTCCCCCGCCACACCACCAGCCCCACCTCCCGCAAACGCCACACCCGCCGCCGGCCACGCGGCAAGCACCGACACCGCGATCATCCATCTATTACTCCGCACGCGGCACATAGCTCACCCTCAAAAATCCTGCGTCCTTGCACGCCTGCACCGCCCCCGCCGCCGCCCACACCGGCACCGCCCCGCTCACACGCACCGCCACCCCCGCACGCTTGGGCAACTTCCCCAGCAACTCCACCAGCGCCGATCGATCACTCACCGCGCGAGGCCCAACCGCGTACACCACGCTCTCCCCTCGCATCTCCACCGTCAGCACCTGCGGCAGCAGATCCTCCGACCTCGCGCTCGACCGCGTGTCCGTCCGCAACGCCGTCTCCAGGTTCTGCTCCACCGGCGCCAGATTCCCCGCCATGATGAAGTACAACAAGATAAACAGCACCACGTCGATCATCGCCACCAATGGCAGACGCGGTATCTCCGCCCCCGCTCTCCTTCTGGGCTTGAGATTCACCGCTCACCCCCGTCCCTGCCCGTCACGCCTTCCCCCGCCGTCGCGAGCTTCCAACTCCGCACGCCCAGCGACGCCAGATCGATCGCCACGCGGTTCAGATGCACCGCCGGCCCCTCCCGGTCCGCACGCACCACCAGGTCCACCGCCTCCGGCGCACCCGCCAACCGAATCTGCGTCCGCACCGTCGCCAGAAGCCCCTCCCGGTCCAGCCGCTGCCCCCCGCTCGACATCGTCCCGTCTCGTTCGATGTCCACGATCAGCGTCTCGGGCTTCATTACTCCCGGCGCCTCACCCGCCTCCGTCGGCAGCGCCAGCGCCTTCCGCACCGCCTGCGCGAACTGCGACGACAGCACGAAAAAAATCACAAGCAACATCACCACGTCGACCATCGGCGTGAGATCAAACCCCGCCTCCGGAGTCTTCTTGACGCGCCCGATCTTCATGCGCCCTTCACCCCGCCCGCCGCCGGCGCCCGCGCCGCCCCAGGCTTCGCAACCCCCGCCGCCCGCGTACCACCCCGACCCGTCACCAGCGACGCCAACCCCTCGGCCACCTGACCGACCTCGCCGGCCAGCCGATCCAGCCGCCGACGAAACACCGTGTACGCCGCCGTGCACGGGATCGCTACCACCAGCCCGAGGAACGTCGTCACCAGCGCGTGCGACATGTACACCGCCAGCTCGTTCGACCTCGCCGCACCCTCCAGCGTCCCGATCGTCTGGAACGCCCCGATCATCCCACCGACCGTCCCCAACAGCCCGAGCATCGGCCCAAGAGCCGCCACCAGCCCCACCGCGTCCGTCAGCTTCGACAACCGGTCAACCTGCCTCTGCCCAGCCTCCTCCAGCGCCGACCGGAGCTCCAGAAACCCGAACGCCGACCTCGTGCACCGCATCAGCGCCGCCGAGAACATCCGCGTCAGGAAGCAGTCGTTCACCGGATCCCTGCAGAACGCCACCGCCCCGTCGATGTCGTGCTCGCGCAGGTACACCTCCAGCTCATCGCTCACCACCTTCGGCGCAAGCCGCGACATCCGGAGCTGGATCAGGTTCGCCACGCACACCGCCACCGCGACCAGGCTGAGCCCAACCAGCACATACCCCACCGGGCCGCCCTGCGTCACATAGTCCGACACACGCAGGCTCGTCGCGCCCGCTTCCGCCAGCATCATCGTCTTCACGGGTTCTGTCGCTCCTTCGTTCCGCCCTTGCCCGCTCCCTGCCCTCGGCCAACCACCCACCGCTGCATCGCCGGCGCGTCCAGCGCCGGATGATCCGCGTACCGCTCCATCAACTCCGACGCCAGCAGCGACGCCCCCTTCGAATCTCCCAGCGATTCAAGCCCCAGCGCCGCGCTCGCCAGCGCCACCCCGCCCAGGTACGCCTCCTTCTCCGACCCCCGGGACGCCACGTACACCAGCGAGATCACGCCCTCACGCCGCTTCTCCGCATCTTCTTCCATCAGCAAACTCCGCCCGATCGCCACCCGCGCCCACGCCTGCATCCACTCCGGGCTCTTCGCCTCCAGCCGCTCCGCCAGCGCACGCCTCCCCTCCTGCCTCTGCCCCGCGTCCTCCGACCGCGATTTGACGATCTCCATCACCAGCCGAACGCCCTCATCCGCCGTTCCCGAGGGCATCTCCAACGCGGCCAGCCCCATCTCCCGCCGCGCCGCGCTCACGTACTGCCGCCCCAGCACTCCCGCACGGTCCTTCGACTCTTCGCCCGCCCCCGCCAACTCCGCCGAGGACGCCAGCGACGCCACCGCAGGCGACGCCAGCCACATCGGCGGCAGCGCAGGGCACAAGCCCGTCGCCGCGTCGACCTCCTCCGCTCCCAAACTCCCGAGCCCCCCGGGCCCCCGCAGACTCTCCACCCACGCTTCAACCGCCGACGCCTGCGCCCCCCGGCTCAGTCGGCATCGCAAAAGCCCCGCCGCCACCGCCGACGACATCACCCCACGCTTTCCCCGATACTCCCTGAACAACTTCTCGTACAGAGGCTCCGCCGACACCACGTCCCCGCGCTCCAGCCGAATCCGCGCCCGAAACGCCGACTCCGCCACCTCCGCAAACTTCGACGCCTCCCCCGCCAAAGGCCCGCGAACCTCGCGCACCCGATCCCACCCCACCACGCTCGTCCGCGACGCCCTCCCCGACGCGTCCCGCTCCACCACCACCGTCACGCCCTGCTCATCCACCCCAGATGGCTCCCCCACCGCCGTCTCACCCGACCCGCGCAACACCACCCGCCCCGGCTCCACCGGCTGCATCAACCCCGCCATCACCGCCATCACAACCAGCAGCCTCACGGACGCCTCCCCGGCACAAACGTGTACGTCCCGCCGCTGTCCTTGGCGATCTGCTTCATCCTCGCATCGCTCGAATTGTCCTCAAAGCAGATGCAATGCACCTTCACACGCGGATTCCGATTGTCCCTCGCCACAAACGCCACAACATCATCCTCGAACGCCCCGTCCGTCATGAAGAAAATCGCGTCCGGTCTCGGCCTCATCGCGAGCGCCTTCCTGAACGCGTCCAGCGGCTTGGTCCCCCCGTTCGCCCTCACATCCGTCGAGATCGCCTGCCTCGCCCACGACTTGTTCCGCGCCGACGCCTCCGACCACTCCAGCTTGTCCCCAAGCACCGTCGTCCCATCGCTGAACAGCAACACCAGAAACGACGACGTCTCCGTCAGCTCCATGATCGACGCCGTGAGCTGCGCCCGCAGTTCCTCGATCCGCCCGCCGAACATCGACCCCGACACGTCCACGATGTACACAAACCGATCGCCCCTCGCCTCCACCCCGAAGAAACTCGTCCCGCCTCCACCCGCGCCGCCCCCGCCCGCGTTGATCCCCTCCGCC
>ERZ761603.159-NODE-159-length-59019-cov-41.057204_pt1 | contig 59019 bp, 51 predicted proteins | sample MGYA00511879_ERZ761603 | MGnify/ENA primary metagenome ERZ761603 (study PRJEB28899, sample SAMN02850040) | bioreactor sludge metagenome | biome: EBPR Sludge; feature: EBPR Bioreactor; material: flocular biomat | place: Australia: Thorneside Wastwater Treatment...
GCGCCGTCCAGCCATCGCTGACCACCAGCGCCTCGTTGCTGTTGAACAGGTCGCTTATTTCGTCCTTGTAGGTCTGCAATTGGTTGAAGGCATCCCACACATCCGTCTGCTCATTGGCCGGGTTCTTCAACTCGATCACCGCCAGCGGCAGACCGTTGAGGAACGCCACGAGATCAGGTCGCCGAGGCTGCTTGGTGCCTGTAACAGTGAACTGGTTGATCACCAGAAACTCGTTCTGCTGCGGCTTGGCAAAGTCGATCAGATGCACCAGATCGGTTTTCTTCTCATCCCCTACCGAAAACTCCACTGTCACGCCCGAGAGCAGCAGCCGGTGAAAACTGCGGTTGCGCACCACCGCCTGCGGCTCGCTGATCGTCTGCAAGATGTGCACCGCCTGCTCCAGCGCAACAGCGGGAATGTGCGGGTTGATGCGGGCCAGGGCCGCCAGCAGCCGGTCGCACAGGATCACCTGCCGGTAATCGGCCCGTTCCGGATTTGCACCGTCGGGCGCAATGTCCGGCCCATGCGCAAACTGCCAGCCGGTTTCCTGAAACCAGCCGATGCACAGCTCTTCGAGTTGCTGTTCGTTCATCATGGCTGTGCCAACTTTCTGATTTGCGCCAACCACGCGGCGAAGAATGCACACTCGACCTCGATCCTGGCCAGCCCAATCTTCTGGGCCGCAATGGGGCCATGCCTGCGCTTGCGATAGCTGGGGTTGTTCAATTCGCGCTCAAGGTGCGCTGCAGGCTTGGTTTCTGGCCGGTCGTTGATGTGTTCGGGCGATTCGGCAGCCGCACGTGCCGCCGCCAGTGCATCAGTTGCCGCCTGCCAGCCCGGTTCGACACGCGTCAATGTCGGCACATCGCTGAACAGCAGCGCCTCGAATTCATACGGCTGGATGTGGGGGATGAAACGGCCCGGCTGGCAACCGGCCTCGGCCACCACATCGGCGTGCAGGGCTTGCTTCACCACATCCAATCGCCGTGTCAAGTCGGGCTGTGCCTGCGAAGCATCAAAGCCGGGAAAGCCGCTATCGAGGCGATACAGGTCAAACAAGGTCGTGACCACCGGCGCGCTGTTCTGCCGCAAGGTATTGCGCAAGTGGCGTTTGACCCGGTCGTACTTCAAGGCGCCCCCTTTATGGCCGGGAGATGTCTCCACCATCTCGGGGATCAGGTTCAGGCCCAAGTCACAAAAGGCCGGTGCCAACACCTTTCGAACAAAGGTTTCTTCGGTCTGCCCTTCGCAGACGATGCACACGCGCTTCATCGCGTCGGCCTTCCACCCAAGATGTTGCGCTTCCACAGTTCGCCCAACGCATAATCCTGCAACCAGTCGGACAACTCGGCTTCAGTCAGACGCTTGAAGCTCGAAGCACCTTGTTCCTGATCCACCACGATCACGTCTTCCGGTATCAGTTCGTTGATTAGATCGACCGACTGCGTGGAAACGATCAACTGCTTGTCTTCAGCAATCTGCATAAAAATATCGGCCAGTATATTGATGGCGTAGGGATGCAGCCCCAATTCCGGTTCGTCGATCAGGATGGTGTCGGGCAGTAAGGCCACGGGTTGCAGCAACAGGGTTACCAGGCAAATGAAGCGCAAGCTTCCATCCGAAAGCAGATGTGCCTTGAAAGGTGTGTCGGGGTGTCCAACCTGCAGCCATTCAAGTTGCACATATTCTTCATCATCCCGATGCACAAAATCCTTGAAGAATGGCAATACCAGGCGGATGGTCTCGACAATCCGCTGATATTCCTGCGGATGTTTGCGATGCAGCATGAGCAGGTAAGGTGCCAGATTGGCTGCATCCGGCTTCAGGCGCAGATTGTCATTGGTCGGGTGAATGCGTTTGACGACGGCGGTGTCGCTGGTGTCGTGGAAATGATAAACACGCCAACTGCTGACGGCAGGGCGGACATGGTTTGAATGCTGATCTCGTGCATCCTTGAGCCTGGCTTCGGCATGCCCTTGTCCCAATAAATAATCGGGGTTCAGTACCGGCATTTCGCCACTACCAAAGAACCTGCACTCCTCTGAATCGAAGAGCAGGCGGTTGTCCGCCGAAGGCGCCAAACTGAACCGATAGCCTTGCTGAACATGCAAAGCTCCCTCCACAGGGAACCAGAAAGCCATCTCGATTCTGGGCGTTAGTTGGCGGCCAAAATGCAAAAAGGCATCGATTCCGCCTTCCTTCTGCACATAGAGCTGCAATTGCTGCTCGTACATCGCATGCAGGAACTTGAACAAGCTGATGAAATTGCTCTTGCCCGCGCCGTTGGCGCCGATCAGCACATTTAGTGGCCGCAGGTCGAAGTTTTCAAGGGTCTTGATGGACTTATAGCCCTTGACGGTCAGTTTCCGAATTTGGGTCATTGTGAATTTCCTCCATCGGCGAGCTTGGCAAGCTCCAGCACCTGCTCGGCCACCTGGTCCCGCAAGGCCTGCGGGTAGCCGTATTTGCGCAGCACCACACGCACCACGTTGCGCAGGCGGGCTTGCACGGCGTCGCGGGTTTCCCAGTCCACCACCTTGTTCTTGGCGATGGAAGCAGCCAGTTCTTCGGCCATCAGCGCAATGCGGCCCGGCTCCACTTGCTCCGCGCCAGCAGGCTGCCGCAGCACGTCTTCGATGCTGGTGAGCGTAGCAGTGCTTGCAGACGACGGTGTCACTTCCGCATCCACCTGATCGGTTGCCGTCACGCTCTCCGTGATCGTGACTTCGTAGTGCTTGCCTCGCTGCTGAACTGCCGCGGCCATCTCGGCTTCCGTGGTGATGACATTGCAGTATTCCGAGGCTCCCAGCAGGTCGGGAAACAGGCTGGCGTGGTGCACGTTCATGCGCCGCAGGTGGCGCAGGCAGGCATCACGTTCTTCGTTGCGGATGTAGATCTTGCAGATGTAGCGGGCCAGGATGTCCGGCTGTTCGTCTTCGGATGCAGAGCGCAGTTCCTCGTCTTCAAACAGCTCGTCATCGGCCAACACATTGGCCAGCTTGTCCTCGATGATGGCGTCCGTGGGCGAAAAGGTAAACAAGCCTGCCTGGTTTACCAGGCGCCCGTGATCGTCTCGGCGCGGCTCCCACAAGCGAATTCCCGTTTCGTCTTCGTGCTCGGTAAGAAAGCTCTTGTTGAGCACATACACCGCGCGGTAGGGGTTGGCGGCCTCTTCCTTGCTGTCGTCTTTGTGAAAGGCGAAGAACAGTGCCACATAAGGCGAGTAGGTCCAGTCCAGCAGCGGCGTCATCAGGCCGTGGTGTTGGCCCACTGACCACAGCTCGTCGTCCTCATCCACCATGGCCGCATCGTTCAGGCGGCCGCGCACTGCGCGCTTGAATCGTTCCAGCTGCGCCTGCGCCAACTTTTCGGTGACGATGCCGTTGGTAGTCAATCGCCCCAGCGTCGGCATCAGGCTCCAGTCGTAACGGCGATGCCCGCGAAACACCAGTTGCACGCCGTGTCGGTTAAAAAAGTCGCTCTCCAGCAGATCGGTAAATTCGCGCCACGACTCCAGCCGCGCGACCGGAATGCGCCCGCTGACGGCATCGGCCATGATCTCGAAGCGCTTGGTGCTGCGATTGGCGTTCCACTGCGGAATCCGCTCGAAGTAGTCGCTGGGATGCTGGGTGGCGACAGCAACGGATGACATGGCCGGCTCGCTCATGCCCCAGCCCCCTCCATGGCCTCGACGACCGACAGTTCGCCAGAGAGTAGTTTGGGGAGGAGGGCATCACGAAGAACGGCAAGGGTACTTGATTCGCTGGAATAAAGACGCCTTAGCCAATTATCTGAAGCCTTTTCAAATTCTTTTAGTACCCGGTTGTCCGGCAAAAGAATTGAATGCGTCACCAAGCCCTTATCGTTTAGGTTCGGAACTGAGGTTCCATTGATGTAGTTTTCTATTGCGCCACCATCAAACATGCTCCACAAAATGCTATCCAAGTAGATTGCCTGCGACGAGCTCTTGCATCGGAATCGTTTTACAAAGTTTGAGTAGATAACGGGATAGTCAACTAAACCTGCTAGCAAGGGAGATGCATACAAGGGCCTCCCACAAGGGCCAGCGCCAGACCCACCAATCAATAGATCAGTACTCTGAATAAGGCGTTTTTCTATGCTGGCCTTCTTTACCCAACGTATGGGTGCCTTGGGACAATCGCCCGAGGTACGTAGGTGCTCTAGGTCAACACCACGGAGGCATGCCGCCTGGACGTACTGTTCGTTTTCGGGTTGATCTTTTCCCCAATCTCCACCAATTGTTACGGCGGCTAAGTCACCTATCGTCCCGGCAGCCCACCCCTTCGGAATCTCACCTAACTCCGATTCTTCCATCTCATCCGGAAACATCGCAGCGGTGGCGGCGAGTGGGTCGTATTGCTCGGGCTGCAGGGCGTCAAGTTCGGCGTCAGGCTTGCCGCTGATGGCGCTCATCGCAGCGCGCAGCGGGTCGCGCCCTTCCTGTTTGGCGGCGATCTTGGTTTTGACCGGGTCGAAATCGACAAACCACGATTTGAAAATAGCTTGCGCCATCGCTTCTAGGGTTTGGTTGATGCCGATGTTCAAACGAATTTTGGCGTCAAGTGCCTTTATGTTCTGAACGACTACTTGCTGTTCCTCAATTGAGGGAACAGGGACCTCAATTGTCTTGAGGTAGGAGGATGGTCGCGCAATAGATGGCACGCCAACCTGGTTGGCATTAGCAAGTAGCCTGTGCTGCCCTTCTGGAGTCTTGAAGTAGTAGGTGATGAATTCTGGGAGCATGAGGCCCGTATTGCAGCGAAGATAAAACTGTCGCTGAGAAATGACGTACCTTTGGTATGCGGAGTTATCAGGAATAAATGCAACCTGTCCGATGTTGCCTGCGTGGGTGAAAATCACGTCACCCCGCTGGACGTTGGCGTTTTTCAGAGAATCAGCGTGTGCTCCTGTTATGAAATTGAAATTTCCATCAGTCACCTGTGTTTCACGGAGATGCTGGCCACTGATAATTGGAATTCCTGAATCAGTGAAGGTTTCAACTTTGATCGACGAGCCAAATGGCCCCATCGCGATCTTCAGTGCGATTTCTTCAACGCGCTTGTACGGCCACTTACCAGCCATAACCGAGCCCCGCCAAGTTTTTCTTGATCTCGCCTTCCAGCTTGGCGCTCTCAGAAAATTGCTCCGCTAATTGCGCCGTCAGCCGCACCATCTTGTCGGCGAAGACTTCTCCATCGTCTTCCTGCTCTTCCGCACCGACATAGCGCCCCGGCGTCAACACGTGCTCGTGCTTGCGGATATCGTCCAGCGAGGCCGAGTAGCAAAAGCCCGCCACATCCTCATAACCCTCACCCAGTTGCCAGGCATGGAAGGTGTTGGCCACCTTCTTGATGTCATCGACCGTGAAGTCACGCAGCACGCGGTCTTTCATGTAGCCCAACTGGCGGGCATCGATGAACAGGAACTGCCCGCGCCGGTCGCGCTTGGCTTTGTTGAGCGCCAGGCCGTTTCGCTTGTCGCGGGTGAGGAACCAGATGCAGGCCGGGATTTGCGTGTTGGTGAAAAGCTGGCCGGGCAGCGCGACCATGCATTCCACGTAATCGTCCTCGATCAGCTTCTTGCGGATTTCGCCTTCGTTGTTGGTGTTGCTGCTCATCGAGCCGTTGGCCAGCAGAAGCGCCAAGCTGCCTGCCGGTGCCAGGTGGTAAAGCATGTGCTGCAGCCAGGCGAAGTTGGCATTGCCCTGCGGCGGTGTGCCGGCGATCCAGCGCGGGTCGCTGGCCAGTTTTTCGTTCCACCACTCCTTCATGTTGAAGGGCGGGTTGGCCATGACGAAGTCGGCACGCAGGTCAGGGTGCAGGTCGTTCAACAGGGTGTCGCCGGGTGCACCGCCAAAGTTGAAGTCAATGCCACGGATGGCCATGTTCATGGCGGCCAGGCGCCAGGTGGTGGGGTTGCTTTCCTGGCCGTAGACGCTGATCTGCCCTGTCTTACCGTTGGTCACCTTGCCGCCGTGCTGTTCGATGAACTCTTCGCTCTGCACGAAAAAGCCGCCCGAACCCATGGCCGGGTCGTAAACGCGGCCTTTGAAGGGCTGCAACATTTCGACGATCAGGGTGACGATGCTCTTGGGCGTGTAGTACTGGCCGCCCTTTTTGCCTTCGGCCAGGGCGAACTGGCCGAGGAAGTATTCGTAGACGTGGCCGAGAATATCCTTGCTCTTCAAATTCAGCGGCTGACCGTTGAATTCTTTGCGGTTGAAGTCGGTATCCGAGAAGTGCGCGATCAGGTCGGCCAGCTTGTGGTTGTCGATCTGGGTACGGGCGAAGTCCTTGTTGAGCACGTTCTTGAGCTTTTTCTCGTTCTCGCGCTCGATGGCCTCCATGGCGTTGTCGATCAGCCAGCCGACGCTGCGCATTTCTTCCGGTTCATCCTTGCCAGGCTTGTTCCAGGGCAGCGGTGCCTTGGGCGGCAACTGGGCGCAGTCGCGCAGTGTTTGCCAACGCGCCTCCAGCGGCACCCAGAACACATTCTTCTCGGTGTAGTAGTCGCGCACCTCCAACTCGGCGGCGAGGTGACCTGCGTAATCGTCGGCGTAGTCCTCCGGGGCCATGTAGTAGTCATGCTCGGGGTTCTGAAACTGCTCGCGCAGTTCTTTCTGCCGCTCTTCGAAGGCGTCGGAGACGTATTTCAGGAAGATCAGGCCCAGGACCACGTGCTTGTAAACAGCGGCATCCAGGTTGGAGCGCAGCTTGTCGGCGGCGGTCCAGAGTTTCTTTTCGAGATCGCTGAAGAATTGTTGCTCGATGGGGTTCATGACGATGTCCCTGATGAATTCGATGGGCCAGTGGCGGATTGCCCGATAGATGGTTGTACTTTTTCCCACTTGGCGCTTCGGCCCTTGCCGGTTGGGGTAATCAGCCCTTCAGATTTCATGGTACGGAGGATGACTCGCACCATGTCGCGGCTGATGCCGGGGCAGGCTTCTTCGATTTCGGAGATCGAGAACGGCAGGTTCCGCTTGAGGATTTCAGCGCGCACCCGGTCGCCCTTGGCGCCACGCCCACGTTCGATGGTGCCGACACGCTCTTCGAATTCCTTGTAGGCCCGAAGCAGTGCGCCCCAGAAGTAGTCCAGCCACGGGGCAATATCGTGGGCGCCGTCATGCCAGCCCTGCGAGCTGGCTTCCAGCGTTTCGTAGTAGCTCTCTTTCGACTCTTCGAAGATGCGCTCCAAGCTGATGTAGCGGCCCACGGCGTAGTCGAAGTGGTAGAGCAACTGCAGGGTCAACAGGCGCGCCATACGGCCGTTGCCAACCGGGAAGGGGTGAATGCAGAGGAAATCGAGAATTGTCAGCGGCACCAGCACAAGGGGGTCGGCGAGATGCTGATCCAGTGCCGTGCGGTAACGCGCAATCAGGTCGGTCATCGCCATGGGCGTAAGATGCGCCACTACCGGGCGGAAGCGGATGCGCGAGCTGCCATCGGGGTGGCGCTCGACGATGTCGTTATTGGTGGCTTTCCAATGCCCGCCCGGCTGCGGCATGTAGCGGTACAGAACGTCGTGCAACTGCAGGACGGTGCCGTCAGAGAAGGGCATCTGCTCACCGCTTTCGTGGATCAGACCCAGCGCATCGCGGTAGCCGGCCACTTCTTGCTCAGATCTACTCTTGGGCGTGGCGTTCTTGAGTACCAGCGACTTGAGTCGGTTGGCAGCCACCACCACACCTTCAAGGCGATTGGAGGATTCGGTCGACTCGACAACTGCCACTTGGCGAAGATCGCTCAACACCTCGGGAGATTGCGCGACATAGAGCTGCTGCTTGCCCCGATACTCACCCAAGGCGCGCAGCGTCGCCAGTTGCTGGGCATCAAAACGCAGCTTGGCAAGGTAGTCAGGCAGGAGTGAGTGCATGAGTCATCTGATAGAGCGGCAATGGGGTAATGCTACCTTTAATTGGGGCAATGTTCCATATGGTTACCCCAATAAACCATCAATTACCCTATTTGCGGGGGAGCAAATACCTTGGCTTCCTGATCGAACACCCGTGCATGGTGGCGTCGTCAATCACATCACGGATCCCAGGATGAACGCCAAGCAAACCGCCCTCGACGACTACCTGGCCCGCACCGCCGCCATTCAAGCCAAGTTGGCACGCGCCTGCAGCAACTGGCCGACGACCACTTCGGCCACGACCCAGACGCCATCCACTGGGATCACGTTCGTGACCTCGGACGGGTGGAATCGGCCCTCGACGACCCGCTCGCCATGTTCGATGGCCAGCGCGAATGACAGAGGCCGCGATGGACATCGCCCCAAACTCACCCCAACACAGACCTTCCGCTGCGCGCTGCCGCCCGATGCGACGCCGGATTGGTGATCGTGCCCGACACCCTGCGCGGCGGCGACAGGGCCAAGACCCCGACCGGCCTGCTGCGGCGTGGTTGGATCGAGCCTGCGGGTGATGGGCATGCACTACCGGACGCTGGCTACGCAGTGATCGGAGTCGGCCGCTTCCAGGCCTCCCGCGCAAGTGCGCTGATCGAGGATGCGGCCAAGCCGCTGCGGGAAGCGAACATCCCCTGTCGTGGGTTCTTCAGGCAAGGGGAGGTCGCCTTCGCAATCCTCGATGCGGCTGAAGAACCGGATTGCCATGAGATCGCCGTGCCGGCGCCCATGACTGCCTGGTGGCGTTTCTTCTCCTCGGACGTCTCGCTGACGGTCATGAAACGGCAGCGCGGCATCTCGGTCGTCGCCGTAGATAGCGACCGCATGCCCGTGAGATACCCAGGCCATTGAGCGAAGCGCGGACTCTCCAGCAGTTGCTCACCACGAAGGTCCGGTTGGCATTGCACACGCCTGCCTTGCATGTTTCGCGGACCGACTGCCGATGCGGTCTGGTGTCTGACCCGTGACACATCGTTTCCGGGATAATGCATTCCAGCCGGCACCGTTGCCTCTTGGTCCTCGGTGGGCACATCAGCCCTCCGTCGTACCTGCCGGCGCAGCCCCTGGCGGCTGAGCAATCGCCAAGGCGGACAAACCGCATTCGCAATCACCTTCGACAGGCTGCCACGTGTTCGAGGTCGTACTGGTACACCCCGAAATACCGCCCAATACCGGCAATGTCATCCGGCTTTGTGCCAATACCGGGGCGCGGTTGCACCTGGTGCAGCCACTCGGCTTCGAGCTGACGGAACAGCGGCTTCGGCGCGCCGGCATGGACTATGCCGAGCTGGCAGCGGTGCACGTTCATCCCAACTGGGCATGCTGCTGCAAGGTGCTGGCCGAGCTCTCACCACAGGGTCAACGCTTTGCGCTGACCACCAAGGGCACCCGTCATCCCGCCAACGCGGACTTTCGGGCGGGCGACGTGCTGGTCTTTGGCTGCGAGACGCGCGGGCTGCCAACGGAAATTCTCGCCGAGTTCGGCGCCGACCATTGCCTGCGCCTGCCAATGCTGCCGGATAATCGCAGCATCAACCTGTCGAATGCCGTCGCCGTCACAGTCTATGAAGCCTGGCGCCAGATCGGCTACCCTGGCGCGACTTGACAGCGCAGGCTACTCGCCGGGCGCTTCTCCCCTACTCGTCCTCGAAACCAATCTCGCGCGCCATCAGGGCGGCAACCCCTTCAATCGGCGTCATGCTGCCGTCGAGAACGGCACACACCCAGTCGGTAATCGGCATCTTGATGCCCAGCGCAGCAGCACGGCGCTGCACTTCGCGTGCGGCGGGCACGCCTTCCGCCACATGGCCCAGTTCGCCGGTGATCTGGTCAATCGGTTTACCGGTCGCCAACAACAAGCCAACGCGTCGGTTGCGCGAAAGATCGCCGGTACAGGTGAGAATCAGGTCGCCCATCCCGGACAAGCCCATGAAGGTGTCAGCGCGTCCGCCCAGCGCCTTGCCAAAACGGGTGATCTCGTGCAGTCCGCGAGTCAGCAAGGCGGCACGGGCATTCATGCCCAGCCCGAGGCCATCACAGACGCCGGTGGCGATTGCCATGACGTTCTTTACCGCGCCACCGACTTCAGCGCCGACGACGTCATCGCCAGCGTAGATGCGCAGGCGTGCACAGCGCAGATTTTCGGCGCAACGGAGCGCGAAGCCGGCGTCAGCCGACGCGATCGTCACCACCGTCGGCAGGTTCCGTGCCAGTTCATCGGCAAAACTGGGGCCGGTGAGAACGCCACACAGACGCTCGCCGAGCACTTCGCGCACCACCTGGTGGGGCAACAGTCCGGTACCTCTTTCCAGGCCCTTGCAAAGCCACAGAAAGGGCGTCCAGATCCGCGCATCGCGCAGGTGCTGTAACGTCGTACGCAAACCGGCGAGCGGAGCGGCGATCAGAACCAGGTCGGCGCCATCGGCGGCCAGGGTGAAATCGGCGGCCAGCGCCAGCGAGGCAGGAAAGCGATGCCCCGGCAGGTAGCGGCTGTTTTCACCGGCAGTTCGCATGCTTATAACCTGGTCACGATCGCGTGCCCACAAGACGACGGAATGTCTTTGGGCGAAAGCGATGGCCAGGGCAGTGCCCCAGGCCCCGGCACCTAGAACCGCGATGCGCATTGATCTTCCTTTCCTGCAATGGCGTTGTCTGGTGGCTCGCCGCGGCACGCGTCGGTGGCCCCAGATCGGACCGTGCTGGCGGTGCTGGCGGGGTCAGACGTATCGAACTGAAGCAGGGTCGGCGAGAAAACTTCGGTCACCAGAACTGATTGCGCACCGAAGCCGAAATGCGAGCGACGAGCCCAAAGGGTAAACGGAGCCGGATCGGCGAATTGCAGGGCGTTCAGCGCTGGCAAGAAGAGCGCATGCCGGCAGTCGAGCCGCCTGAAGTTCATCGGTCCTCGGGTGAAACCAGCATCGGCGAAGAGCAGGGCGCCGAGCGAGCGATTGCCAAGGCGCGCCAACCAGAGGGTCAACGGGCCACGCGGTCGACAGGGTAGAACCGTGTGGGCGAAGACGACGACGCGATCCTCACAACTCAGCGCCACTTCACGGACCCAGGCCTGTGCGCCACGCTCAAGGCCGAGCGCCAGCGCTTCATCGTCCGTTGCTGCGCCCAGGCCCTGGCGCAGCACCCGCACAGCGAAGCTCCCTCTGGCCTGGATGCGTGCCGTCAACGAACCGCGGTCGCGCAGCCAGGGGATGAAGGGGCTGCTGTCGGCTGTGCGCAGCAGACTGCTGCGCCACTGCCGGTTTTCCGCAACGCTCATCATGACAAGCCGGAGGGCTACCTTTCAACTACTGTGGAGCCGGGGATTTCTCGATCCCGCCAATGCGCGCCCCCGGCTTGATGCCCTTGCTCGAAAACCAGCCAAGGTTCATTTCCAGCGCAAAGCGCGCGGCCTTCGCAGCGCAGTGGTTATCTTCGGTCTCGGGCTGCATGTTCTCGATGTTGATAATGCGCCCTTCCTGGTCAAGAAAGGCCACCGAGAGCGGCAGGTACGTGTTGCGCATCCACATGCAATGACGGCCCGCCTGGGAGAAGACGAACAGCATCCCCTGGTTGGTCTGCATGGTGCGGCGATGCATCAGACCCTGTGCCCGATTCGGCTCGTTCGCGGCCACCTCCGCGTCAATCCGGTAGAAACCGGCACTCAGCTCGATGCGCGGCATTTGCGCCGAAGCGACTGGCGCGGTGAGGAGCAGCCAGAGAGCGATCAACGACAGAGACGTGTGGGCCATCAGAGACTCCGGAAGGACTGCGATCAGGAACCAGGACAGACGATCCACCTGACGACGACGGTCACTATTTCTTCCCTGCCTTGCCTTTGGGCTTGGCCTTCTCGGCAGCCTTCGTCGGCTGGGGAGCCTTGGAGGTCGAGGATGAAGCGGATCTTGCCGGCTTCGCTGATCCGCTCTTCTTCTTTCCAGTCGGCTGCCCGGCTTCCTTGGCCACGGGTTGCCCTGCGGCCTTGTTTCCCTTGTTGGGCGGCTGCGTGGCGAGCTTCGCCGCGGGCTTCGGCGGCGCCCCGACGGCGCCGCCGAAGGTCACCTCGGCATCTTCATGCTCGGCAGCCCTCGGTACGGCCAAGGTGGCCGCACAGGACAAGGACAAGCCCAAGGCGAGAAGGTATCGCAACAGCCTGTGGGTGGTTTTTCTCATAGCCAGCTTTCTCAACGGTCCCGGTCCTGATTATCGCATTGCCTCAACAGGCGGCGAACTCGCCTCCTGGCGCCCCGATGAAACCCGCCTCGCCGTCGACCGGTGAAGCGTACGCATGCGAGTGGCACCCGACCGATCCGCCCCGTGCTGCCGACCTGATCAGTGGCTGGTGCCTTCTGAACGCGATATTTTATTCCAGACGTTGTACTTGCCGACCGGTTTCTTCGCCGGGATGCGCTTTACTTCCTTCAGCGTCCGCGCATCGATCACCACCAGCGCGCCATCCATTTCCCACAGGCTGGCAACCGCGTAACGGCCATCCCGGGTGAACTCGACATGCGCCAGCGTCTGTCCGGGCTCAGCCTTGATCTGGGCCACGACTTCGAGCGTCTGCTTGTCGATTACCTGCAGCGTGTTCTTGTGTTCCTTGCTCATCATCGAGTCGGTAAAGGCGTAGCGCGTGTTCTCGTGGCTGCGCATGAAGAATCCAGGTCCGAGCGTCCTGATCTGCTTGACGTTCTGGTAGTTGTCCAGGTCGATGACGGTGACCAAACCTTCATTGAGATTGGGCGAGGCCATCACGGTTCGCTCGCGCCCCGACGGATCCTTCCATCGCCAAGTGATACCCGAACCAAGATGCGGCATCCCTGGCAGGTCAAGGTCGGCGATCTTCTTGCGTCCGTCGAGAAGGATTACCTGGCCCTTGGTCGCCGAACGTGAAGAACCGAGGATCTCGTCGTAACTCTGGGTGAAGAAGAAGTCATCAAGGTAGTCCGTTAACATCGTCCGGCGCGGGTGGAACATTCCCGGCCTGAACTCGCCTTCCCGATACTGGAAGTCGTGCACCAGGCCCTCGGCCACCGGCTCGGCGGCCGGATCATAGCTGATCTCCCAGGCCTCGGGCACATCCTTGAGTGCGGCGACGAAACTCTTGCGCGGCGCAGCGTCGTACACCGCCGAGACCCGCGAACTCTTGTCACCAGCGGCGTTGAGCGCGGGAATGATCTTGACCAGCGAGAGGTCCCGTGCGTCGAGCAGCACCAGACTGTGGGGCAGGTAGTTGGCGACCATGACCCATCTGCCGTCGCCCGAAACCGCTGCATTACGTGTGTTGAGGCCGGCGCGTATCTCGGCCACGACGACCAGATTGTAGATGTCGAACTTGCTGATCCAGCCGTCGCGCGAGGCGAAGTAGACGAAGCGGCCGTCCGGCGAAAACTTCGGCCCGCCATGCAGGGCATAGCGGCTGGGAAAGCGGTGCAGGCGCTCGAACTTGTCACCGTCGAGGACGGACACGTGATGGTCGCCGGTCTCGACGACAATGAACAGGTTGAGCGGATCAGCTCCCTTCAGTCCCGCGCCGGGGTGCGCTGGCAGCTGCGCGGCATCGGTATTGACGACCTGCGACGCGCGGATCTGTGCTTCACCCCATACCGGCTCCGGACTGACCCTGCTGTAGATCCATTCCGCCAGTTGGTGTGCCTGGTCGGCATCCAGCTTGTCGCCGAAGGCCGGCATCTGTGTCGCTACACGCCCCTCCCGGATGACCTTCAGGGCGTCTGGCCGGCGCAAGCGCTCGAGGTTCTCCGGTAACAGGGCCGGACCGATACCGCCCAACCGCGATTCGCCATGACAGGCAGCGCAGTGCTCCTGATACAAGGCCTTGACGTCGGCGGGACCCGCAAACGCGCGAGCGCCGACAAGAATGACTGTCAGACAGAAAGCTGAGAAGCCCGCATGCCATTTCATGACGTTCTCCGTATCCTGATGTGGGGTGTGACCGTCAGTCGCTCACGGCCGGGGGCGACACCGATTTCTTCGTCGTCGAGATAACAGCCGGGGTCCTCAGCCCAGGCGTCGCCGGTCAGTTGCTGCGCGCGGACGCGGGTGTTGCCGTTGCAGATGTCGAAATGCTGGCATTCGCCACAGCGCCCCGAGACAGTGCGCGGGGACCGCTTCAAACCCACCAGCAGCGGGTCCGAGCGGTCCATCCAGATTTCCGAGAAGGGACGCTGGCGAACGTTGCCGAGAGTGTAATGCCACCACATGGTGTCGGGATGAACGTTGCCGAGATTGTCAATATTGGCCACGTTCACGCCCGATGAATTGCCACCCCATTGGACCAGGCGAGCGCGAATGTTGGCTGCCTTGTCGGGAAAGCGCCGCTGCACCCAATGCAGGAAATATACGCCGTCGGCGTCGTTGTTACCGCTGGTAAACTCCTTGTGCAGTCCCCGCTGCTGGTACTCCCAACAGGTTGCGAAAAGCAGATCCATTGCCCAGCGGGTCAGGCGGTGCTGTGCGTCATCCTGACGGTTCTTGTTGCCACGCCCGGCGTAGTTGAGGTGCGAGAAATAGAAGCGGTCGATGCCTTCGTCCTCGACCAGTTCGAGCAGGCGCGGCAGGTCGCGCGCGTTGTCCTGCGTCATCGTGAAGCGAACGCCGATCTTCATGCCGAGGTCACGACAGAGGCGGATGCCTCGCAGCGAGGCGTCGAAAGCGCCTGCCATCTGGCGGAACCTGTCGTGCGTCCCGCCGATGCCATCGAGCGAAACACCAACGTAGTCGAAATCACAGTCCGCGATGCGAGCGATGTTCGAAGCGTCGATCAGGGTGCCGTTGGACGATAGACCGACGTAGAAGCCGATCGATTTGGCCCGGCGGGCGATAGAAAAGATGTCCGGGCGCAACAGGGGCTCGCCACCGGAGAGGATCAGCACCGGCACGCGGAAGCGCTGGAGATCATCCATCACGGCAAAGACCTCGTCGGTCGTCAACTCACCTGGGAAATCCTTGTCGGTGGAGATGGAATAGCAGTGCTTGCAGGTGAGATTGCAGCGCCGGATGAGATTCCAGATCACCACTGGCGCCGGTGGGTTTCGCTTGGGCCCGGGGAGTGTCGGCGCCAAGAGCTCCTGCATGTACTGCGATATGCGAAACATCGTGCAATCTCCAGCAGAAATTGGACCATTAGAGAGCAGGCTCGTCAGGGTGGCTTTGACGTGGATCAAGGGCTCCGACGTCACCTGCCTGGACGCAGCACCGAAAATGATATGCGGCACGCGCGCACAGGCCGGCGAAATGGCGACGGTGAAAGCATCGATGCGCTGACGCCAGCGTGCCCCGAGGGCTTGCGCGGTCGACAGGACAATGGGAAACTGGCTGACCTTCAACGAATAGGAGAAACTCATGAATGCTCAGGACATCTCTCGCTGGCAGGAAATCGTACTGCAAACCGGCTCGGAACTTGGGATCAAGGTGCTCGCGGCGATTGCCTTCTGGATCATCGGTCGGTGGCTGATTGGCGCCGTTGGCCGCGTCGTGCAGAACGCACTGGGCCGTCAGAAGGTCGATGCGACCTTGATGCGCTACCTCGGGACGGTCATCAATGTCACTCTGAATATCATCCTGGTGATTGGCATCCTGGGCTATTTCGGCATCCAGACCACCAGCTTTGCTGCCCTCTTCGCTGCTGCCGGCGTGGCCATCGGCCTGGCCTGGTCCGGCCTGCTGGCCAACTTCGCCGGTGGCGTCTTCCTGATCATCCTGCGACCGCTCAAGGTGGGTGATTTCGTCACGGTTGGCGGCATCACCGGCACGATCAAGGAGGTCGGTCTATTCACCACGGCCCTCGATACGCCGGACAACGTGCTCACGCTGGTCGGCAACAGCAAGATCTTCTCCGACACCATCCAGAACTTCTCGACCAACCCTTATCGGCGGGTGGATCTGAAGGCACAGCTCTCCGGGGCGACTGATCATGCGGCGGCGATGGCACTGCTCAAGGAGAAAATCGCGTCTATTCCCAACGTGATGACAAGCCCGGCGGTTGATGTCGAGATTCTCGAATTCAATCTCGTTGGCCCGGTGCTGGCCGTACGTCCCTACTGCCACACGGACCACTACTGGCAAGTCTATTTCGACACCAACCGGACGATCCGTGAATCGCTCTCGGCAGCTGGCTTCCCGGCGCCGATGCCAGCACAGGTGGTGTTCGTCAATCAGCAATAACTCGACGGCGACCGGGTCGCGAAACTCCGTGCCGGGGGTTGCCTGCCGCCTGGCGGCGCAGCACGATGGCGCCTAGGTTCCTGCCCGGCAACCGCTTGACGCTGTTGAACAGCGGCGCGGAGTACTTTCCGGCACTGATCGCGGCGATCAACGAAGCTCGGCATGATGTCCATCTCGAAAGTTACATTTTCGCGGACGATGCGACCGGGCGGGCTGTTGTCGATGCGATGACCAATGCCGCTCGCCGCGGCGTTACGGTGCGGGTGCTCGTCGATGGCTTCGGTGCCCCCGAGTTTTCTGATCGCCTGCAGCCGGGAATGGTGTCGGCTGGCGTCCAGACAATGGTTTACCGACCGGATATCGCACGTTTCCGCTTGCGTCGCCATCGCCTGCGTCGCCTGCACCGAAAACTGGCGGTCGTTGATGGGGAGATTGCCTTCGTTGGTGGTATCAATATCATCGACGATCTGAACGGCCCGCAGCAGATGCCGGCGCGCTACGATTATGCGGTGCGTGTCGAGGGCCCGCTGCTGAGGCCAATTCAGCTGGCGCTGCACAGGCTTTGGGAGATGGTGCTGTGGGCGAAGCTGAATCGCCGCTACCGACTGACGAAAACGTCACGCCACGAGCCGATACCGCGAGGGGACCAGACAGCAGCCTTTCTGATAAGGGACAACATCCGCCACCGGCGCGACATCGAGGAGGCCTACCTTGAGGGAATCGCCGCGGCTGAGCACGAGATCATCCTCGCCAATGCCTACTTCCTGCCCGGCCGCCGCTTCCGGCGAGCCCTGCGCGATGCGGCAGGGCGTGGCGTACGGGTGATCATCCTGCTGCAGGGACGCGTCGAGTACCGCCTGATGCATTACGCCACACAGGCGCTTTACGGCAAGCTACTCGGTGCTGGCATACGGATATTCGAGTATCGGCGCAGCTTCCTGCACGCCAAGGTCGCGGTCATCGACAGCTACTGGGCGACCGTCGGTTCGTCCAATATCGATCCTTTCAGCCTGCTGCTCGCCAGGGAAGCGAACGTCGTCACTCGCGATGCAAAGTTCGCCACGGAGCTGCGGCGCAGTCTTCGCCAGGCGATGCAGGATGGCGCCCGCGAACTACCTGTCGACAGCTGGCAGCAACTGGCATGGCATTCCCGCCTGTTGCGCTGGGCAAGCTACAATCTGGTCCGCATGCTGGTAGGCCTCGCCGGTTACGGCGGCAAACACTGATCCGGATATACACCGCGCCGTGCCGGCACCCGCCCGATAGACCAGGCGGCGATGGCCCAACGCCACAGATCGACCAATCGGCCATCGCGGATGTCCTGCGGTACGGCGTGGCCAAGAAAATGCAGGGCAGCTGCAAGCACCGCGCTGCCAGCCGAGGGATCGACAGCTCTTGCCCGGGTCTGCTTGGAGAGCTTCTCACCGGCAGCGTTGGTCACCACCGGCAGATGTGCATAACTGGGCCGAGCCAGGGCAAGGCGTTGTTGCAGCCAGATCTGGCGCGGCGTCGAGTCGAGCAAATCTGCTCCCCGGACGACGGCAGTGACCCCCTGGGCAGCGTCGTCGACGACAACCGCCAACTGGTAGGCGAACTGTCCGTCGGCACGCAGGAGAATGAAATCACCAACGGCGTTCTGCAGATTCTGCTGCACGCGCCCCTGTACCCGATCCTGAAAGAAGATCTCCTGATCCGGCACGCGCATTCGCCAGGCGCGCGCAGCGCGTCCCTTGGCGAGTCCTGGGCGACAGGTTCCCGGGTATAGCAGCCCCCCATCTACCGCCGGTGGTGGCGAGCAGGCGGCAATCTCACGCCGAGAACAGGCGCACGGATACACCTCGCCGTCGAGTTGAAGCCGGGCCAAGGCCGCACGATAGGCATCCAGACGTCGGCTCTGAACCATGACCTCACCATCCCATTCAAAACCGAATCCCTCGAGCGTACGCAGGATCCCGTCTGCCGCTCCGGGGACAGTGCGCCGCTGATCGACGTCCTCAATGCGCAGCAGCCACTGACCGTCGCTGGCCCGCGCATCAAGATAGCTTCCGACCGCTGCAACGAGCGAACCAAAATGCAAAGGACCGGTCGGCGAAGGCGCAAAACGTCCACGGTAAAGGAGACCACGACTACCGTCCCTTGACTTTACGACGCTCATTCTTGATCACAATCAGAGACCGAGGCGCTGGCGGCGCCGATCAGGACGCGGACCGACGCCAACCGCCTTTGTAATTGCGCAGGCGCCGGGTAAAATCTCCAGGTCATTAACAGGATTCCCCCCATGAGCGATCGCGCGATCACCCCAGCCGACGAAGCCGCCATTCTCGCCGAGGCACTTCCCTACATCAAACGTTTCCACGGCAAGACCATCGTTGTCAAGTATGGCGGCAATGCCATGACCGACGAGAACCTGAAACAATGCTTCGCGCGCGATGTGGTTCTCCTCAAACTCGTCGGGATGAACGTCGTGGTGGTTCACGGGGGTGGCCCGCAAATCGAGAATCTGCTCAAGCGCGTCGGCAAGAAGGGGCGGTTCGTCCAGGGCATGCGCGTCACCGATGGAGAGACGATGGAAATCGTCGAGATGGTGCTCGGTGGCCAGGTCAACAAGGACGTTGTCAACCTGATCAATCAGGCAGGCGGCAAGGCGGTAGGCCTGACCGGCAAGGATGGCAGTTTCATTCGCGCCAAAAAGCTACTGCTGGCCAACCAGGACAACAGCGAGGATCTGATCGACGTCGGCCAGGTCGGAGACATCATGCAGATCGACCCCTCGCTGATCGGACATCTGGAGTCGGGAGGTTTCATCCCGGTCGTCGCACCAATCGGTGTCGGCAAGAATGGGGAGACCTACAACATCAACGCCGACGTCGTGGCCGGCAAGATTGCCGAAATACTCAAGGCCGAGAAGCTGGTCCTGCTGACCAACACGCCGGGCGTCCTCGACGATACAGGCACCCTGATCACCGGCATGACACCAAAGCAGATCGACGACATGGTCACCAACGGATCGCTCTCCGGTGGCATGCTGCCGAAGATCAGCTCGGCGCTCGACGCCGCGCGCAACGGCGTCAAGAGCGTACACATCATCGATGGTCGCGTCGAGCACGCGCTGCTCCTGGAAATCCTGACCGACCATGGCGTCGGGACGATGATCAAGTCGCATTGATCGGACATTGGCCCTGAAAGTCTCGTCCCGGGTCTGGCTTTTCGACCTTGATAACACGCTGCACAACGCGACCCCGCACATTTTCCCGCACATCAACCGCTCGATGGTGAGCTACATCTGCGAGCATCTGAGCGTTGACGAATTCGAAGCGACTCGCCTCAGGCAGGAATACTGGCAGCGCTACGGCGCCACGCTGCTTGGCCTGATGCGTCATCACGGCACCGATCCGCACCATTTCCTCCGGCATACCCACCAGTTCCCCGACCTCAAGCACATGCTGGTCCTCGAACGCGGCCTGAAGGCCATGCTGCGGCGGCTACCGGGACGCAAGTTCGTCTTCTCCAACGCACCACTGCGTTATAGCGAGGCGATACTCGAACTCGCCGGCATCGAGACCTGCTTCGACGCGGTTTACTCGGTCGAACGCATCCGCTTTCAACCCAAGCCGGCCGTTGGCGGGTTCCGCTACCTGTTGCGCAGCGAGCGCTTGCATGCCCATCGCTGCATAATGGTCGAAGATTCGCTGGCCAATCTGCAGACCGCCAAGCGGCTGGGAATGAAGACCGTCTGGGTAAGCGGAAGCACACGCCAGCCCTCCTGGGTCGACCAGCGGCTGGTTTCCGTGCTCGATCTGCCAAGACATCTGCAGCGTCTGTAGGCGCTGGGTCGGCTGCTTGCGGCAGGACGATCGAGGTCACCCCCGGGGCAAGCTACCCCGGGCGGCCTTAGTCATGTAGACTTCGTTCGAAGGAGATTTTGGTCCGTCGCCATGCAAGAGTCTGATTCACTCGAACAGCAGTTGCTCGAATTTAAGGCAATCCTTGATCACTCAGGGATCGCCGTGGTGTGCATGCGAGACCGCCGGGTCTACCGCTGCAACCCACGTGCCGAAGAACTCTTCGGATGGGCCGCGGGATCTTTGGTGGGCCAGCCGGACCTCGTTTTCTACCCGACCACCACCGCCTGCGAAGCACTGCGCCGGAAAGTGCGCGCGCAGTTGCGGGTTGGGCAGATCGTGGACCTCGAGACAGAAATGGCGCATCGCGACGGCGCCACCTTCATCGCGCACCTGATCGCGCGGGCAATCGACCCATCGGCGCCGCGCCAGGGAACCGTCTGGATCGTTCGCGACATCACGCAGGAAGTTCAGGTCCGCGAGGCCAATGCTCGTCTGCTGCGCGAGCAACACCTCATTTTCGAGAACGCGGAAACCGGCATCGTGATCCTGCGCGATCGCGTCATCCAGCGCTGCAACCGACGCTTTGCCGAGATCCTTGGTTACGCGCCAGCCGAGCTGATTGGCCGCTCGACGCGTACCTACTACCCGAGCGAAAGTGCCTGGCTTGAAACCGGCCGGCGGGCGTACGCCGCGATTGCCGAAGATGGCATCTACCGCGGCGACACGATGTTCCTCCGACGCGATGGAACACCGATCTGGACTCACATCACCGGGAGCATGATCAACCCGGATAACCCTGACGATGGTTACGTCTGGCTGTATGAGGACGTGACCGAGAAGCGCCAGGCCAGCCGTGCCATGGACGCCCTGCTGCGAGAGCAGACCCTGATATTCGAACGTGCGCCGATCGGGATTGCCTTTCTCCGCAATCGCGTCATCCACCGCTGTAATCCCAGCCTGGAAGCAATGTTCGGCTATCTGCCGGGGCGACTCATCGGTCAGTCGAGCCGCGTCTGCTTCGCCAGCGAAGCAGAATGGCACGATGCCAGTGAGCGCGCGCACACGGCCATCAACGCGGCCGGAAAATTCGTCGGCGAACTACCATATCGCAGAGCCGATGGCACACCGATCTGGTGCCAGATCACGGCCAGCCTGCTTGACCCGGAAAACCCGGACGAGGGCCATATCTGGCTATTCCAGGACGTAACCGCCAGACGAGCCGCTGAGGAAGCTCTGGTGGAGAGCCTCTGGGAACAACAGCTGATCTTTGACAACGCCATGATAGGCATTTCCTATCAGCGAGAACGCCGGATCCTGCGCTGCAATCGCCGCTGCGAGGAGATTTTCGGCTACCCGGCGGGTAGCCTGAGGGAACACTCGACCCGAGTTCTTTTTTCCAGTGACGAGGCCTGGGAGGAGGTCGGACGCCTGGTCTATGGAAGTGGCGCCACGACGGGTACCTTCGACGGCGAGATCCTTTATTGCCGCCGCGACGGCACACCGATCTGGGTGCACGCGATTGGCCGCACCCTTGGCGAGCATCAGGACGACGACACCTGGATCTGGACCTTTGAAGATGTCACCGCCCAACACGCTGCCGAGCAGGCGCTGCGGCAAAGCCACCTCGAACTCGAGCAACGGGTGGCCGAGCGGACCCGCGAATTGTCACACCAGCTCGATTTCATGCGTCAGCTGATCGAGGCCATTCCCGGTCCGGTGTATTACCAGAACCGCGAAGGGCGTTATCTCGGGTGCAATCAAGCCTTTCTCGAAATGGTCGGCAAACCGCGAAACGCCGTGGTCGGTGCCACCGTCTACGATCTTGCCCCCCGCGACCTCGCCGAGCGCTACAGGAGTGCAGACGACGATCTGTTCCAGCACCGCGGCTCCCAGGTCTACGAGTCCAGGGTCCAGCACGCCGACGGCAGTTACCGCGATGTGGTCTTCCACAAGGCTACCTATGGCAGAAGGGGGGACCCGGGCGGCGGTCTGGTTGGCGTGATGCTCGACATCACCGATCGGAAGCGGATGGAGGCGCGCCTGCAACAGGCCGCGACGGTTTTTGACAGTAGCGCCGAGGGCATTACCATCACCGCGCCAGATGGCGGCATCATCGCCGTCAACCGGGCGTTTACCGATATCACCGGTTACAGCGAAGAGGAGGTCATCGGACGAAACCCCCGAATCCTGCAGTCCGGGCGTCAGGATCGAGGTGTGTATATCGAGATGTGGCGGACTCTTGGCAATTGCGGGCGGTGGCAGGGTGAACTCTGGAACCGGCGGAAGGATGGCCAGACCTTTCTGCAGTCGTTGACGATCAGCGCCGTCAAGGACCGCGGGGGTCACGTGACGCATTACGTCGGCGTCTTCTCTGACATCACCGAACTGCGGGACGCGCACGATCAGCTGGATCACCAGGCTCACCACGATCCCCTGACCGGTCTGCCCAACCGCCTGCTGCTTGGCGACCGATTGCACAAAGCCATTCAACGTGCGCACCGTGATGAGACAGGACTGGCCGTCCTTTTTATCGATCTCGATCGCTTCAAGAACATCAACGACACCCTTGGCCACCAGGTCGGTGACCGTGTTCTCTGCGAGGTGGCGGGGCGCCTGGGCAAACTGATGCGGGAATCCGATACGGTTGGCCGCCTGGGCGGTGATGAGTTCCTGATTGTCATCGAGGACATTGGCGCAGCGATCGCCGTCTCGCATATTGCCGAAAAGATCCTCGATGTCCTGGAGAATGCACCAGTCACCGTCGGACAGGAGTTTTTCGTCGGCGCCAGCATCGGCATCAGTATTTATCCTGAGGATGGCGGTGACGCCGAGACGCTGATGAAGAATGCCGATGTGGCCATGTACCGTGCCAAGGAACGCGGCCGCAACACCTACGAGTTCTTTACCAAGGAGCTGACCCAGTCTTCGCTGGCGCGTCTGCAGATGGAAACCAACTTGCGACATGCCATCGATCGTGCGGAATTGAGGGTCTACCTCCAGCCGCAGTTCTGCCTTGCCAGTGGCAGGGTGGTGGGGGCCGAAGCGCTGGTGCGCTGGCTACGGCCCGAGCAAGGATTGGTCCTCCCCGGCGAGTTCATCAAGGTTGCCGAGGAGTCGGGACTGATCGTCCCGATCGGTGCGTGGGTTCAGCATGCCGCCGCCTGCCAGTGGGCGGCATGGGTGGCCGCAGGTCTCGATCCCGGCGTATTGTCGGTCAATGTTTCCGGCGTGGAATTCGCCCGCGGCCGAATTCAGGAAACCGCGCGCCAGACACTGGAGGCATCGCGACTGTCGGCGCAGTTCCTCGAATTGGAAATCACCGAAAGTGCGATCATGAGCCATGCCGAGGACAGCACCCAGGTACTGGACAACCTGCGCGCCATGGGCCTGAGCCTGGTGATCGACGACTTTGGGACGGGCTATTCCTCACTCGCCTATCTGAAGCGCCTGCCGCTCAACAAGCTCAAGGTGGATCAGAGCTTCGTGCGCGGGCTACCCGGCGACACGGAAGACTGTGCCATCGTGCGCGCGGTGATCGCGCTTGCCCACAGCCTGCAACTGACGGTGATTGCCGAGGGCGTCGAGACCGAGGCACAGCGTGAGTTCCTTGCGCGGGAGGGCTGCGACGAAATGCAGGGTTACCTGCGCGGCCGACCGATGCCTTTCGAGGAGTACGCCATGCGCTTCCTCCATGCATGAGGCTCCCCCGACTGGCGCCACTTCACGGCTTGCCTTCATCGACACGCTGAAGGCCCTGGCCTGTCAGTTGATCGTCCTGCATCACCTGGCCTTCTACGGACCCATGTCCGACCACGCCTACTCGCTGGCGCCGACCCTGATCAGTTGGCTGAGTCAGGACGCGCGCATGGCGGTGCAGGCCTTTCTCGTCATCGGCGGCTTCCTCGCGGTACGCGCTATCGCGCCATTCGGCACGATGCTGTCGAGCAAGCCGCTCATGCTCTTGCTGAAGCGCTATCTGAAACTGGTGGCGCCCTATCTGGTCGCCGTGCTGATCGGCATCGCCTGCGCGGCTCTCGCTCGCACGCTGATGACGCATGACTCTGTCCCGGACCGGCCCACCCTGCCTCAAGTCCTTGCCCACATGCTGCTGCTGCAAGGCATTCTCGGCTACGAGGGACTATCGGCAGGCGTCTGGTACATTGCCATCGACTTTCAGCTCTTCGCGCTCCTCGTCGGCGCCCTCTGGCTCGCGCGTGGCATCAGTCGCCGGCGCGCGGCGGTACCGGTCGCTGGAGCCTTGCTGGTTACGACACTGGCGCTGTCATCGCTTTACTACTTCAATCGCGACGGCGACTGGGACAATTGGGGAGTGTACTTTTTCGGTGCCTACGCGCTGGGGGTCGCCAGCTACTGGGCGACGAAGCAGCGACGGGCGATTGGCTGGCTGGTGCCGGTGCTCGCCCTGGTGATCACCGCGCTGCTGCTCGACTACCGGCCACGCATTGCCGTGGCGCTGCTTGTCGCGCTGATGCTCGCCTTCGCTGGCCGCTGCGGTTTTATCGAACACTGGCCGAAATCGCGCCTGATTGCCTATCTTGGACAGATTTCCTATTCAGTCTTTCTCGTTCATTTCCCGATCTGCTTGATAATCAATGGCTTGTTCGCGCGTTTCGTTTCACGCGACCCTTGGGTCAATCTGGCTGGCATGATCATCGCGTGGCTGGCAAGCATCGCAGCCGGTGCACTTTTCTACCGCCTGGTCGAAAGTCCGGCGCAACACGGGCTTCTCCGAACGCGCTCGGCGTCTGTGGTCAAGCAGACGCTTTGAGCCAGCCTGCCGCGGCGAGCGCAAAGTAACTCAGGATCCCGTCAGCCCCAGCCCGTTTGAAGGCAAGCAGGCTCTCGAGAACACAAGCCCGCTCGTTGAGCCAGCCGTTCAGTCCGGCTGCCTTGAGCATGGCATACTCGCCGCTGACCTGGTAGACGTACGTCGGCACATTGAACTCCTCTTTCACGCGCCGAACAACGTCGAGGTAAGGCATGCCGGGTTTGACCATCACCATGTCGGCACCTTCGGCAAGATCAAGCGCCACCTCGCGCAGCGCTTCGTCCGTGTTCGCTGGATCCATCTGATAGCTGTGCTTGTTGCCCCTGCCCAGACTGCCGGCGGATCCGACCGCGTCGCGAAATGGGCCGTAGAAGCTCGATGCATACTTGGCCGAGTACGCCAGGATACGCGTGTGAATCTGCCGGGCGCGGTCAAGCTCGCTGCGTATACGCCCGACACGGCCGTCCATCATGTCCGAGGGTGCGACAATGTCGGCGCCGGCCTGCGCGTGCACCAGCGCCTGCCTGGCGAGTACCTCCAGCGTCTCATCGTTCAACACGTAGCCGGCGGGATCGTCAGCATCAATGAGCCCGTCCTGACCATGGCTGGTATAGGGATCAAGAGCGACGTCAGTCATTATGCCGAGTTCGGGAAACTCCTTTTTCAGTGCGGCGACCACCCGCGGTACCAGGCCATCAGGGTTGAGTGCCTCTTCGGCTCCCGGCGTCTTGCAGGCGCTGTCGACCACCGGGAACAGCGCCAGGGCGGGAATACCGAGCGCAAGCGCCCTCTCGGCCGTCTTCAGCAGCCGATCCAGGCTCTGCCGTTCCACTCCGGGCATCGAAGGTATCGGCTCCACGCGCTTGACGCCTTCCAGCACGAAAACCGGGTAAATCAGATCATCGGCAGTCAGCCGGGACTCGCGCATCAGGCGCCGCGAAAAATCGTCACGACGCATGCGCCGCATGCGTGTCGCAGGGAAGCGTGCTTGGTCATCCATGGAATTTTCCCGGATCATAGATACAATTGATAACAAAACCTACGCTGACGGGGAACTGTTGGCAAGCTATGGCCGTCTCAGTGTGCAGATGGCGACGCCGTCTCCCGCTTCACCTCCCTGAGCGGGTGCCTTATTCCTGTAAGGCATGTCTCGCCCCCGGCCCCCCCTTTGCCGGGGGCTTTTTTTAGTGCTTGTCGACGTTCCCCCCATGACGGGCACTCCAGCCAATAGCGCTTCGCTTCTTCTGGCGGGCCGTTCTCTCGCTCGGCAGGCCGATCGGCGGCGCCTCATCCCTGATTTCCAGGCCGAGCCAGCGGCTCAGAACTGCCTCTGCCTCGCCAACTCCGGACTTCTTCAAGCTTGAAAACAGTTGACAGGTGCATTTCCCGCCAACGTCCTTCAGTACTGCCTGAACCTGACGCAGAGAGAGCACCTGTTCCTGACGAGTGAGCTTGTCGGCCTTGGACAACAGCACGTGAATCGGCTTGCCTGTCGGCGCAAACCAGCCGAGCATCTGAAGATCGAGCTCGGTGAGCGGATGGCGGCTATCCATGATCAGGACCAGGCCATGTAGCGCCTCACGGTAGCGCAGGTAAGGTGCCAGCAGACCTTCCCATTGCGCGCGGATCTCCTCGGGCGCCTTGGCAAAACCATAGCCCGGCAGGTCGACGAAGTACTTGCCCGCGGCGAGCCGAAAGTAGTTTAGATGCTGGGTTCGCCCAGGCGTCTTGGAGACAAAAGCCAGACGCGTGTGGTTGGCCAGCGTATTGATCGCCGACGACTTGCCGGAGTTCGAGCGTCCGGCAAACGCGACTTCACATTGCGCGTCGGTCGGTAAATCACGCAAGTGGGCAACCGTCGTATGAAAAGCCGCCTGCTGGAAAAGGGGCATGGCAGAACCTGAGAGTAGGTGGAGAGGACAGGCACGCGGCCGGCAAACTGATATAGAATACCAGCTTTGTTGCTTCACTTCTCCGGCCTGAGATCAGTCATTGTTGTCAATGGGAGTTTGGACATGATTCGTACAACGGCACTCGCGGTTCTCCTGGCCGCCAGTTTCCCCGCCTTCACAGCAGAACAGGCGAAAGCAAAGGTTGACCTGGCGAAGGCTAAGGAAATTGCCGAGGGCGTCTGCGTTGCCTGTCATGCTGCCGACGGCAACAGCCCGACGTCGGCGAATCCCATCATCGCCGGCCAGATCCCCGAATACCTGTACAAGCAGCTCAGCAATTTCAAAGCCGTCGACGGCAAACCGGCGGTACGCAACAACGCGATCATGGGCGGCATGGTGGCGGCGCTGTCAGACGAAGACATGAAGAGCCTGTCAGTTTATTTTTCTCAGCAGAAAGTGAAACCGTCGGTCGCCAAGGAGGAAAAACTTCTCGCCGAAGGCAAGACCCTTTGGCGCAAGGGTGACTTCGACAAGGGCGTCCCGGCGTGTGCCGGTTGCCACGGTCCCGCCGGCGCCGGTCTGCCCGTGCAATATCCACGGCTGGCAGGGCAGTATGCGGATTACACGGCCGGCCAGTTGAAGACCTTCAGGAGTCACGAACGGGCCAACGATTCGGAAAAGGTGATGCGGCAGATTGCCGGCAAGCTTTCCGATCAACAAATCAACGCTGTCGCCGAATACGCTGCAGGTCTGCGCTAGACCTCTTTCGGACGACCGGCGCCGGCGCCGGTCGTTGATCCTCGTATCGGCCCGGCCCTGTTACCCCTTGGCAAGAAGCGGCAGACGCTCTAGCATGTCGGTGAGTTCCTGACCAGAAAGGACGCATCATGAAGACACTCAGGCAAATCCTTGCCAGCAAGAGCGGACCACTCGCCACCGTCTCCCCGGACGACCCCGTTTTTCATGCTCTCCAGGTGATGTCCGATGCCAACGTCGGTGCGGTCCTGGTTCTTGAAGGGGAACGACTCGTGGGCATTTTCTCGGAGCGCGATTACGCGCGGAAGGTGATTCTGCGCGGCAAGGCGTCAAAGGACACCCGGGTTTGCGAAATCATGACCGACAAGGTGCTCTATGTGACCCCCGAGCAGACGGTTGACGAGTGCATGGCAATCATGACCGAAAAGCACTTCCGCCACCTACCGATACTCGACGAGGCAGGAAAAGTCATCGGTATCGTTTCGATTGGTGACGTGGTCAAGGAGACGATCTGCGCCCAGCAGTTCATCATTGAGCAAATGGAAAAGTACATCACCGGCTGAGATTCACAGAATCGTCTCTGGATGCCCTGCTGCAAGCCACCAGGAGCGTCCCGGCCCACTGTAAGTGGCTCTTGTTTGTTCGATGCTCGCGCCAGCCGCCCGCTTTTCCTGGCGGCTGGTCCGGTAGCAGCCCGGCGGGGCGCATCCCCGGGACGCGCCGCCAAAGCGCTTCAGGACTCAAACCCGGTCACGGCCTTGCTGTTCGCCGACGCGGGCAATGAGAGACACGGGGCCGCCCTCGTGGCGGGAGGAGAACCCTTGCCTACTCCAGGGCATTTGGCGGCTGCGCCCAGATGTCGCTCAGGGCGCCTTGAGTGATCGCTCCCTTGCGAACCGATACCATGCTGGAAGCGAACATGGCGATGCGAATCGGGATAGACCTTGGCGGTACCAAGATAGAACTTGTCGCTCTCGACGGATCGGGTCGGGTATTGCTTCGCCGCCGTCGGCCGACGCCGCAAGGCGACTACGAAGCGACTGTCAAGGCTGTCGCCGAACTGGTTGGAGCGGCCGAGCGGGAGCTTGGGCAGCCGGGCAGCGTTGGTATTGGCATACCCGGTGCCGAGTCTTCCCTGAATGGCAGAATCAAGAACGCAAACTCGACCTGGCTGATTGGCAATGCTTTGCGGCATGACCTCGAGCAGCTGTTGCAACGCCAGATTCGCCTGGCCAACGATGCCAACTGTTTTGCCCTCTCCGAGGCCATTGACGGCGCCGGGCGCGGTGCGGAAGTTGTCTTCGGGGTGATTCTCGGTACCGGCGTTGGTGGTGGCATCGTCGTTGCTCAACGCGCACTGGCTGGCGCCAATCGAATTGCCGGCGAATGGGGCCACAATCCACTGCCGTTGCTGGAAGACGACGACCAGCCACCGCCGCAATGCTACTGTGGGCGCTTAGGTTGTGTCGAAACCTGGCTCTCCGGTCCCGGGCTTTGTGGCGACCACCAGCGTCATGGCGGCGAGTCAATCACCGCGGAGGAAATAGCGGCCCGAGCCAATGCGGGCGATAGTGCCTGCGAGGCGAGCCTCCGCCGCTATGAAGGACGCCTGGCAAGAGCGTTGGCCCTGGTGGTCAACATTCTCGACCCTGACGTGATCGTCCTCGGTGGCGGCCTCTCCAACATCGAACGGCTGTACCTCACGGTGCCGGAGCTGTTGGCAGCACATGTCTTCTCTGATCACGTCGATACTCGACTGCTGCGTAACCAACACGGCGACTCGTCCGGCGTGCGTGGCGCCGCGTGGCTCTGGGATGCGCATTACAACGCTAGCTTTGCCAGCGGTTGATTGCGCTCACCGGACGGGAATCGACCAAGCGGGTCAATGGCCGGGCAGAACGGGGCGAAGGAGCACCATACGAACCATGCTGTGGCTGAAACTCTTCCTGCCCTTCGCCGGCGCCTATTTCCTCTCCTACCTCTATCGAACGGCGAATGCCGTCATTGGACCGGTACTCAGCGCCGAGCTGGCCCTGGGCGCAGCTGGCCTTGGCCTGCTGACCAGTGCCTACTTCCTCTCCTTCGCTGCTGCCCAACTGCCGCTCGGCATGTTGCTCGACCGCTTCGGGGCTCGACGCGTCGAATCCGGGCTGCTGTTGATCGCGGCCGTCGGCGCGGCCGTCTTCGCCCTTGGTCAGGGGATCGCTGAACTGGCGGTCGGCCGTGCGCTCATCGGACTGGGTGTTTCGGCATGCCTGATGGCTGCCTTCAAGGCCTTTTCACTGTGGTTTCCGGCCGAGCGGCAGGCTTCGCTAACCGGCTGGATCATGACCTCGGGTGGCCTCGGAGCGCTGGCTGCCACGGCCCCGCTCGAAGCAGCCCTGCAACTCGCCGGCTGGCGGGAGATCTTCTTCGCCTTGGCGGGACTGACCCTGGCTGTCGCCTTCTGGCTGTTCTTCAGCGTCCCCGAGCACAGGGACGGCGGTCAGCCGGCACCGCTGGCCGCTCAGTTCTCCGGCGTCAGGGCGATCTTCGGCAGTGCGCACTTCTGGCGCTTTGCGCCAGTGGGATTGATGCTCACCGGTGGCTTCATGGCAGTGCAAAGCCTGTGGTCGATATCCTGGCTCATGCAGGTCAATGGCTATACTCGCGCCAGGGCGGCAGAGCACATGGCCGGGATGAGCATCGCGATGCTGGCGGCCTACACGCTCATCGGGCTGCTGGCCACCGGACTGGCCCGCCGCGGTATCAGACCCGGCATGCTGCTTGGTGGTGGGCTAGGCCTTTCCTTGCTGACGCTCGCCTTGATCGCCACCGAGGCCCTACCACAAACCCATCTGCTATGGGTGGCTTACGGCACCTTTTCAAGCTTTGGAACCCTGGCCTATCCGCAGGCGGCCGCCGGCTTTTCCGTCGCGCTCTCCGGTCGGGTCAACACGGCGCTGAACCTGATGGTTTTTATCGGTGCCTTTGGCGTGCAATGGGGCATCGGTCTGCTGATCGACCTGCTGCAAACGCGGGGGCACAGTGTGGCAATGGCCCACCGCCAAACGTTCCTTGCCTTGCTTGCCACACAGATCATCGCTTACGCCTGGTTCTGCCTCGCGAGCCACCGAGCACGTTGACTGCGGAGGGGAATCGGGTAGTGCCTGCTTCGCGAAAGCAGCGCGGGAGCCCGCAACCGACGCTCAGCGGTACAGCGGCAAAGCTGCCAAGCGGCGCTCGATTTCTCTCGTCACCTGCCGATAGGCGGCGTTGTCACCAGCGCCAAAGCGCTGTTCAAAGTCGGCTGCAGCCAAAGGCTTGGGCAGCCCATCCAGCGAGGGCGCCAGGTCGGCGTCGGTCAGTGTTCTGCGGAGAGCGTTCTCGAGGTGCGGCGAGCCGCTGGCAACCAGTTCGCCAAAGCGTGTGCCGGCACGATCTGCCGCCAGATCCGCAAAGGAGAAACCGCTACCGCCTCGGGAGTCCTCAATCTCCTTGAACAGGCCGACTGCATTTGCCGCGGGCTCGCCAGCCCAGGCCGCCAGGGCAGCTGAAACAACAAAGTGCTGAGCACTGTCGTGACGGCCGAACAGGGTCAGCTTCACTCGCCGTGGACGAGGCCACTTTGCTGATTCCGGCAACACGACAGCGAGGTTGCTTCCGGTCAGATAGGTGGCCAGCACCAGCAGCGCCGCGCGGCCCTCCTGGGGGGTGGGGTCACCACAGCATGCCATCAGCGGCGTCAGAACCTTGCTCACCGGAACGTTGGCGCGGTTGGCGTAGGGATCGAGAAGACGCGCCAGCGCTCTTTGGGCAACCTCGATGCGAACGATCTCTTGCGGCGTAAAGGCGAGCCTCCGCGCCTGTTCAAGCAGGCCCGGCTGCCAGGTGTAGCGGACCTCCACGTTGCTCTGATCCGGCTCGAACACCAGGTGACGGATGGCCTGCCTCGCCACTTTCCAGTCGTCGGCAAAACCGGCGCTTCTGATCGCCGAGGCGATAAGCCATTCGGCGAGCCCGGCCGGAATCGGCAAGGAGGAAATCGAGGCCTTGACAACCCGCGGCTCACCCGCAACCGCCTCGAAAGCCGTGCGCAGATTCAGGTAGCGGGGTCCAGGCACGCCGGGAATGCGGACAGTCAGGCGCACTTCAGCGGTATCGTCGGCAAGGAAGAAGGCGCCGCGGGCGCCCAGACTACGGCTTGCCAGATGGTTGATGGCGGCATCAATCAACGCCGCCGGAATGACGGCGGTCCGCTCATCTCCCTTTTGGAAATGACGTGGGTCGTTGCTTGCCAACAGGCGTTTGGCCTCGGCAATCGACGATTGCGAAATGGTCTCGCCACGGCTGACCAGCGGCACCTGATCGAGCGCGGAGAAAAAGAGGGTCGCTGCGAGCAGGAGCGGCAAGAACAGCAGCGCCGCCGTCACCGCCGCCCAGAACAGCGTACGGCGCACGGTCACGATTGGGGGTCGCCTCCTGCTGCTGGCGTGGGCTCAATGCCGGCACCACCACTGGCAAGCCGCAGTTCAAAACCTGCTTTTCGGAGCAGGCGTGCTTCCATCTGGAGGTCTGCGCGAGTCAACGGGTGCGCCGTCAGCCAACCCGAAGGAAAAACCAGGTGCATCCGCTGCCCATCGACACGCAGGCTGATCGCCGGCAGTGGTTCATTGCTGCGGCCACGATGCAGTACCACCGCCAGGCGGAGGAGTGGGCAGAGACGGCGAGCCGTCCGCACACTGTCCTTTGGCAACTCGGCAAACGCATCATCAGGAAACGACCGCCGATGTCGCCTGACCAGAGCCGCGAGCAGCTGCTGATCATCGCGCGAGTAGCCCGGCAGATCAGAGTGTTGCAGGACATACGCCCCGTGTCGGTGATACTGGTCATGGGTCAGCAGCAGGCCGATCTCGTGCAAGCGGGCAGCTCGTTCGAGGACGTCGCGTGACTCCTTTCCCGTCAATCCCCATTTCGCTCTCACCTGTCGCAGCAGATCAAGCGCCGAAGCACTTACCCGCGCGGCCTGGGCCTCGTCGAGGCCGAAACGGCGGGTAACATCCGCGATGGTCCGATCACGTACATCCTCGTGGCGGATGCGTCCGAGAAGATCATAGATCAGCCCTTCGCGCAGGGCCCCTTCGGATACCTCCATCTGCTCGATGCCGAGCGCCTCGCACAAGCCATGCAGGACGACGAAGCCGCCGACGAAGACGCGGGCGCGGGCAGGATCCAGCTGCCAACGGCTGGCAAAGGCCGCAGTATCTCGCACCTCGAGCAAAGCCGCCCGCAACCGCCGCAATCCTTCGAGCGAGATTCCCTCGCGACTCCAGCCCTCGCTGTTGAGGACCCCCTGGATGGCCTTGATCGATCCGGAAGCTCCGGTGCTCACCTCCCAACCGCGCGCCAGATACTCTTCACGGAACGGTTCAAGGTTGAGCTGCACCAGCAACTCCGCCTCGCGCAGGCGCCCCGCCGTCACCCGACCTTCGGCGAAACAGGAACGGCTCAGGCTGACGCAACCCATCCGCAGACTCGCCAAGTGCAAAGGAACAAACTGTTCCCCGACGATCAGTTCGGTACTGCCACCACCAATATCGATCACCAGCCGCTGCCCGGCGACGTCACCGACGCTATGGGCGACACCAAGGTAAATCAGGCGGGCTTCTTCCTGTCCGCTGACGATCTCCACCCGATGGCCCAGGAGCTGCTCGGCTCGGGCGACGAACTCTGCACTGTTTCGTGCCTGGCGCAGAGTATTGGTGCCGACGACACGCAGTCGGGCCGGTGGGATGTGCCGCAACCTCTGGCCAAAACGAGCCAGACAATCAAGCGCCCGCTGTTGCGAAGCGGGCGAAAGCCGGTTTCGGCCATCCAGTCCGGCGGCCAGTTGGACCATCTCGCGCAATCGGTCGAGAATCTGAACATGCCCGTTCGCAATGCGCGCGACAATCATGTGAAAACTGTTCGAACCCAGGTCAATCGCTGCCACAAACTCGGAAGGCACAACAGGACTCCTCAATATGATAGGGAAAAAGCGCGGCCCGCCTCGCGGCTGCGAGCGGGAAACCGGCCTCACGTTCCATGGCCAGACCGAAGCGCGCGACGCGCTTGCCGCCGCGCCAGAAGCCTGGTCCGCGCTTCTTTGCCGGTAGCATTCCGCGCCGCATGCAGGCGGAGCCAAGTCCCGTTTCTCCTGGCGACACAAACGATAGCTGCTATGGTTGCCAAACGCTGTGCGATGCTTCACGTGGCAAGGGAGAAGCAGCTACGGCGGAAGTATCCTAGCGCTGGGTGCCCCAGTCAATCCTGGCGTCGACCCGTCCGGAAGCACTCTGTTGTAAACCGCCAGAATGCCAGTACTCGGCGATGCCAGCGGGTTGGAAGGACAATTCACCCGCGGTTGGGATCAGAACTCGAAGGGGTCGACTTCCAGATGCCAACGCAGTCGCGAGGGCGACTTGATGGCGTCGAGCTGGGTGACCCAGTGGCCAAGAAAGCGCTGCAACGTACGCCGTGACGACGACTCGACAAGTAGCTGGCCACGTTCCAGGCTGGCTCTGCGGGACAGACGCATCGGTACCGGGTCGTAGAAGGTCACCTGAGGTTCCTCCTTGGGCAATGGACAGCCGCGCGCAGCAGCGAGAAAGCACAAAGCATCGGCCATTCGGGGCGCCTCCGCACGCAACATGGCCTGATAGCTGTAGGGCGGGAAACCGGCCTGCTGCCTTTCCCTGAGCTGTGCCGCCGCGAAGGCCTGGTAATCATGTCGAACCACGGCGTCGTAGAGGGGATGGTCGGGAAATTGCGTCTGCAGCAGCATCTCGCCTGGCCTCTCGGCTCGCCCAGCGCGGCCGGCAACCTGCATCAGCTGGGCGAAAAGACGCTCGGGCGCGCGCCAGTCGGCAGCGAACAATGCCGCGTCAGGAGCAATCGCACCGACCAAAGTAAGTTTGGGAAAATCATGGCCTTTGGCCAGCATCTGAGTCCCGACGAGAATGTCCGCCTCGCCGCCCTCTATTCTTGCTACCAGTGCTTCCCATTGCCGGCGGCTGCTCGCCGAGTCCCGGTCGACGCGGAGGATGCGCGCCTCTGGGAAGCGCTCCGTTAGCGCTGCCTCGATACGTTGGGTACCGCGACCAAAAGCGCTGATGTCCTGGTTACCACAGGCAGGGCAGTGCATTGGTACCCGCGCCTCGAAGCCGCAATGGTGGCAGCGCAGGCAGTGGTCAGCGAGGTGGAGAACCAGATTGGCAGCGCAACGATGACAGTGTGACGTCCAACCGCAGGCAGGACAGGCCAGTACCGGCGCATAGCCGCGCCGGTTGAGGAAGACAAGACTCTGCTCGGCCCGCTCCAGACGTTCCTCGATGGCCACCAGCAAGGCCCTGGAGAGTCCTTCCTCCGGCTTGTCGACGCGCGTATCTATGGTTCGGACCAGCGGCAGGCGCGCACCTTCTACCGCTCGCTGCTGCAGCGAAAGCAAGCGGTAGCGTCCACCTCCATCAGTGCCGGTGGCATTGGCCCAACTCTCCAGCGAAGGTGTTGCCGAGCCAAGGACAATCGGGATGTGACTGTCGCGCGCACGGAAGACGGCAAGGTCGCGTGCCGAGTAGCGAATCCCGTCCTGCTGCTTGAACGACGAATCATGTTCTTCATCAACCACGATCAGGCCCAGTTCGGGCAAGGGGACAAAAACTGCCAGGCGAGTGCCAAGAACGATCCGTGCCCCACCGGTCAAAGCAGCCCGCCAGTTGCGGCCACGCGCTGCGTCCCCCAACTCGCTATGCAGGCTGACAAGGCCGGCATTCGGAAAGCGCGCCGTGAGACGGGCTTCAAGTTGCGGCGTCAGGTTGATTTCCGGCACCAGGAGCAACGATTGCTGCCCGGCAGCCAGCGTAAGCTCGATCAGACGAAGGTAGACTTCGGTCTTGCCGCTACCGGTAACACCGTGCAGCAGATAGGCACAGAAGCCGCCGGCGCCTTCTGCCATTGCCCTCAGCGCGGCTTCCTGTTCGAGCGTCAGCGCCGGAGCTTGCTGCGCCAAGGTCTGCGGAATCGCCTGCCGGCGCGCCCGAGCCTTGACCGGTGCAAGCGAGCGCAACCCCGTGGGTAACGTCGAAAGCATGACCTGGCCAAGCGGTGCATGATAATAGGCTGCACAGAATTCAGTCAGGTGAAACCAGGCGGCCGGCAGGCGAGGCACATCGCGCAGAACCGCAGTAACTGGTTTGAGCTGTGCGAGCGGCAGTTCGCTGGCTGCTGCCAATTCGACGATGATGCCGACCTTCTGGCGTTGACCGAAAGGAACACAGACCCGATAGCCAATGTCTGCCGTCGATAACTGCTCGTGGTCAGGAAGGCGGTAATCAAACAGGTGGCGCAACGGCACATCAAGCGCTACGCGGACGATTTGCAGCAGCAAGGAGTGGTCAGGCATCGTTGAATGCGGGGGAATAGTGATATCACTTACCGCCGGAAGCTCGCGCCACTTCTGGTAATAGCGGTTAAGGTGTTCAGTTATCAGCGCTTTTTTTGCATTCACCGCGCCTGTGGATAACTCTGTGGATGAGCCTATCAACAAGTCGCTGGAAAGCTCATACCGCAAGGGTTTGGAGGCATCTGCCCACAAAATAAGCGATTTATAATCCTCTATAAATCATAGGGTTATAAATAGTTAGCTGATTCTAGTCAGAGCCTCTGGTCGGCGCAAACGGGTAACCCAATTTCTGTGAATAAGTCAACGGGGCAGGGGTATTCAATGCATTTTTTTGCGACTTCCGGCTGTGTTCATGGACGGCATCGACCAGCGCGGTGACGTTCTCCGGTGGCGTAAACTGCGAAATCCCGTGACCTAGATTGAAGACATGGCCGGTGTTGTCAAAGCCGTAGCTGTCCACGACCGTCCTGGCCTCGGCGGCCACCCGACCCGGCGAGGCGAAGAGCACCCCTGGATCAAGATTGCCCTGCAAGGCGACCAGGTGACCAACTCGCCGACGCGCCTCACCGATGTCAATCGTCCAATCCAAACCGATGGCATCGCATCCGGTTTCCGCGATCGATTCCAGCCACAGGCCACCGCCTTTGGTAAACACGATGGACGGTACCCGTTCCCCATCCCTCTCTCGAATCAAACTGGCAACGATACGTCGCATGTAGGGCAACGAGAACTCATGGTAGGCTGCCGCAGAGAGCGAGCCGCCCCAGGAGTCAAAGATCATGACAGCCTGCGCGCCGCAGTCGATCTGGGCATTGAGATACCTGCTCACCGCATCGGCGGTAACTGAAAGAATACGATGCAGCAGATCGGGGCGCTCGTAGAGCATCCGCTTGATGTGGCGGTAATCGCTGCTAGAAGCGCCTTCGACCATGTAGCAAGCGAGGGTATATGGACTGCCGGCAAAACCGATCAGTGGCACCGAGTTGTTCAACGCCCGCCTGATTTCAGACACTGCATCCATCACGTAGCGCAGATGATCCCAGGGATCCGGTGCGCTGAGGTCGCGAATTGCCCATTCCTCGCGCAGCGGACGTTCAAAGCGGGGCCCTTCGCCATCGGTGAAGTAGAGCCCTAGCCCCATGGCATCGGGCACGGTAAGAATATCGGAAAAAAGAATTGCGGCATCCAGGTCATAGCGGGCAAGCGGCTGCAGTGTCACCTCACAAGCCAGAGCAGGGTTCCTGCACAACTGCAGAAAGCTGCCGGCACGCCGGCGGGTTTCGCAGTACTCGGGCAGATACCTGCCGGCCTGCCGCATCAGCCAGATAGGTGTCTGGTCGGTAGGCTCCCTGAGCAGGGCGCGCAGAAGACTGTCGTTGCTGGGTCGGGTCACGTCAAATTCCGCCAGAAAAAGGAGAGGCGCCGGAAAAGGAAGATTATCCGCCTTTAGCCCCTACTTGCGCCAGAAAGCCGGCGTCAGGACAACCAGCAAGGTAAAGATCTCCAGCCGACCTAGAAGCATGGCGAAGGTGCATACCCAGGTCTGAAAGTCGGTGAGTACACCGAAGTTCGTCGCCGGTCCGACCTGGCCCAAACCCGGTCCGGTATTGTTGATGCTGGCAACCACTGCCGAGAATGCACTGATGATTTCGAGCCCCGAAAGTGAAAGAGCCAGTGTCATCGAAACGATGCACACCATGTAGATGAAGCCGAAGGCAAGCACTGCGAAGAGAATATTGGAAGGTACCACCGCCCCCCCGATCTTGATCGGATGCACGGCGCTCGGGTGCATGGCGCGCGTCAGCTCCCGATAAACCTGCTTGTAAAGGACGATGGCGCGGATCATCTTGATGCCGCCACCCGTCGACCCGGCGCTGGTCGCAAAGCTCGACAGGAACAACATCCACAACGGCGCAAAGAATGGCCACAGGGCGTAGTCGGTGTTGGCATAACCCGTGGTCGTTGCGATCGAGACGACGTTGAACGCCGAATAACGTAGCGCCTCCAAAAATGTCGGATAAAACTCGTGCACATCGAGAAAAATGGCGATGCCGATCACACTGCCAAGGGTCACCAGCAGGAACCACCCGGCTTCCGGATCCGAGGCGTACGGGCGCAGCGATCGACCGGAAAGGACCACATAGTGGGTCGCAAAGTTGCAGCCGGCAATCAGCATGAAGACAATACTGACTGCTTCGATCGCAGGCGAATCGAAAAATCCAAAACTCGCGTCGTGGCTGGAAAAGCCACCGAGCCCCATGGTAGTGAACATGTGCATGATCGCATCGAGCCAGGTCATTCCGGCCCAGCCGTAGCCAAGAACACAGCAGACCGATATCAATGTATAGACCACCCACAGCCCCTTTGCCGTTTCGGCTATGCGCGGAGTCATTTTCGAGTCCTTCATCGGCCCCGGCGTCTCCGCCTTGAACATCTGACGGCCACCGATGCCAAGCAAGGGGAGGATTGCCACAGCGAGAACGATCAACCCCATGCCACCCAGCCAGACAAGCTGGCAGCGCCAGAAGTTGATCGAGACCGGATACCCATCAAGCCCCTCGAAGACCGTCGCCCCGGTCGTTGTCAGCCCGGAAACGGCTTCAAAATAGGCGTCGGTAAAACTGGCGTCGAGTTGTATTATCAGAGGAAGGGCCGCGTACACCGGCAGCACTGTCCACACCAGGGCGACCATGAGGAAACCGTCGCGAATCGTCAGATCGCGCTTCTCCTTGCGCGTCGCATACCACAGCCCCAGGCCGGTGCCGACCGTGAGCAGGACGGCTTCGTCAAAAGCGCTTTCGGCACCGTCGTGCATCGCCCAGGACAGCAACAACGGCACCAGCATCGTCAGGCCAAACATGACGATCACCAGCGCGAGAACCCGTATCACAGGGTAATAGCGTTGCATGGTGGCGCCCTCTCAGAAGAAATGGAAGCCGACGGCGAAAAGTTTCTCCACCTGCTTGACAACCTTCTTGTCGAGACAAAAAACGATTACGTGGTCATCCGTCTCCACCAAGACGTCCTTGTGGGCGATCAACACCTGCCCCTTCTGCTTCTGCTTGGCCAGACCGAGGAAGCCGATATCCCGGATCTTGTCGAGATCGCGAACGATCGCAGCGATGAATGCGCCAGCGATCTCCGGCAGTTCGCCGATTCGTCGTCCAACAACTTTCGAGGTCTTCTGATCGCCATGGGCAACGATCTCGAGCGCTTCGGCTGCTCCCCGGCGCAGACTGTGAACCTGCGCCACGTCACCGTGGCGGACGTAAGTCAGCAGGGTGCCGATCGACACCTGCGCCGGCGAGAGCGCGATGTCGATCGGCCCACCCTGGACGAGTTCGGCGTAGGCGCGGCGGTTGATCAGCGCCACCACCCGTTTGCAACCCATGCGTTTGGCCAGCGAGGCGCCCATGATATTGTCTTCGTCATCGTTGGTCAGCGCGAGGAAGAGGTCCATCGCGTCGATCGCTTCCTGCTGCAACAACTCCTCATCGGTGGCATCGCCGCAGAGCACCAGCACCGACTTGACGGTCGTAGCAACGAACTCGGCGCGGCGCCGACTGACTTCAATGAGCTTGACCTCGCACTTACCCTCAAGCGCCTGGGCGACGCGCAGGCCGATATTGCCCCCACCGGCGATCATGACCCGCCGGACGGGTTCGACCGAGCGTCGCAACTCGCGCATCACAGCCCGAATGTGTTCCTCGGCTGCCAGCAGGAACACTTCGTCGCCGTCTTCGATGATCGTCTCGCCGGTCGGCGTCATGGCTCCGTCGCGGCGATAGATGGCAGCGATTCGGCCATCGATCTCTGGCGGCAGATGGTTGCGCATTTCCTTGATCGGACTGCCGACCAGCAGCCCTCCGGCGTAGGCGCGAACGGCAACCAGCACCAAGCGGCCTCCCCCAAAATTCAAGACCTGCAGTGCTTCGGGGAAGTCGATCAGACGCGCGATGTATTCGGTGATCACCTGTTCTGGACACAATGCGTAGTCGACGGCGAAGTTCTCTGGCGCGAGCAGAGTCTTGCTGTCAAGAAAGTCGCGCGCGCGCAAGCGGGCGATCCTCGCCGGGACGTTGAAGACGCTGCGCGCAACCTTGCAGGCGACGAGATTGGTCTGATCGCTCTGCGTTACCGCAATCAGCAGGTCAGCGTTCTCCAGCCCGGCACTGGCCAGCACCGAGGGGTAGGCCGCATTACCGACCACCGTCTGCACGTCGAGGCGATCCTGTAAGTGCGCCAGGCGATCCTGGTCGCTATCGACCACCGTGATGTCGTTGTTTTCAGACGCCAGACTTTCGGCGACGCTGGCCCCGACCTGACCAGCGCCGAGAATGACGATGTGCATTTTCCCTGATCTCCCTGACCGGCTGCCGGCACGAAACCCCCCTGCTACTCTCGTTCATCGCCTCGCCGGCCGACGTTCAGACCGAGTTGCTTCAACTTCCGATAGAGATGTGTTCGCTCGAGGCCCGTCTTTTCCGCCAAACGCGTCATACTACCCCGTTCTCCGGCCAGATGGTATTCGAAGTACATCCTCTCGAAGGCCTCACGGGCCTCGCGCAGCGGTTGATCAAAGAACATCGGCGGCAGCGGCAGCGGGGCGCCGAGCTGCCCACCGTCGCTCTGCAGAATCAGCGCGACGTCGTCGGCGCTGATCTCCTCCTCCAGCGCCGAGAGGGCAAGATTTTTCACCGTTGTTAGCAGCTCCGCCCACTCGCCGTGCCAGCGGTGAAGACGGAGCGCGTTCTGTGCCCCACTGGAGAAATGCCTCAACGGCACTTCGCCACGCTCGGCGAGATGAGCGAGCAGCAAGGAGGCGATTTCCGGAACGTCGTCGCCATGTCCGGAGATCTGCGGCAGCGCCACCCAGACCTCACCAAGCCGGTTCACCAGGACAGGATCCCAGCCGGCCTCGACGAGCCCCGCCATTGGACGAGTCGAGGCAGCCACCAGCTGCAGATTATGTCTATCGAGCCGCTCAAGCGCGAAGACAAGATTCATCTGTTGCAGTTTGCCCAGCTGCGCCAGATCGGAGATGAAAACAATGCCGCCACTGGCGTTCTGCAACATCTCCTGCGTCAAGGGCGCGCTCGAGGTCGATAGATCCAGCCACGGTGTCAGATTCGTCTGCAGGGTACGCGCGCAGATTTCTGCGATGCTGCCCGAAGCGCTTTTGAGCAGCAGAACAGAGGTTTTTGCTGCCGCCTGTTCGAGACGTCGCTTGAGATCCTTGAGTAACGGCGAGCGCGCGAAGGCATCAAGCGTCAGCGGCTTCTTGACCAGTACGGTTTCATGCTTGAGCGCCTTCTTCACGGTGAGCAGCAGCTTTTGCAGCGCAATCGGCTTCTCGAGGAAATCGGTGGCACCGATGCGTGTCGCTTCAACCGCTGAGTCGATGGTGCCGTGACCCGACATCATCACCACCGGCATCGTCAACAGTCCGCTCGCTGCCCACTCCTTGAGCAAGGATATGCCGTCCGTATCAGGCATCCAGATGTCGAGCAGAACCAGATCGGGCCGCTTGTCAGTCCGAATCCTGCGCGCCGCTGTCGCATTCTCGGCCAGCCAGACCGAGTGACCTTCGTCAGCAAGAATCTCGGACAGCAGTTCTCGAATGCCCATCTCGTCATCAACGATCAGTATTTGCGCCATACTCAGGCCTCGGGAGAAAGTTGGCTTACGCGTCGCTTGGGGGTCGACAGGGAAGCCAGCGGCAGCATGATGCTCACCTCGGCGCCGACCGGCTGACGGTTGTTTATTCTGATGCCGCCGTGATGTTCGTCGACGATCTTCTTGACGATCGCCAGGCCAAGACCGGTCCCACGCACCTTGGTGGTGACATAGGGTTCAAAAACCCGTGCAATGATCTCAGGCGGAAAGCCTGGCCCGAGATCGCTCACCACCAGTTCGGCCATGTCCTCTGAACGGCGCGTACTTATCCGGATTAGCGGAGCGTCGACGGCTTCCTGCGCGTCTTCCGCGTTGCGCAGCAGATTGTGGATGATTTGCCGCAGCTGGGTGCTGTCGCCCCAGACGGGCGGTAGCTTCGCCGCGAGTTTCGGCTCGATCTTGGCCCGGGAGGTTTCATAAAGGCCAAGCACCTCACGAACCAGTGCGTTGAGGTCAACGGCGGCCAGTTCGGGTGCGGGCATGCGCGCGTAGTCGCTGAAGTCATTGACCATTCGCTTCATCGCCTGCACCTGGGTAATGATGGTCTGCGTCGAACGAGTCAGCATCTCCGCTTCGGCGCCGCTCAGGCGATCGGCAAGCTTCATCTGCAATCGCTCGGCAGACAACTGGATCGGCGTCAGCGGATTCTTGATTTCGTGCGCCAAGCGCCGCGCGACTTCACCCCAAGCGGCACTGCGCTGGGCGGCGATCAGCCGCGTCACGTCGTCAAAGACGACCACATAGCCTCCATGGGGTCCGGCAGGCAGCTGCGTGCCGCGCAGGAGGAGCGTCTGCGGCAGGCTACCGCTACGATCAAGCTCTATCTGTTCCTGCCATTCGATTCTGTCGTCTTCGGCAAAGGCCTCACGAATGGCCTGCCCAAGCGCCTGCTGGCGCGGCCAGACATCGGTCTCCTCGCCGAGCAGGCCAGCGAAGTCGTCCGCGAGGATGGCCAGCGCGCCCTCATTGACCGTTCGTAGAACGAACCGCCGATCGAAAACCAGGACGCCAGCGGAGAGGTTGGCCAGGATCGACTCCAGATAAGCGCGCGCAGCCTCAAGCTCGCCACGGTGACGCTCGTTGTCACGCCGCGCCTCGTCAAGCTGACTGGTCATCTGCTTGAACGATCGGGTCAGGATGCCCAGCTCATCGCGACTGTAGACCGCCTGCTTGGGGGTGTAGTCGCCAGCTGCCACAGCCTGGGTTCCCTCGGCAAGGATCGACAGCGGTGCCGACAAACGACGGGCAAGAACGAAAGCCAGAGCGATTGCGGTAAACAGGGCGAGCAGCACGGTCAGCGTCAGGGTCATCGCGTAAATCCGGGTCAATCCCTCGCGACCCAGCGAGAGCTCCTGGTAATCAGCATACACTGTTTGAACACTGTCCGCGTTAAGTGCGAGGGCACTCGGTACCGGTTCGACCAGCTGCAGAATGCGAGTCTCGGCGCCAAGACCTTGGGGCATCACGGTCACCAGAACGCGCAGGGTCAGATCCTTCTCGCCGGTGCTTTCAATGACCGCGTATCTGCGTTCGCTGCGCGCTCGGCGCAACTGCTCGGCTGCCGGCTGCGACGGCAGCCGACTTGTCAGGTCGGCGGCGGCCGTTGCCAGCAACTCGCCACTGGTTGAGAAAAGCGCCACAGATTGCAGCCCGTTCTGCTCGCGCAAACGGTTGAGCTCAAGTCGGCGCTGTGCCTCGGAACGCTCGCCCAGTTCCAGCGCCATCGCCTGTCCCTTGGCCGCCAGGTCCTCAAGCAGTGAATCGAGAGCGCCGCGGCCGAGATTCAGCCCCGCCTCCAGGGCCTTCTCGACGCGAACATCAAACCAGGTTTCAATACTCTTGGTGACAAACTGCACCGAGACGGCATAAATCAGCACTCCCGGCAGTACCGCCATCAGACCGAACATCAACATCAGGCGCAGCTTGAGGCGTGAGCCGAAGACCTGCGCCCGGTGTTCTCGCCACAGAGCATGCAGTTGCCACGCAATCAGCGCCAGCAACGAGAGGGCAACGACCGCATTCAGACCAAGCAGCCACGGGTAGTGGCTGGCAAACAACGCCGTGTTGGCACTTGCCGAAGCCAGCAGGAACAGGAGGATGCCGCCAAACGATGCAGCGGCAACGATCAGACTCTTCATTTGCCTTCAGCAGTAGCAACCGTCAAGGTCGATATTCCGGCAGCAGCAGAGGAGGCGGATTCGGCTGGGGTAAACAGCCAGCGCGCCCACTCTGAAGAGAGGTTCCAGTCCCGGTTGGCCAGCGCATTGACCTGAAAGGTCTTCGGCATTTGTGTCAGATCAAGGCGCATTCGCACGGCCGCGAGGTAACTCTGATCTGCCTTGACCGCCCCCTTGTCGAGGACCTGCCAGTGCCGCAGTCGCGAAAGAATGCGCTGTGCATCGTCGAGCGAGGTGAAACTCTGATGCAGCGCACCGCTTGACAAACGATACTGGCGCGTCAGCGCGTGGTATGAAAGCTGATAGGTCTGACTGCGACTGACCACCTGTTCGTCCAGCCAGTACCAGCGAGAACGGGTCAGTTCGAAGTCGACCACAAAGTACAGGGTAACGCCCCTGGCGATGGCCTCTTCAAGCCGGGCATTGAGATTGATGTTGAAGTCTGCAGACAGCGTGTAGCCGTCGTCGCCCTGTGAAAGGGTCGGGTTACGGACGGTAATGTCGGCAGCCTGCGCGCCAAGCGAGGCGAGTAACAGCAGCAGACCGACAAGAAAGCAGCTAAACAGATTTCTGCAACAAAGCATAAAAGAATCCGTCATGTTCTTCCTGAGGCAGAAGCCTTTCCTCGACCAACCGGCGAGCAGCCGGTTGGCGAACGAGGAAGGCATCAATCTGCGCGCCATTCTCTTCCGGGAAAACCGAGCACGTAGCGTAGAGCAGCTTGCCGCCCGGCTTCAACAGGGGCCAAAGCGCGTCGAGAATTTCCGTCTGCAAACGAGCGAAACGCCGAATGTCACTCTCACGGCGCAGGTACTTGACATCCGGATGGCGGCGAACAACGCCCGACGCCGAGCAGGGCACATCCGCAAGAATGACGTCGAACGGCAGACCATCCCACCACTCATAACTGGCTCTGCAATCCGCCACAGTGACCGTAGCCGAAAGGCCAAGCCGCCGCACGTTCTGCATTATCAGCTGTGTCCGACTGGCATCGCTATCAAGCGCCAGCAAATCGATATCCGCAGCTTCCAGAAGATGGCAGGTCTTTCCGCCGGGTGCTGCACAGGCATCAAGGACGCGCTGGCCAGCAGTCGGATCAAGGATTTGCACCGCGCGCTGGGCACCCGCGTCCTGGATCGAGACCAGGCCATCGACGAAGCCCGGCAACGACTCGACAGCAACGGGCGTTTCCAGTATCAGCGCATCGCCTCCCGGCTGCTTGGCTGACAAGCCAACGTCCTGCAAGCGCGCCACATAATCAATCAGCACAATACGGCGCCGATTCACGCGCAGGGTCATCGGGGGCTGGGAATTGCCCACCTCGACAATCTCCTGCCAACGATCCGGATAGGCACGGCGAAGGCGATTCAACCACCAGCGCGGGTGTTGGTGCGCGGCCTCGTCGTCACCGGCAATGGCTAGATGCAGAGTCTCGCGCTGACGCAAGTAATTGCGCAGCACGCCATTTACCAAGCCACGAAATGCGCCACCAGCTAGTTCACCGGCGGCCGCCACCGCCTGATCTACCACCATGTAGGGCGATTCGGGCCGAGTCTGCAGACGATAGAGGGCGCCAAGCAAGAGAGCCTCCACTTCCGGGTGAGGCAACGCTCTTTCCAACAAACGTCGCAGGACAAACTCGCCACAGGCGTAACGGCGCAAAGTGCCATAGGCCACATCCTGAGCCCCCGCGCGGGCAGCGCCGGGCGCCGTGCTTAGGCCGTTGAGTGCCTGCGTCAGGCTTCGTCCCGCCCGCACCTCGGCAATCACGCGTCCTGCCAATAACAGGCTCAGAGCGAGCGAGTCCGGTGGTAGGTGGCAGGGCGTAACGGCAGCCGCCGGGAGGGACGATGCTTTGCCGGTGTGTGCCGGTCTACGCACGCGTAGCGCACGCGGCGAGGGGAAGGAGGGGGTAGACGACAAGGCCACGATCCGCTGGTATAGAAGGGATGGGCGAGTTTAGCACGACGCCCGGTGATGGCGAGACCGTCCCTATGGGATGATAATGTGCACATGGATTCCTCCTCGCTCAAGCCCTGCGCATCGCTTTTGGTCACAGCCGCTTTGGCAACGGTTCCGCTGAAGGGGATTGCCTGGCTTGTCGCAGGCTCTGTCGGACGCCCCGGGGAATGACATCAGAGAACGATATCGACCTTGACCGCTGATCGACAAGCGATGTTGAGACTTCTTCAGCGATTTTGCCGGCTGACCCTGCTGCTGCTCATCGCATCGCCGGCATTCGCCTGGAATGCGGCCGGGCACCGGATCAGCGCCATGATTGCCTGGGAGCAACTGGACGCCGACACCAGGGCGGCAGTGACCGCACTCCTGCAACAGCACCCGGACTTCGATCGCTGGCAGACACGCGGCAAGGGCGTCGACCAAGGCCTGACTGCCTTTCTCGAAGCGTCGACCTGGCCGGACGACATACGCAAGGATCAGCGCTTCTATACGGCCGGCATCGAGGAACCAACGCCAACCCTTCCTGGCTTCCCGGATATGGAACGGCGACTCGATTGGCACTACGTCGACCGTCCGCTGAATCCTGCCGGCAACTTGCAATCCTCGCCCGGCAAGATCGATCGACAACTGGAGGTACTGGCGCAGACGTTATGGAGCCGCAAAGCAACGCCCAGTGAGCAGGCCTATGCCCTCCCCTGGTTGATTCACCTCGTGGCGGATGCCCACCAGCCGCTGCACGCTGCCAGTCGCTATGGCAGGGACGGGCGGAGCGACAACGGGGGCAATGCGCTGGCCATCATCAATCCATACAACACGCGCCACCCGTCGATGAACCTGCACCGCTATTGGGACGATCTGCCGGGTCCGCCCTGGCTGCGCACTAGCCGGCTTGAAAGCGCGGTCAAATGGCTGACGGAACGGCACCCGCCTCCGGCATCAGCGGGAACCCCAACGCTATGGCTCGACGAAAGCTGGCAGATTGCCCGCGAACACGCCTATCCGCCGGGGGAAGACTCCGTACCAACGATCAGCGCCGCATTCCATGAGCGCGCGCTGGAGATCGCGAACCGTCGTGTTACGGCCGCCGGCTATCGCTTGGCCGGCCTGCTGCAACACCTCCTGCGCGGCGCGAAGAAGCCTCGGAGCACAGGTACGAACGACCCGCCTGCGCCTCGCAATGTTCCACGTGAAACAGAATCATCCCCCTATCCCCCTGATCCTGGCTGCGTTCACGATGGCGACAGGCGACAGTGGGAACCCTCTATAACCTGCGTTCCGAACAGGAACTGGGCCGCGGAGAGTCGCTTGCCGCCAGCTCGCTGAATCTCCGTCAGCCGCAGCGCCCCTTGACCACAGGCCACGACCAATCCGCTCTGGTCAGCCGCAAGAATCTCGCCGGGTAGCCCGCTGCCGGCGACGAGTTCAGCGCGCCAGACCTTGAGCAAATTGTCGTCAAGAGAGAACGTCGCACCGGGATAGGGGTTGAAAGCACGCACCTGCCGTTCCAATTGTACTGCTGGCAGACGCCAATCCAGCGGCGCCTCCGCCTTGCTGACCTTGGCGGCGTAGCTGATCCCGGATATCGCCTGCGGGCACGCCGCCATTGGCAGCCGCGCCAGCACCTCTACGATGAGGCGGGCGCCCTGCTCAGCCAGCCTGTCATGCAGGGTAGAAGCTGTATCGTCCATCGTGATCGGCTGCCGAGCCGAAAGCAACACCGGTCCGCTATCGAGCCCAGCATCCATCTGCATGATGCACACGCCGGTCTCCGTGTCGCCCGCCAGAATCGCCCGCTGAACGGGTGCCGCACCGCGCCAGCGAGGAAGCAGCGACGCATGAATGTTGATACAGCCAAAGCGCGGCATGTCGAGCACCGGCTGTGGCAGAATCAGACCGTAGGCTGCGACAACGACCACCTCGGCACCCGCAGCACGAATCCGGTCCTGTGCCGCGGCATCCTTCAGCGTTGGCGGTTGGAAAACCTCGATCTCTGCGGCTGAGGCCAGTTCCTTGACCGCCGAGGCATGGACCGCCATCCCCCGCCCCGAGGCCCGATCAGGCTGTGTCAGTACCAGCACCACCTCATGGCCCGCAGCGACAACCGCCCGCAGGGCAATCGCAGCGAACGCGGGTGTGCCTGCGAATACCAGTTTCATGCCGTGATTCGCGCTTGCTTGGCCAGCTTGTTCTTGATCCGCAGCTGCTTCAATTGCGAGAGGTGCTCGACAAAAACTCGCCCCTCCAGATGGTCGATCTCGTGCTGCAGGCATACCGCCAGCAAACCAGTCGCCTCAACGGTCTGCTCTCGTCCTTCCAGATCCAGATAACGGACGACAACATGTTCGGCCCGCTCAACCTTGTCGTAAATCCCGGGCACTGACAGGCATCCCTCCTCACAGACCTGCAGGCCATCCTTCTCGAGGACTTCCGGGTTGATCAGAGTCAGGAGCTGATCCCTGGTTTCCGAAGCGTCAATCACTATGACACGTTTGTGCACGTCGACCTGTGTTGCCGCAAGACCAATCCCAGGCGCCTCGTACATTGTCTCGGCCATGTCACGCGCCAGGCGACAAATGCTTCCGTCAACCTCTTCGACGCGTGCGGCAATTTTCTTCAGGCGCGGATCGGGAAAGCGAAGTATCGGTAATAGAGACATAAAAAGCTTGATCGAAGAAGTAACTACGTGCAAAATCTAACGCAGTGTCTTGAGAATGCCGACGTCGTTTGCACGGCGGGTTGGACAAACTGGATAACAGACTTGCGTAACCAACGAAAAGGGACAAACGCCTGCAGCGGGAGTTCCCTGACCGCCCCGCCCCCGCGTCTGCGACTATTCGTACGAGGATAACACGATGATCCGCATTATATCCGCGTTCATTCTGGCCATGGTCAGCTCGCTCTCCAGCGCTGCCGGGCAGGAACTTCGGCTCGTCGACGGCGCCCCCCAGCGGCACGTCGTTGTGCCGGGAGACACGCTCTGGGGAATCTCGGGTAAGTTTCTAAAGGACCCCTGGCTCTGGCCAGACATCTGGCGCATGAATCGCGAGGACATCAGGAATCCACACCGCATCTTCCCTGGAGACGTCATTCTCCTCGACCGCGATGCGCTTGGCAAGCCACGACTGCGGCTTGAGAGGACCCGGATGGTCCCGCAGATCCATGTCGAAACAATGGCGCAGGGAATTCCTGCGATTCCGCCAAACGTCATCAGGCCATTCCTCTCCGACCCTCTGATCGTCGAAGCGCACAGTCTTGACAGCGCAGCACGCATCATCGCCACGCCCAATGATCGGGTCTATATTGGCAACGGTGATCTTGCCTATGTAGCCAATGCCGATCCTGCCAAACTCGATTGGCAGGTCTACCGCAATGGCAAACCGTTGCTGGACCCCGAAAGTGGCGAGATTCTCGGCTATGAGGCCTTCTATCTGGGTACCGCCAGGCAAATAGAGGCCGGCAACCCGGCAACCTTCGAAGTCGTGACCATGAAGCAGGAGATCGGCCGTGGCGATCGTCTCGTGCCGGCCATTCGACCCCCGCTGGTCGCCTATGTCCCGCACAGGCCAGATTTTCTGGTTGATGGTCGCGTGATATCGGTATATGGCGGTGTCGACGCGGCAGGGCGTGGGTCGATTGTCTCGATCAATCGCGGTACCCAAGACGGCATCGAGATCGGCCACGTGCTCGTCCTGGAGCGCAATCGCACGGTGATTGAGCGTGACGAGCAGGATCAGAAGGTGGTCGTGCCGATCCCCCCCGAGCGAATCGGCCTACTTTTCGTGTTCCGACCGTTCGAACGTATCTCCTACGGCCTGATAGTGCAGTCGGACGGTACCGTCGACGTCAACGACTTCGCCCGCACTCCCTAGCGATGGGTGTGGCCGAGTCGCTGGCTGACTGGCTACGACTGACGCTGATTCCGGGTATTGGCGGTGAAACGCAGCGCAAGCTTCTAACCGCCTTCGGGCTGCCGGAAACGATTTTCTCTGCTGGCCGAGAGGCGCTGACCTCGATTGTCGGCGACAAGGCCGCGAGACTCCTGCTCGACACCGACAATCACCCCGCCGTTGAGCAAGCGCTTGTCTGGTCGGACGCACCCGGCCAGCACCTGGTCTGTCTGGCCGACCCCGACTACCCCCAAACGCTGCTTCAGATTCCCGACCCACCGACGCTACTCTACGTCCGCGGGCGGCTCGATCTCCTCAACTCGGCAGCTTTGGCGATGATCGGTAGCCGCAACCCCACGCCCCAGGGTAGCCAAAACGCCCAGCGCTTTTCTGCAGCCCTCGCTGAAGCCGGCCTCACAGTCACCAGTGGGCTGGCCTTGGGCATAGACGCTGCAGCGCACCGCGGTGCCCTGACAGCCTCAGGCAACACCGTGGCGTTCATCGGAACGGGGATTGACCGCATCTACCCCGCCACGAACAGGCAGCTAGCAATCGATATAGCTGCCAGAGGCTCGATCATATCGGAGTTTCCCCTTGGCACACCGCCTGTCGCCGCCAACTTCCCCCGCCGCAACCGCCTGATTGCGGGCTTATCACTCGGTGCGTTGGTCGTCGAGGCAACCGTAGACAGCGGCTCGCTGATTACCGCCCGCTTGGCCTCCGAGCAAGGGCGGGAAGTCTTTGCCATCCCCGGCTCGATCCACTCGCCGCAATCACGGGGCTGCCACAAGCTGATCAAGCAGGGTGCAAAACTGGTTGAAACGGTTCAGGATGTGCTTGACGAGCTGCACTGGAAGAGCGCTCCGGCCGAGTTTCCTTTGCAGTCCGAATCGGCTCAGGATATCCCGGGCCTGCTGCACAGCATGGGTTTCGATCCCTGCAGCGTGGACGAGCTCGCCCACCTCAACGGCTTGACGGCTGGCATCGTTTCGGTGATGCTCCTTCATCTGGAGCTGGATGGCCAGGTCGCCAGTCTCCCGGGCGGCCGCTATCAACGGATTTCCCAAGCCTGAGAACCTGTACGATGATCGACATCCTTGTTTACCTGTTCGCGAACTATCACGATTTCAACGCCCGACCGAAAACCAAGACGCTCAAGCGCAAATTGAGCGCCGTTGGCTTCAAGGACGAGGCCATCAGCGTTGCCCTGCGTTGGCTGAATGGCCTGAAGGCCACCGCAGTCGTTGATTTGCCAGCCAGCCATCGTGCGCTACGGGTCTACCTAGCGCCGGAACAGCAAAAGCTTGGTCTCGACGGCCTGGGGTTCCTCGCCTTTCTTGAAGCAGCCAACCTGATCACGCCCGCCTTGCGGGAACTGGTCATTGAACGCGCGATGATACTCGACGATGACCCCGTGCCACTTGCCAAGTTCAAGATTATCGTCTTGATGGTTCTCTGGAGTCACGAACAAGACCTTGAACCACTGGTTGTCGAGGAACTGCTCGACGCCGGCGACTCTCGAATGTTGCACTGACCACCGTTCAGGCACCCGTCCGTATGCGTCCACCATGCGCGTGCGAACGAGCGGGTCACTGGCAGCCGCGGCGGAAGCGCCTCCGCGACCAGGCTATCCCGGCGAATTGCCGGGTGCTGCTGAGCCGCCACTGATTGACCGGTATTGGTGACACCAGCGCGTTTGACAACAAGCTCTTGATTACCGCCAGCGACGCCCTTGCTTGCCAAGTACGGTAGAGTGCTCTTATCATGGCCTGCGGGATGCCGGCCATTGATCATCCTCTTACCTTTCCTTTGCCACTCTCCCCGGTTGATGAATGCCCCCCATGAGCAAGAAACTGATCATCACCGAGAAGCCGTCCGTTGCCGCCGACCTTGCTCGTGCCATCGGCGGATTCGTTCGACAAGACGACTATTACGAGAGTGAAGACTACGTTCTTTCCTCCGCAATTGGTCATCTCCTGGAACTGGCCTGCCCAGAGGAATATGAAGTCAAGCGTGGCAAGTGGTCTTTCGCTCATCTTCCAGTGATTCCACCTCACTTCGCGCTACAGCCGATTGCGAAGACTGAATCACGCCTCAAGCTTCTGGTTCGGCTGATCCGGAGGAAGGACGTCGTCGGTCTTATAAACGCCTGCGATGCTGGCCGCGAAGGCGAACTGATCTTCAACTACATCAACCAGCATGCGGCGAGTGGTAAACCCGTCGAGCGCTTGTGGCTTCAATCGATGACCCCGTTATCCATTCGCGACGGCTTTTCCCGACTGCGCAGCGGTACCGAGATGCTCGGCCTCGCCAATGCCGCTGTCTGCCGATCGGAATCGGACTGGCTGGTCGGCATCAATGGCACGCGGGCGATGACCGCTTTCAACTCGAAGACTGGCGGCTTCCACCTGACGACCGTCGGCCGCGTCCAGACGCCCACGCTGGCGCTGATTGTCGACCGCGAGGACCGGATACGCAAGTTCAAGCCTCGCGACTATTGGGACCTCGAGGGCCGCTTCACCTGTGTTGCGGGGGAATACCGGGGCAAATGGTTCGATGAGAACTTCAAGGGCAGGGATGACGACGAACATGCGCGCGCCGACCGGCTCTGGGATGAAGCCCGAGCAATCATGCTACAGCAAAAATGCGTCGGCAAGGACGGTGAAGTCAGCGAGGAGTCAAAGGCTTCAACCCAGCTTTCGCCTCTGCTCTACGATTTGACCAGCCTGCAACGCGAGGCCAATGGCCGCTTCGGTTTTTCCGCCAAGGCAACGCTCGGTTTGGCACAGGCGCTTTATGAGAAACACAAGGTACTGACCTATCCTCGTACCGACGCCCGTGCGCTACCGGAAGACTATCGCCAGACCGTCAACAGTACGCTCGCGATGTTCACCGGGGAGGGTATCGGCAAAGGCCACGATGAGGCCACCCTGGCTCGCTACGCACCTTTTGCACAGCAGATACTTGCTCGCAACTGGGTGGTTCCAAACAAACGCATCTTCAACAATGCCAAGATCTCCGATCACTTCGCAATCATCCCGACGCTGCAGGCACCAAAACACCTGTCTGAGCCCGAGTTCAAGCTCTACGACATGGTCGTCAAGCGCTTTCTGGCGGTTTTCTATCCGGCAGCGGAATACCTGATCACGACCCGAATCACCCGCGTCGAGAGTGAGCCGTTCAAGACCGAAGGCAAGGTACTGGTCCAGCCGGGTTGGCTGGCGGTCTATGGCCGCGAAGGGCAGCAAGGGGAAGAGGGTAATCTGGTCGCTGTGGACCCGAACGAACGGGTGAACGCCGAAGAAGTGGTCCTCTGTGCGCACCAGACCAAGCCGCCGGCCCGCTATTCGGAAGCCAGCCTATTGACGGCTATGGAGGGTGCCGGCAAGGCAATGGACGACGAGGAACTACGGGCAGCGATGGCCGGGCGCGGTCTGGGCACTCCCGCTACGCGTGCCCAGATCATCGAGAACCTCCTTGCCGAACAGTATCTGCTGCGTGAAGGCCGCGAGCTTGTGCCGACCGCCAAAGCCTTCTCGCTGATGACTCTTCTCAACGGACTGGGCATCCCGGAGCTGACTGCCCCAGAGCTCACCGGCGAATGGGAGTGGAAGCTTGCCCGCATGGAACGGGGAGAGATGTCGCGAAGCGAGTTCATGAAGGAAATCGCGGCGATGACACAACACATTGTCGACCGCGCCAAGAGCTACGATAGCGACAGCATCCCGGGCGACTTCGGTGAGCTAACGACGCCCTGTCCACGGTGCGGTGGTTTGATCAGGGAAACCTACAAGAAATTCCAGTGCCAGGCCTGCGACTTCGCTCTCTGGAAAATCGTTGCCGGTCGACAGTTCGAAGCCAAAGAGATCGAAGAGCTCCTGGCGACGCGACGGGTTGGTCCGCTGACCGGCTTCCGCAACAAGATGGGCCGCCCCTTCAGCGCCCTGATCCAGCTCAACGCCGAGAACGCCCCGGAGTTCGACTTCGGACAGTCCAGAGATGGCGACGACCGCGTCAGCGAAGAGGTTGATTTCTCTGGAAGCGAGGCGCTAGGGGCTTGCCCAAAGTGCGGCGCTCAGGTCTTCGAGCACGGAATGGCCTATGTTTGCGAGAAGTCCGTAGGCTCGGCCAAGAGTTGTGACTTCCGCTCGGGTACTGTCATCCTGCAGCAGACAGTCGAACCCGAACAGATGCGGAAGCTGCTCAGGACCGGACGTACCGACTTGCTCGGCCATTTTGTCTCCGCCCGCACTCGTCGCAAGTTTTCCGCCTATCTGGTACGCGGTGCGGATGGTAAGGTCGGCTTCGAGTTCGAGAAGCGCGAACCCAGAACGGCCAGGAAGACAAGCTCGGCTACGGCCGGGAAGACCAGTCCAAAGGAAGTGCCAGCAGGACCCAACGTGCCGGCACGTCGGCGGAAGGCTGGGTCCTGACCCCACAAAGGGAAGCCTGTTTCACGTGGAACAACGGTGGCTATCCCTGCCGCCACAACCGCCTCTCCGCAAGTATCACCTGTCAAACAGCGATCACGCCTGGTGGGGGCGCATCCAGGATGGCAGCTCGCAAGATATCAACGGCCTGTGGTCTGGGGAAAGTGGCTCGCCAGGCGATCACCACCTCGCGTAGGGGCACAGGCTCACTGAAATGGCGAAACGACAGCAGCGAGTCTTCCTGTGGCCACGACGCAGCGGCCGATGCCGGGACGACGGATATGCCAGCGCCACTCGCTACCATATAGCGCACTGTTTCCAGGGAACTTCCTTCCACTGCGCCTTCCGTACCTCCTGGCGCCGCCAGCTTTGGGCATGCCTGCACCACCTGATCGCGAAAGCAGTTGCCAATACCCAGCAGCAACAGGCTCTCCGACGCTACCTGCCCGGGGTCGATCAACGATTGCTGCGCCAGTTGATGTCCCCGCGGCATCACGACACAGAACGGCTCCCGGTAGACCAGTCGCGACACGATACCGGACTCCGAAAACGGTAAGGCCACAACGATCACATCCAACTCGGCCCGACGCAGCTGCGCAGCCAGGTTTACGGTGAAGTTCTCGTGCAGGAAGAGTGGCATCCGCGGAGCTCGCGCGTGCAGCGCCGGAATTAGCCTTGGCAACAGGTAGGGCGCTATCGTATAGATGACGCCGAGGCGCAATGGCCCCTGCAGCGGATCCTTACCTTGTGCGACGATCTCCCTGAGCTTTCCTGCTTCCTCGAGTACGCGCTCAGCCTGCGCCGCGACCTGGTCGCCAATCGTTGTCAGGCGGACATCGGCTGATGACCGTTCGAAAAGGATAACGCCGTACCGCTCCTCAACCTTCTTCAGCGCCACTGAAAGGGTCGGTTGGCTGACGTGGCATTTCTCGGCAGCGTGTCCAAAGTGTCTCTCGCGAGCAAGGGACACGATATAACGCAGTTCAGTCAAAGTCATCACGAAGATCCCTCGGCTCAGACGGCGATTGCCTTGTGGGTATGGATAGCCCACTCCGCAACTCTGGTTGGCCGCCCAACACCAGCGCCATCGACACCACCGTCACAACACGTCGTGACCGCCCACAGATACCAGACAGACGAAACGGCGTGCCTCCTTGTACCAGATCCTAGAATCAACCCCTTAGCCATCGCCATCCTCCCGCAAGAGCACCCGCCCTCAACATCGTTCAGCCCAATCATCGTTAGCCATCGACTCGGCCTCCTCGATGTTCCGCCAGGAGTTCAAGATCCGGCGATTCCAGCCACATCCATTGACCCACAGGCAATGTGACCGGCAAAGAAAAGCCACCAATGGCAATCCGATGCAATCCCACCACACGATTGCCGGCTGCCGCGATCATTCGCTTCACCAGATGATACTTGCCCTGCGTCACGGTCAAGCGCAACTTTCGCTCGTCCAATAGCGTGCAGGCGCTGGCTACCACCCGCTTCGGTTCGCTATGCAACTCCACTCCGCCTAGCAGCGCGGCGCATTGCGCATCGTCTACTGGATGCCGGGTGATCACCTCGTAAATCTTCGGCACCAGCTTTCGCGGTGAGGTATAACTGTGAATGAAAGGACCATCGTCCGTCATCAGAAGCAGGCCTGTCGTATCCTGGTCAAGCCGGCCAACAGCCTGAACACCTCGCACTACCAGCGGCCGAGGTAACAGCGAATAAACGCTTGGATGGTACACCGGCCGACGCGAACACTCATGGCCCGCAGGCTTGTTCAGCGCCAGATAGACACGCTTGCGATAGGTCCACAAAACATTGTCGACAGAAAAACTCAAACGCTCGGCCTCAAACTCAGCATCCGCATCATCGGAGACCTCTCCGTCCACCCTGACCCGACCCTGGCCAACCAGCGCGCGGCACTCAGCGCGGCTGCCAAAGCCCTGCGATTTAAGCAATTGCTCAAGGTCCATTCGCATACGATACCTCTTCGGCTATTGTTGCCCAACGCGACAGCTGCAACAATAGGAACCCTGCCCCCCAACTTCGCGGAGACCGCCACTCATGTTGGTGAAATTCACTTCCAGCACCTCCGGCCAGATCATGATGTTCGCCCAAACCGCGCGCCAATTGCTCGCTATCCTAGGCAAGGAGTGCAACGCCCGCGGAGTCATCACCACGGAGCAACTACCAGGGGCCATCGAACGACTACGCCTCGCAGTTGCCGATGACAAGGGCGTCTCTCCGGCCACGGACGAGCGGCCAAACGATGCTCCCGACAGCGATGACCGGGACCAGGCTGCAAGGGTTGGGCTTCGTCAGCGTGCGTACCCTTTGATCGAACTCCTCGTGTGGACGAGCAAGGAAGACGGATTTATCCTTTGGGAGGCTGCGAAGGACTTCTGACTGTTGTGGTGGAACCGGGACGGCACAACCCGGACCGACCGCGACCCCCTGCGGTGGTTTGGCTTTGTGTCTCACACGACAAGCACCCTGCGCTCTGCGTCAGCCATGGTTGCGAGCCTGCCCCGGACCGGAATTCTGCCGACCCTGCCGTTCACCCAAACAGTGCTTGGCCCAGCTTCATCCACCAAGCAGGAAACAAGCAGCCGACACGATCGCCACCTATAGAGCAGCCGCCCTTAATGTTCCGGGAGGCTTCCCGGTTGGGCGGCGACACGCATGGCGCCGCTTCAAACCTTCCGATAAACCTGTGCACCTGCCTTGACGAACTCGATAGCCTTGCCTTCCATTCCCACCGCCAGCGCTTCAACCTCAGTCACGCCCTGCGCAAGAGCGAACTCCCTCACCTCCTGGGTGATCTTCATCGAACAGAAGTGCGGACCACACATCGAGCAGAAATGCGCCACCTTGGAGGACTCCTTGGGCAGCGTTTCATCGTGAAACTCGCGAGCCTTGTCGGGGTCGAGACCGAGGTTGAACTGATCCTCCCAGCGAAACTCGAAACGCGCCTTTGACAGGGCGTTGTCACGAATCTGTGCGCCCGGATGACCTTTGGCCAAGTCTGCGGCATGCGCGGCAAGCTTGTAGGTGATGATTCCGGTCTTCACATCGTTCTTGTCGGGCAAACCGAGATGTTCCTTGGGTGTGACGTAGCACAACATCGCCGTACCCAACCAGCCGATCATCGCCGCACCGATACCACTGGTGATATGGTCATAACCCGGCGCGATGTCGGTAGTCAGCGGACCAAGGGTGTAAAACGGCGCTTCCTTGCAGTATGCCAGCTGCAGGTCCATGTTCTCCTTGATCATGTGCATTGGCACATGCCCGGGGCCCTCGATCATCACCTGCACGTCGTGCTTCCAGGCGATATCAGTCAGTTCTCCGAGGGTCTTCAGTTCAGCAAGCTGGGCTTCGTCGTTGGCATCGTAGATCGACCCTGGACGCAGGCCGTCACCCAGGCTGAAGGCGACATCATAGGCCAGCATGATTTCGCAGATCTCCTCGAAGTGCGTGTAGAGGAAACTCTCTCTATGGTGGGCGAGGCACCACTTCGCCATGATCGAACCGCCGCGGGACACGATTCCGGTCAGGCGTCCGGCAGTCAGTGGCACATAACGCAGGAGCACGCCGGCGTGAATCGTGAAGTAATCAACCCCTTGCTCGGCCTGCTCGATCAGGGTATCGCGAAAGATCTCCCAGGTCAGATCCTCCGCCTTGCCATCGACCTTCTCCAGGGCCTGGTAGATCGGTACGGTCCCTATCGGCACCGGACTGTTACGAATGATCCATTCGCGCGTCTCATGGATGTTCTTCCCGGTCGACAGGTCCATCACCGTGTCGCCGCCCCAGCGAATTGCCCAGGTCATCTTTTCAACCTCTTCCTGAATGCTCGAGCCCAACGCTGAGTTGCCGATGTTGGCGTTGACCTTGGTCAGGAAGTTGCGCCCGATGATCATCGGCTCGCTTTCCGGATGGTTGATGTTGCAGGGAATGATCGCGCGACCTCGCGCGACTTCCGAACGCACGAACTCGGAGCTGATTTCATCGGGAATACTGGCGCCGTGGCTGTTGCCGCGATGCTGGCGTCCGAGTATCTCGGCGAGACGCTCGCCTTGCGCACCAGAAGCCTTCAGCTGCTCCATGTAGCGGCGGCGGTTATTGTTTTCCCGGATAGCCACATATTCCATTTCCGGCGTAACGATGCCGCGCCGCGCATAGTGCATCTGGCTCACGTTGGCACCCGGCCTGGCACGCAGAGGACGGCGCTGCAGACCTGGAAAGCGCATTTCGTCCAGCGTCACGTCGGCGGCGCGACTACGCCCGAAATCCGAGCTGAGAGCTGGTAGCGGCTCGCTGTCGGATCGCTCGGCGATCCATCGTGCGCGCAGCGCTGGCAGCCCATTGCGAATGTCGATTGTTGCCTGCGGGTCGGAATACGGTCCGGAACAGTCGTAGACATAAATTGGCGGGTTCTTCTCGCCGCCAAAAGCGGTGTCGGTGTCCGCCTGACTGATCTCCCGCATCGGTACGCGGATGTCGGGCCGACTGCCTGCCATATAGACCTTACGCGAATTGGGCAGCGGCTGGATCGCGGCTTCGTCCACATGAGCATCGGCAGCGATGAATTTTTCGTTAGCGTTCATGGTGTTTCCTTGCAAAGGGCTATGGCAGAAGCGCTGCAGTAAGGTGCAGCATGCAAGGGGATTGGCGACGCGGCGGAGACGGATGAGGGACAAGACCGCGCTGTGCGATCCGCTCCGCTTCCCTACGACGGCATGACCCGTACAGGTTCGAAGGGACTCTCTCAGCCACACCAGGATCGACGTGGCACCCCCAACGTGACGCCACAACTTACTGGAATTGCCGCCCTTTGGCAAGAATCTTGATGTTCACCGTGCATGCGCAGCTGCGTGCTGCAAGGAGATTTCCATGTGACCGCTTCCGGCCTGCGGCAAAGACTGGAAGAATCAGAATCGCTCGCTGCTTTGGAAAACTGGGGCCGACTGCTGCTTGCGTGCAGGCGCAAGGCTGATCGACAAGGTGATACCGACTGCAGCCAAGGCTGGCTGGCGTCCCCACGGGGATTCGAACCCCGGTACCTACCGTGAAAGGGTAGTG
>ERZ761603.162-NODE-162-length-58812-cov-17.282077_pt1 | contig 58812 bp, 83 predicted proteins | sample MGYA00511879_ERZ761603 | MGnify/ENA primary metagenome ERZ761603 (study PRJEB28899, sample SAMN02850040) | bioreactor sludge metagenome | biome: EBPR Sludge; feature: EBPR Bioreactor; material: flocular biomat | place: Australia: Thorneside Wastwater Treatment...
AATCTGCCGGTACATCCCGTAAAAGAGAGCCACTACCATTCTCCACGACAAGAGACAAAAACTTGAGGCCGTCGCTCATTACTTCCCGCCCCCACAAACTGTAAAGGTCGCGTTCTTGACGAGGTACATAGCTAGTTGCGTAGGCCACCAAGTATCAAGCGGGCGATCTGCATCCAGCCCCAGGATGACCTTCTTACCGTTCCGCATCATAGTCAATAAGAACGATGCCACGGTGTATTTTTGCTGTGGTGTGAGGAACGTAGTACCTGTATCACAAAACCCAGATACGGCAAGGGCATCCATAGATTGCAAGGTCCTGGCAGTAACTCCCGCCAATACACTACTGCGGAACTCCTCGAGATCATTGAAGACTACAGCTACCAATTCGGCTAGCGATACGCATACGAGCGTACTACCCGACAGGCGGGTCTCTTTTGCATAGGTGTAGAACAGTAGGCTAGCCCCTTCTACATTCTTGATGTCTTTCGGGGCAAAAACCATAGGGGAGGGGTTGCCGGCTACGATGCCTTCTCGGAGAGACACCCACCCCAACTTACTCAGTGTGGTCTGCTGCGCCTCTACCGGAATACGCGCCTCGATCATCTTCGCCCGGTTATCCATCATGCCTCCCGCCAATCAGGCAAGTCTTCCTGCCCGTCGAAAAAGTCATCGTCTTCAGGGTGCGCAAGGATACTAACCTTCTCTGGTCTCTTCCTGACTGCTACCGGAGTAGGGGTAGCGTTCCTCAGACGGCTAAGCCGACTGACATGCGCCTGTGCGGTCTTCGCAGCTTGCTCCGCTCTCTCCAAACGCTCTTGAAGCTCTGCGACATCGACAGTCTTCGTAGATGTGCGCGCGTCGCGCTCGACGTACATACGAAGAAGCTTGTTGAAGTTCTTTACGAGCGACGACAGCATAGGAGTAGCAGTAGTGAGGTAATGTGTCTCTCCGGACTTCATAGACCAGCCACTGCTTTTACGCTTAGCGTACTCACTACGTTCCCGGTAGTCCGCGTTGATGGTGCCCCAGGCGCCTATAGCCCAAGTAAAGAATTCCTCCCAAGTAAGGTCAAGCTCGTGGGGCTTGATCATCTTGCGAAAGATCCCGTACTCCTTGTGTGTAAGGCCGACGATAGAACACGACCCGAACGTGCTGACCATGCACCGTTTCCAAGTTGCGTTTAGGTCGGTGAGGGTTATGGCCCCCGGCGCGGCGGCGCGGCCCCGCCTGACTTTCTCCAACTGCTTTGTAGCAGTGCGGGCCTGTACCGCTAGAGCGATGGCCTCTACCTTGGCTTTGCCCGAAAGATTGCAATCGATTTCAACTTCTGTTCTTCTCGTTCTTCTTACGCGCGTACGTGCGCGTACTTCATCAAAATCTTCGTCTTTATATTTATATATATTCTTGGGTGCCATTTGGCACCGCTGAACCTCCGGGGGTGTGGTGCCAATTGGTACCACTGGATTCCTCAATTTTTTCGGTATCTTGAGCGCCATTTTTGGTTGTTCTCTTATCGATAACAGCGTTGGAACGTCGATTGTATATACCGTAGCTAGGTGCCTCTTACCGTTCTCCAGCCTACTTGTGCTGATGATCCCCTTGGTTTCTAGTGAGGCAATTGCGGCGTATAGGTCCCTACTATTGACGCCGCACGGGGCTGTTTTCCACTCACCGCCTGCTTGAACACCCTCCAAAAAATGGGCTTTGAAGATGATTTCGCTAGTCTTACCGTAGTTTATGGTGCGGGCCACTATGAAGCGGAGTACGAAATATTCCGCCTTAGTAAGTGCTATGAGGCCGTACACAGAGAACCAGTCATCAACCTCGGAGCGAGTCTTATATGTCTCCAGGCTGTAGCCCATATCTGCAAGAGGTTGCGCTGCCTCCCGCAGTTTGGTATAGTTGGCTCTGCCTCGTAGGCAATCTACCTGTAGTGCCCGCCCCCGATCTGCGCCCACGGATCGGGGGTTTCTTTTTATGGCTACCATAGTTACCTCTTAAGCTGTTTGCTTGGCTTGCGTAGCTTCGCTAAGCCAATCGTTGTAGGAGACCTTTATAGAGTGGGCTATCTGTCTCCCCAGCTTCGAGGCGGGGCATACCCCGGCGTCTTTAGAAGCTGATACCCAGAGTAGGGTGAAGTGTCTTGCATCCCGAAACGTGACAAAACCATCGCAATCCCCGTCGACGGTAAATGTGTAGCCGTGTTCTGAACGGCCAAAAACCGTCCAGTAGTCTCCCGACTGGACGGCATAGAATGTCTTTGTTATGGGCTTCATTGCCGCATCTTGCTGGCTAGGGCCAGCCTATCGGTCTCAGATGCTACCCCTTGCTCGCGGCAAGCATTGAGCCAAGCGACTTCGAATTTGCGGGCTTCCTCGTACCAAGTGAAGCCGGCCAAGGCGGGCGGGGCATTCTCACCAAACGCCCTGGTACCATCCTCGTTAAGATAGTGAATGTCCCAAGTTTGGGAGATCGTCTCGAACACAATATCGGTCTGGCGATACACCTTCTGAGCCCCTAAAAATCCCAAGTTAAAGGTGTCGGAATAGATCGACTCGACCTTGCCCGACTCGGTGATGTCGATTACCAGTTCCTGCATCGTCGGCCCCTAAAACGTCAGTTTGTTGCTCTGAGTGGTGGAAGGCGATTGATAGAATTCGGGCTTGCGTTTCTTGTCTTTCCCGGACTCCCCGCCCAGAGAAATTTCAATCTGCTCGGTAGCCTTATCGCAACCTACGCCCTTGAACCCTACGGCATCAACCTTTACGGTCCCTGCCGGGGTGATATCGATAATCACCTGTTTCATGTTACGCCTCCTTAATCAGTTGTAACCGGTAACGACGAGTCGGACACTCCCATCCTCGCCGTTGATGCGGCGAACGGCCATACCTTTCTTGGTGGCGGCGCGCGTAGCAGCGTGGATGGCATATGCTTGGTTGAGTCGTCCCAATGCAGCCTGTTGTGCAGTCTCATCGTTCGTCTTGGTACGCGCGCCCAAAACCGCACGTACATCCCCGCCGAACAGGTCTGTGCGGGCCTCCATACCGGGCCTGCCTTCGCGCGGGTAGAACCCGATATCGTAACGACTGTCATGCAGCCGAAGAACGTACGGGGCTTTCCCGAGTCCCGATTGATTCTGGTAAAACGCACGAGGTACCGCGTCTTTCTCCAAGGAGCACTTGACGCCCTGCGAGATCAGTTCATTGACTGCCGCGGTCAGTGCATCGATGTCCGAAAACACGATACTGTCGATTGCGGTGGTGTGTGACATCTTTTTCTCCTGTAGGTAAAGACTGCCCGGATGAGCATTGTACTATAGTAAAGGATTCTTTGTCAAGTACGCCTCACACGTATGCGTCTTTGGGGGGTAGATACCACGATTGTCTTCTCCTCCCCGGCGACGACTATACGATGTTCCTGGAAAGACAGCGGTACTCCGTCGTTACCTTCCGTGTAGGAGAAGCACTCGCCAATCTCTTCCTCGTCCATATACTGGTACCGGAAACTCTTCGGAATATCGTAACCGAGAGACTTCATGGCGTTGTAGCCCAGAATGTCTCCTTTCCCGGAAAATGCCAGTAGCTCTTTCGGCAGCGTTAAGCCGCGCGCTTTCGGTATAAGCGCATTGATACGGATAGTGTTTCCGTCGTCACGTACCCGTACAAACAGGCAAGCATCCGCGCTGGGCCTGCCGTTGGTGGTTTTGCTGATACGTACGGCCAAAACCGTACCGTTCTCCACGAGTAGGATTTGGTGCATGAGAGAGCCGTTGATGTCTGGGTCCTCTCCAGCAATAATACGGCTTGGGGTACCTTGCTTAGGTAGCGAGGCCCCCGCCAAGGTTTGCTTGAATGGGGGGACCACATGCATACAACTAACCCGACCCGACATTACTGCGGAGTTGTACGACCCCCAAAGCACCCTAACCATATTGGACATTGTTATCTCCGACGACGCCTAATGTTGCGGCTACTATTTGAATCCGATTGCAAATCTTCCCCGCTCGGCTTGCTGGCCGGAGTAGCGTTATTTTCTGCCCATGCGGACATACGATCAATCTGCTCCTTGAACGCTTTCGATAGCGGTACCATCGCCCTGGCGGCTTCGGCTATGTGTTGAAGTGTAAGGTCTTCCCCGGAAGAGAAGGCATCCACGAGTGCATCCTTGACCGCGGATTCAATCTCCGCAGGTACGTACCCGTCTAGCTGGCGTACCAATGCATCGACCTCGTCGCTATCGAAATCCTTGATATTCCTACCACGAAGCTTGAGATGGATACGCAAGACTTCCCGTCTCTCGTGAGGGCTAGGCATAGTGGTAGAGAAGATCGCATCGAAGCGGCCACGGCGTAGCATCTCTGGGGGAAGTCCGGTTACGTTGTTCGCGGTAACCATGACGAATACGGGCTTCTTGCAGTCCTGTAGCCAAGTAAGGAAAGACCCTAGAACGCGGCTACTTACCCCGCTGTCCCCGCCGCTACCGATACCGCCCAATCCTTTATCGATTTCATCGGCAAAAAGTACGACCGGGGCCATGTTCTCTACCTGCCGCAGCGCCTGCCTCATACGGTTCTCCGATGCGCCTACCAGAGAGTTGAAGACTCGGCCGAAGTCCAGGCGTACTAACGGAATACCGAACTCCGACGCAACCGCTTTGGCTACGAGGCTCTTGCCTGTGTTATGTACGAGGATTCCATTAGCTACGAAGTTATTAGCAGGCATATCCATCTGTACATCGTAGGTCATGTGCGCGCCTGCACTTTCGATGGATACGACGATTACCTCCCGAACATACTCCACATTGAAGTTCTCTGTCTTCGAGTGCTGTCTCGCATGCTCTACTTTATGTAGTACCATCAGGTTGCTAAGATCGTCGTTAAGCGTGTCCTCATCTACGTGATGCACCTCATAGATAGGATCGAGGAACGTGAAACTGCTGGCGAGAGAGCGATTGTATTTGAGAGCATGCACAAATTCCGAGTAGTCCATACGGTTCATGTGCGCCTCAATTACCAGCCTCGCCTTCGCCACACGCTTATACTCGTAGAATACCTCCCCATCTTGGACGTACTTCACCGCGCCGTGCGGGTGGTACTTCGTATTAACGATATTACGTGGTGGGCGAGCATCGAGGTTTCGCCCGCCCCCGGACACAGGCTTCATCGAGCCTCTGGCAAGAACGCTATCTCCTACGACCAGAGAATCTGCGGGTACATAGCGGCCCCCCGGCGTGGCTACAGGGTGGTTACCGGTCAAGACCAGCCTAGACCCGTCCGAGAATGAAATAGCGATACACTCTTTCATCCCGGCTTCGATTACCGAAACTATCCGGTTGTAGAATACGACCCCTTCAGGGTCTAGCGAATGCGTGTAGGTGGGGATACTCAAATCCGCCCACCCACGACTAGATGTGGGGAGGCCGTTGAATTTGCGGTACAGGTCCTCAAGTGTGATAACCCTACCGCCCTTACGGGCACCTCTCAGGTACGTTACTTCCGTATCTCCTGCTAGGCATCCCGGCACCCCCACAAGTACAATCCCTTTCGGCGGCTCGATACCGAACTCTCGCGCCTCGTCCGAGTAACATCCTTTGCGTTTGGAAATCCACTCCTTCAAATTGTCCAGGCCACCTACATTGTTGATATCTGTGGGAGGGTAGAGTTCCAGTACCTCGGACTGGTTGACAACTTCCGTCTTGCCGATAGCTACACCCGTAGCTATCTCATCCGCGGTGATTGAGGTACGCCCCTCTCGGCCTGCCTCGACAACCGCCAGGGAGGTGTACATGTCGAAAGCGTTCTTGGTCATACCTGCACCGACAAAGCAGATACGAGAGATATCGTTGTCCGTCAAGGAAATGCCGTCGTCGAAGTCACCGCGAACCTGATCGATCACCGTCTCGAGAGAGGAACGAAGCTCCTTGAACCCCGGAGGATCGAAGTGCAGAGAGAGAATATTCTCGTTCTCGACCGTAAGAGGAATGTCCGGGGTTACGATAATCACCGGGGTATTACTAGCCGGGAGGGTGTAGCTGTACAAGGTAATCAGGTGTTGGATGTCTGGAGATTCGATAAACGGGTGGAAGTTCACATAGACATAGCAACGTCGAATACTTTGCTGACTCTTGTCTCGAAGCTGTTCCAGCGGGGCGGAGAACGCCGCTGGAGGAATATTATTGCCGTCCCCTACGCCTACGAGGGAGCCGCAACTATGCTCATCGAAAGTGCGGAATCCGTTAACGATGTCCCACTCCCGTATCTCGAACCCGTCAGCGATACATAGCTTGCGGATCTCCAAAGCAGCCCGCAAAACCTCATGCGTACGTACCTGAATAACCCCCGCGCCCGCGTCGAGTAGAGTATAAAACTTGTTGCTGAACTCCTCTACCGAGTCTCGATTGGCGTCTGAACTGTTGATATCCATACCGGTACCTTTGAAATTGATTGCAAACAAAAAGCCCTCGTACAAGGTGCGAGGGCCATTATCCTATATCCAGCGCGGAGGTAAAGCTTCAGAGTGGTTTGTAGTACTTACCGTCGTACCTGGGAGCCAAAATCTCTAGATGTAGTAGATGCCTCGGTATTTTTTGGCCGGGGTGTATCGTAACGCATTCTCTCGGATCTACGTGGTACAGGGATATCAATTGCTCGGCGGAGATAAGGTGTATATCGCCATCGTGCTTAGACATTATCGCCCCAGGCCGAATAATGTACTTAAGCTTTTTACTTGTCTCTTTCTCGTCCATGGTCTTCTAGCATTCTCCTGCATTCATTGTGTAAGTCATTGCACGCTTTGTAGTCCCATATAACGTTTAGCTCCCATACTTTACGCCCGATACTGTCATTAGCTTGCGGCAGAGCATCTAGATACGGTTTGCACTCGTCAAGGCAAGGCGCAGGACGGTGCGGCGGGGAAAGCCGTACAGTATGATTGGTGCAGGATGCGCCGCTCGTCATCAGTCCAACCACTGCTATGAGTGTCAGTCGTGGTAATAGCTTCATACCCTACTCCCCGGTCGGTACTATCTTTAAGTAATCTTTTGCGCCTCTCTTCTCGGTATGCCGAATCAGCGGCAGCGTATTGACGTGCAAGGACAGCAAAGGCGTTCGCAATCTCAAGCTGGTCATTTGCGTAAGCCTCCTTACATTCCGCATCTCGGTATCTATAGCCGCCATACAGCGATAAGGCAACAACCAGTAGTACAGCGACAATGCTACCCACGACGATGTATCCATTTTTAGCTCCTAACATGGATGTCTCCGATAAAATGCTCGCCCTTTGTAGCGAGCGGGTGGTAGGTAGTGATATCGGGCGGGCTTACACTTTGTGGGTGCCCTCCACGCCACGGCGCATGCGCTCCAATGTGCGGCGGTTCAGCCAGTTCTGCGCCTCCTCAATGTGGGTCAGAGCCAGCGCGTTGTAGCGCGTGGCAAACGGACCAGCCTGGAAGGCGCGCAGTCGGTCGGCAACGATGGCAAGCAGCGCCTCATGCGTCACGCCGTTGACACCAACCTCGTTGATCGGCCCGTTCTGGAACAAAATAAGCGTGGTGTCAGGGTCTTGGTCGTCAGGGTCCGAAGGGTTCTTCGTGTTGTCAAACCCTGAAATCAGGTAAGCGTGATGTGCGCCGCCGCTTCCCGGTTCACCGATCGCTGCTACGGTAAGCACGTCGTTTGTGGGGTTCACTTTATGGTCAGTCAGTTCTCGCATTTTGCACTCCTAGATTGCGTTGATTTTCGGCGGCTAGCTAACCACCGCGCGAGTCCGTTCACGATACGTACGCATAGCTGCATCTTCCTTATGGCTAGTTTGAAATCAATTGCAATGTATGTACTGGCCCCACGATTCGTACCTCGGCTGTATCCTCTCCAAGATCCGCTTCGGGTAGCCTAGATTTTCCGGGCAATGTTTCACACTCCTTCTCGCCTGCCCGCACGTCTTGTCTACTTCTGCCCTATCCAACCTGTCTACTGCAAACCTGGATTCCATATTCCAGTGCCCCGGCCCCCCATTATACTTACGAAGGGTTGCCCACATCCGGTCGCATTGGGTGTGCCCCGGTGTCTGATCGTACAGGTGTTTGTTGTATCGCACCATAGCACGTAGAGCCCATACCGGATGGAACCGGTCTTTCGGCCCCAACTCCACCCCGTACACCATCTGTATCCAATCGGCGGTGTCCGCCGTGAATTGCGTCAATCCACATGCGTAGGGCGAACATACGTCTGGCCTCCAGCCCGATTCTTGGTGAACCTGCGCGGCAAACGCCGGTATAGGGGCATTTAGCCCCCAAACAAGGTGAGATGCCCTGACTAGATCCGCACGATACTTATGAGCAGCTTGCGGAACCTGGGCTAGACACACAGAGGGTATTACGAGGAGTAAAAGCAGTATCTTTCGCATGGTCGCCTCAAAAGAAAAAGCGGCCCGAAAGCCGCTTAAGGTCACAGACCTAGAGATACACCTACCATAGCCGCACCCATAACGATGGCTCGCGCCACACGATCTTGTGGCGGGCTGTCCGGGTAGATCCGCCCTAGAGCCGTACGCGCCAACCAGTAACCGACATTACCTGCGACGGTGACATTCCCCAACTTGAAAGCGACCGTCTGTAGGACAGGGCTATCGCCTAGGAAGAAAGCCGCGGAGTAGAAAAGTACGGAGATAAACAACCACATCGCCATACGAGTCGAATCGTTCATAAACCTACCTCGTGTAAAGAGGCCGCGCTAACCATACCTATAGCAGCCAGAGAAATTATCCCTAGTATTACCTCTACCCAGCGAATGACCTTCCTCCTAGAGCTTGATCTTCCCAGCCCCTGCCAGCCAAGTAGCAAACCCAAGGAGACCCGCCCCACATACCCACATAGCCTTCGATATGATGCTCCTCCCGACTTCCGCGTAAATTCTGTCGAACACTTTTTCAACGGCTTTCTCCGCGGCGGACTCTGCAATCTTTTCTAGCTGGGCATCACTAAGTTTCACCTCATGGTTATTGTCGGCCATACATCACCCTTACGGAGCGGTGTCGCCTTGCACCCGGAACGTGGCCGTATCGTTAACCGCGGCGGCACCTGCGCTAATGGTGCGACGCAGCCAGATAGCCTTGTGTTGTCCGGGGAGCAAGGTGCCGATAGTAAGACCGGCGGCGAAGGTGGCCGGTTCGCTGAATGAAACACCGGACGGGGCAGTAGCTTCATTGGCGACGGTCTGCTCGTTCGCGTTGATTGCTGCGGTGCCTACACCAATCGCCAGCGTAGTATCCGGGCTGGGGGTATTGCTGGCGATGAACACCTTAGCATCCTCTAGGCTGAGTGTTGCGTGCCCGTTGTGTACATATACGCAACGGTACTCAACCAGACCCGCGGCAGCTTCCGCGGAGGTCACCTTGTCAAATAGGTTATGGAGAGTCGCATCGACCAGTTCCACCGTACTCTTGACGCCTCCCAGGGATGCGTTGACGTTGGCGTTGGCCGCACCGCCCGATAGGCGGATTTTGATGTCGCTACTTACGATAGGCATGTCTTACACCCCTTACAGTTTAATGACAGGTTTTACATCTACGTATGTATTGGTAGGTTCCACAGAAATACTTACCATATACTTCTCGGCGCGTATGAATACGGAGCCGGAAATAAATTCGGTGACATCCGGAAGTATCTCAAACAGCAGTGTAACGTTTCGCCCCGTGGAGGATAGTACCTCCCACCGATAATCCACATCTGCAAGCGCTACACCGTACACCTCGAACTGCGTCTGTAGTGATCTTGCAACTTCCGCCAACAAAGCCCACGCTACGGATATGTCTGAGTGTACCGCACCGTATACCGTATGGTCTAGACGAAATATGCTGTGCACTGCGTCTAGTATGTGCCAAGAGACAGCTACGTCCCGCAATACCGAAGCCAACGCACCTTCTACCTGGAACCGTAGATCAGTATCCTTGTAGATACTGTTGACTACTTCCCAGACAAGGCTTCTCTGCACGTTCGCGGAGGTAAGAACGGTGTAGCGCAATTCCCGGTTAGAGGTGATCGAGGATAGTACGCGGTACAGTATTTCAGAGTCTTCCAGTACCGACCCAAAAACTGACCAAGCGATTGCACTCGATTTCAAAACACCAGACAACACTCTGTAGCTTAGAGTCGAGTCCTCCGCTACTTGAGACAGAATCTGATATTGCAGAGCAGAGTCTTTCGCGGCTATGGCATATAGATCGTATTGAATAGATCTATCGAGAATCACCGTGCCTACAATAGCGTCTATCAACCAATCTATCTGGGTGTCCCGTACTGCCTGGACAAGCACGCCCCAGCGCACTTCCGCTGATACTGAGGTGTCTTGCAGGCAGGTCCACAGCAACGCCCGATCACTGACTATCTGCGAGTTTACCGAATAGCGCAATTCGGTGTCTTCAGTAGCGCTTGTAAGGACCCTCCAAAGTGCTGTGCGAGTATGGGACACCTCACCATATACACTCCACAGGTGCTGCGAGCTACGCTCGACACTCGAGAGGAGGCTATACCGTATCTCCGAGTTTTTGGGTACAGAAGACAATACTCGCCACAGCGTCGTGCTGTCGTGTAAAACGCTACCAAATATGCGCCATGAGACATCCGAACTACTTAGTACCTGAGACAATACTTGCCACGATAGTGCCCTGTCCGTATTTACTGACTGCAATACCTGCCAGAGCGCGGACGTTTGTATGTGCGTGCTGCCTTGTACTTCCCACGGCGTTACGTATTGGCTGAACAGGCTGGAATGCACCTCCCAGGGTGTGGCCCTCTGGGCGGAGACTGCTCCATTGACCTCCCACGGAAGCTGCCGCTGCCCGGATATGCCTGAATGTATCGCCCACGGAACTGTACGTTGATTAAACGCGTCCGTATTGACATTCCATACCGCAGACCTGTCTATGGTACCTAGGCCATAGACATCGTAGAGCACATTTACGTCCTTCCCTACCGCGTCAGGGCCTACGGGGCCACCGCCGCCGGCCTCCAGCGTCCCTAATGGCAGGGTACCTAGCGGGGAGGTTCCGAGAGTCACAGCGGCCAGCCTCCAGCAACGTCATACGCGGCTACAGCTTCGAACGAAGTCAGTGCGTCTACCTCATCCCGCTTACGACCGTCGGTCCCTGCGATAGCAGCACGCGCTGTCTGGAAGGCGAGGGCATTCGCTTCTATCTTTTCGACCAGAGCAACTACCGAAATACTGCGTATCGTGGCTTCGGCTTGAATAGCCATACCGACCGTGCCGGAAGCTCTGTAAGATAATGCTTCGCTCAGTAAAATAGGCCATCCGGCCATTTCAGCGGCGCTTATCCCTGCTGTGACCATGTCGTATTTTACACGCGCCAACGCCGAGATATCTTTGCGTTTCTCGGCTTTCGCTTGATCTAGTGTGTAGGCGTCGATGATAGCTTGGACAGCCGCATCATCGTTGCTGACCCATACACCGTCGCGCTCCTCCAGGAGGTACCCCGCAGCGGCGACGGCTTTATGTAGCCCGATTCCTTTCTCGACATAATTGATCATCATTGCACCAACTGGAAAGACACGCGATTGGCGGTGTCGTTATAGTCAGACCACGTCCCTGAAAACATGGAGTCGGTAATCTCCGTGGGGTTGGTGTAGCTAGAAGCTGCCATCAGCAGTCGTCCCCAGATGGAGCCACCGTGCCCCTCCGCAGCATCCGGGATAAATGCCTCAGCACGGGCCAGGGTAACACTACCGTTGGCTACGAAAGCTATACCCATGCGGGGGTTTGGACAGTACACGGCAGAGCTAAACGTTGCGGTCTTCAGCCCGGTAGTGTTCACCGCTATCGCTCCAGTGGAGGCCAGAACCTTGATGGAGGTAAAGGCATTACTGTAGTCAACAAGCGCAAGCACGACCTGAGTAGCTGTACCGACGGTACCAACGTTGATCTTGATCCCCGTAGTAAACCGGTCGATACCCAGGGGCCACAGCCAAGGGAAAACTATAAGTCTGTTCGGAAAATTGAAGTTGGCAGAGCCGCCAAACGCGGATGTCTGGGCGTGTAGTGCGTTGAACACTACCGGGCTGTCCGCTCTACCCGACACGCCTAGGCTACTGTCGTGCACGGTACCGAAAACCTCGCTAGTACCGGACAGGTTGACGCCTGTAGCGGGGTTCTTGGTGTAGGTACCACCCTCGAACTTCGCCGTTACACGGTACCGTTCCAGGGTATTACCAGCGGCTACACGCCCAAATCCCCATTCCCAGTTATTCCCCGACTTGATTGCGTAATCTACGAACTGGCCTACAGCCAGCACTTGTGAGAGTCGCGGGAAACCGGTTACCGCGGACAAAGATACCGTCCCCGTCCCTGTCGTCGTGGTTGTCTCTTTTACCGCATTAGCTAGCATTTTGTTCTCTCACGTAATCTACGAGGGCTCCGGGATTCATTGTCCGCGCCGTGGATGCAGGCAAGCCTAGCATCAGTGCGCACAGTTCAGAGCAAATAGGGCGAGGGTCGCTGACCGGCAGTTTGAAAATGTGTTGTGCGAGCAAATCGAACCACCCGTAGTCCATCCCCGAGTATCGGCTATACACCCTCAAAGCGTCTTCTGGATCGCGCCACGGTACAGGGATCACCGACCACCAAGGCGGCGAAAGATCTATGAATTTCTTACGAACCCCGCCATCCCGCAAGCTACTACTGTAGCAGTAGCCGTCGATATGTATCTCTGTGTGGCTATACGGTTGTCTTGTCCACCAACAGATGGCTTTACCACCAATATCCGTCCACCTATGCGGGGTGTACGCTACAAGATATATCGCCATACCTTCCTCCCTAATTTACGTGCCCCCCAGAAAGAGGCGGTCAACGCGAATATCCACGAAGAAATGACTATCGCTTTTACACTTACCGGCTTAGGGTCGGCCATATCTTGCGCCCACCACACCCCATCAAAACCGAAAAGCGCCATAGAAGGCTTGTCTAAGGTGGCGCCGGGGGCGAAGTTGGATACCCCCTGCGGGCCTATGTGGAGCGCGTGTAGGCCCCAATCAGAATGGTCGCTACCTCTGAAGGCACCATAGCCTCCGGTCTCGTGTAGGAGGTCAAGAGTAGCTACCACGCAGTTAGGGCGGAGCGGCAGCAAAGCGCGGAGGTTTCTTAAAAACCGAGACATCATACCCTCTAAGGTGGCTAGCCAATCTTCACCTGACCAGCGGCAATACTGTAGACCATACCTATCGAATCGGTAAATCTGAGTGTGTATTGCAGTGGCTTGCCGTGCAGCCTATCCGTAGCTTCTGCGGCTATGACTACAGAGCATGCTCCGGGTGGAGTACCTATATCCACGCTACCGTCCGGACTGATCGCCCCGCTCTCCAGAGTAAGAACCTCCTGGCGCGTTTTACGATCAACTACCACAAACCTGGCTACCAACCCCGAGGTATCAGGTATCGACCAATAGTGCAGCCACCCCCCATCAGTGTATGCAGTATAGTCGGAGGTGTTTACGCCGGTCAATTCCAGAGTGTCAGAATCTACGACTTTACACAGTGTAGCGGGGGCGCCCCAAGGGTCCTGTTGAGGCCAATTAATCTCTTTCATCCCGCGCACATTGGTGACTACCACGGGCCAACTATCGGTAAGTCCGTGGTCCGGGGCTGTGACCAAGGCATTAGGGGAGTTCGATATACCCGTAATGGCCTTCGACACTACCGGATGGACACCCCAATGAACGCGCAAGGATGCAGTGGCCCCCCGACAAGCCGATATGTTGTATGCGATTCCGCAACTCATGGTTTTCTCCGATTGAAATCAATTTCAATTAAAGCCCGACGACCGGCTGCTTAGCAGTATAAACCGCGGACGGTATCATCGTTTGTGTGCCCGAAAGAACTTGCCGGTTTTCTCGGCACTCTGTAACCCAAAGGACCTTGCTAGTGGTCGTATCGACGCAAGCTACATGAAGAAAGAATGTGCCCGGAGTACTAGCCGTGGCCATCACAACAAAGTCGCCGAAACCAAAGCGCAAGTTGTTACCGACTGACTCCACAACCAATTCAGAAGGGGTGGGGGACACGAACGCCACCATGTTTGCTGTGGTAGCTGCGAACGTATCTCCGAAGCTATAGTTTGCTAGCAGGCGAATCTGGTTGGTGTTGTTTTTCAGGTATAGCAACCCATTGCCCAACACGTCGGTATGCGCGAAAAAAGCCATGTCTTACCCCAGGGTAATCGCGGGCATAACCGATACGGTCTCGGTATTGGTAGCCCAGTTAGTGAAGGATATGTTGGCGGGGAAGTTGTCGTAAGTAGCCGTAACCCGGATACCAAAAGGTGCGTACTCTGTCGTACCGGATATATCCCAATGTATGCGGCCTAGAGGTACCTCCACCGCGCGTAGAGTGCCGCCGCCTGTGTTACTACTGCACACACCCAGCCAATACACTTTGCCACCCTCAAAGGGTACCGAGATGCTGTTGAAGTCTGTGCCTACGGTACTCAATGAGTTCGCACCAAACGTCTCCCATATACGCGATGTAGGGAAACCGTGGGTATCTGACGTGTATATAGCAAAGCGAAACAGGTTCGTAGTGTGTGAGCCCGCCTTATAGTACCGTAGCTGGCTGGGAGTAAACGACACGGTAGGTATGAACGGCCACAGCCTCAGAGCATTCGATGTACTCATCGTGATAGTGGATATAGCCGCCCTGGTACCTACCATATTCGAGTACAGGTACGGTCGGGCCACCGCCTGCGGGCTTGGTACATGCACATGGGGCGGGGCTACCGCTAGACCAAACAACTCTCTGTTGTTGGCGTCTACCTGTAATCCCGTAAGTGGCAGGGCTTGATCTGCTCTATAAAACATTGGCTACCTCACACATAGAAGGTAGGTATCGAAGAAAGGTCACGGTCTTTACCTACGATGGCTCCATTCGAAACCAACACAGTATCCCCCACCGAAAGATGCTGTAGCGGATCGGTAGGTACCATAATAGCTCCGTCAGATGTCTTTATCGTGGCCTTGCCCCCCGAGACATAGACCACGGTGCCCGAAGACGCCCTAGGCTCGGTAAGCTGCGATATTAGTCTCTTGAGCGGGTTCATATCGGTCTCGATATCCGTAGAGTAGTTGTCGGCATCTCTTCTGCCCCAGCGCGATGGCTTATACCCGTAACCTTTCCACGCCAGGACTCGCCGTATAGTGCATCGTGCGACTCTATTAGCATCCCGACAGACGCAGCGGGGAGAGGGATCATGCTAACGTCCACGTCCTCATGCGCTGCGGCGGCGTCTATTGCGTTTCTGCCGCGAGCTAGACACACCTCAAGGTCAGTCAGTAGCGGATCTACTATATCGGCCCCGCGCCGATCAGCGGGGAGTCTACGTACGATGATATCCATATTCACTCCGCGATACCCATAGAGTACACAAGAACGGGGGCCTCCCCACTTGCACCGGACAAACGCAGCACAGTAAACCGGGTAACGTACCGAACCTGTAGAACCGCTATAGCAGGCTCCGCAATAGATACGAGATTACCCCGCATACCTGTAACAGATACCGGCATCCCCCACGCTTTCAGTATCGTGAAGTCGGCGTAAATGGGACGATCCGTATTGAAGGATTTGGTATTGACCGCGGTAACAAATTCTTCCACTACCATAGTAGCCTCACCTACAGCCACCAATCCTCCGTCGGTCACAAACCGATGTTCTATCGTGACGTTAGGGCTACGGAATTCCTGTATGTACACCGTGTCCCCAGGGTAGAAGGTTGTTATCCCTCTCCCCGGCCCATCTACCCGGTCGTCAACACTTAACTGCAATACGTCCCCGCCCAGATTGGACGAAAACGATATAGTTAAGTGCGTGCTTACCGGCTTGCTCATGTCGTGCCCTCGATATAGACCACCACTGGCAAATCACCCGCTGCGCCTTGTACGCGTATAGCCTCGGCCTGCGTAAGATACTCGACCTCGACGATACCTACAGAATGGGTGGGTAGAGTGTAGTTCGTACCTACCAATACCCCTGTAGGCATGCCGGGGGAAGCCCGCAACACAGCAAAGCCTCCTATAGGAGGGTACGCAAGTTCCGCAGTTTTCGCGTTCACAAACTGAAGCTGCTCTACCTTCCGGATCGTTGGCGTGGCGAGTGTCTGTAGCACACCATCGCTGGTTACACGCAAGGTCACGGTCACGTCATTGGTCTTATAGAGCAAGAACGTAGGGTTGTCTCCTGGGGCAAAGTTAGTGTCTCCGCCATTGAACCCGCCATCGGATGTAGCACGGTCGTCTAGCTCAGCTTTTAGTATGCTGCCGGCCTCCGCTTTGAAGTTGATTACTATCGATGTAGTTATTGCCGTAGACATTAGCTTAAGCTCCGCTGTCGATAAGAATGTATTGAACACTTACGCCTGTTGGCGCTTGCACGTAGTACTTAAGGCACTCGACCCCGTACGTTATCTTCGCCAAACCATACCCCCAATTAGCCGTCGGGTTCGGTATCTTCACCTCTTTAGTACGTGGCTCCAGATATACCGACCCTAGAGAAGCGGACAACCATTCAACATGCAGTATGTTCACTGCGGGGTAAGGTAGCTGTCCTGTACCGTTGACAATCTCCACCTCTTTCGTTTCTTCGCGGTATTCTACACCCAAGAAGGTGGTAGCCACCGCATTCTCAGACGTGTGCCGTACCTCTACTACCGCGGGTCTCCAAGGCATAACGTAGGCCCGCAGCGTACCGCTATCATTGCTCCCCTCGTCAGGTGTCCATTCGAAGTAATCCGTCTGGTACCCTGCGGTATCTCGCACGCGAAATTCGTTATACACCTCAACGCTCTGGAACCTGCCGGTGTAGGTGAGATTGTTTTCTGTGTCAGATACGGAAATGTCTGGCTCGGTGCTGTCGTAGCTAGGTAGAGCTACGGGGAATCTATACGCCGCCACCAAGGACCCGTCCGGACGAGACTTCAATACCCCGCCCGCAGCTTCTACTACCAACCGAGCGGCAGCTAGAGGCGAGCGCTGGGTAACGGCAAACCTGTAGGGAAGTATCAGCCAGTCGTGGATCTCCCAAGCTACGGACTGTCCTAGAAGCTCTTCAACCAGGTCGCGGGCCATGATCGCCGTTTCTTGTGTCCTATCGATAGGGGAGGCATACGGTGTGTCTTTGAGTGCTATAGGACTAAACGCCGTAACAGTCATCGAAATATCAACGGGTGACTCTCGCCCGATATTTTTGGAATCAATGACTAGATCGAAGATCTCTCCGTAGAAATCTATAAGCAGTGACTGTCCGGGCTGTATAGCTGCGAACACTGCTGTGGATACCAGATCGACAGTACCTGTCCAGTACGGCTCTCCTTCATCCATCTCGAGAGCTAGAGAATTGCAATCAATTTCAATTCCGTCAAGCAATACGGAATACCCCTCCCCGATAGATATCGTGTCTCCCGCAGAGATCGCGTACGACGAGCGTAGCGTAGCCTTGACAGGGTCGTAATCGAGCATGTCAAACGGACACATTTGGGAGACTTGGACAGGTACTTGATCCCCGTATGCCGCGGTATGACCTGTAACCACATACTTGATCAACGCGTACGGGCTGGTATGGGCGTTCCGCACGGGCGTGGCATCTCCATACGGCGCCCGTATCGAAGCGCGTACCTGCGATGCCTCTGTGTAGGTTGCGGTAAACCCTGCTACTACCACGTCCTTATCGGAATACACGGCGATGCTGGCCGCTCTGACTACCGCAGAGTCGTTGTACGCCAGAGTATGCGTGAATACCCTAGCCATAGCCCAAGAAGAGGCGTGAGCCGTCCGAACCTTCGCATACTCTTCGATATCGTACGAAGCTACGTGCTGCGCCGCAGCCGGCACAGTGGAGCCGTACGGGCTCGCAAAATCTACTTGCAGGGAGTATTGCAGTACCGCGGTATGGGCCGCACTCACATATACCCCATAAGGCGATGAGTGAGTGGCCGTGACTACCGCACTGTACGGGCTGGTGAATCTACGGCGTACAGGTACGTACGTGAAGGTACCCCACGCCATGTCGAAATTTTCCCTGGTGGGGGTCTGTAGGGAATATTGCGAATTCAATAGAAATTCGACGGGCACGGTAACCCTCGCTGGATTGAAGTTGATCAGTGCTAGCGTAACTATGTTGAAATATCTGTTCTCATACGGGCCGTACTGCCCGTCGTCTAGCTCCACATACGGCACGTACGGCTCCATACCTACCTGAAGCTCCAGTACGCCATCTACACCGAAATCGTTCACCATAATAGCGTAGTGGGGTGGGCTATCCAGCCACGCTTCGTATATGTCCGCACCGGTTACAGTTTCCGCACTGTTCTTGACCGTAGTGATGGAGACTATGTTTTCTGCCCCCGCTAGCCCAGGCTCTATCAGCGCTAAGCGTTCTTCGTAGGTCCGTTGCCCCGGAGGGAATGATGGGTGGTCGTGGTACTGTAGCCGTAGCCGTGCTTGGTTCTCTGAATGAAGCTGGGCGATGTCGCGTACCGGGCGCGTGCATATAGCGAAGGTTGGTAGCCCTAAGCTAGCGCGCAGGCCGTTCAGCAGTACAACAAAGTCCGTAAGTATGCTCGCCCCGGTAACTGCTGCGGTGAAGTCGAGAGTCCATTCAGAGATACCCATGGACCACTCGCTATCCAGGCTCCATTCCACCTCCTGATATGCAAGCTGGCTCCACTGGCTATCTAGACTCCACTCCGGTATAGGGAAGACCAGCGCGTATTCTTGATCTAACGCCCACTCTATCGGCTGAGGGGCGTCAGACTGTAGCTCGTACATCTGATCCAGTGACCAGAGTATTTGTGGGGCCTCACCCCCAATATCGTGCCTAGCCCGGAAGCCGCTGTGTGCCCTCTCCGACACAGGCAGAAAATCCTGTCGGCCCCGAATCAGTATGCCCGCTCTGGCTGTTCCATAGGCGAGGACGAAGTCGGTCGTAGTGGTTATGGGGAGAGCTAGGTTTACAGTTGTCGTAGTGGCTGTGGCTAGAGTCTGTACCGCGGTACTCTTGGTCGTCGGGGACGCGGCACCCACCCCGTCAGACGTACGTACGTTGAACTTCGACCCGGCGAACCCCCTAAGATGGCGGTGAGCGGACCTCCGGTACACCATAAGCATCCGCGTATGTGTGTATATCGGGAATACTGTGTCGGCGGTATATGCCAGTCCAGCCCGATCACTATCTGCTAGACCATCTGCCTGCGATGTACCGGGAAATGCCCCGCGATCACTTTCCGTCGGAGCGTCTGAGTCATACGCAAAGGGTACGGCCGTGAAATCTACGTTCGGTACATCCGAGCAGTAGTCTGGGTCATACACTCCCGCGCGTGCGTAGTAGCTACTCATAGCTAGCCACCAGGGATAGGTTGGCGGTACTGCTTGCGTACATAACGGTAGAAGGTATCGTAGTGTATAGGGTGGCTACTAGATCCCCGCTTACCTCTTGCATCGCCGGGAGCAAAAGACGTACCGGTACGTACCCTGGGGGCGTACCCTCCCAAACTCCTTCGCCGACGAACAAACACGCAGGATTGCGAAGGGTAGTCTCCACCCTTCCGCGCACTGCCCCGCAAGAAGTCACGTCTACCCATAAATTATCCGCAGTTACCGAGACTGTATCCGGTACTAGAACGTCTACCGAAACCTCGTATAGGCCGGCATCGGCCTGGACGATATAGGTGTGCAATACGCAAAAGTTTATAGTGCTATCTACGTATCGATTGGTGGCGATCTTGAACGCTACCGGTCGGTGATTCACGCTGAGCGTAGGGGGGTAGGCTACGGGAGCGCCCACCTCCTCCAACTCAAATAGATCGGTGAACAGTTGGTACCTCTTAGGGTCCAATACACCATCGACCTCTCCCCCTACAACTTCCACGCGATACATTGCCGCACCGTAGTTCGCACGTAGGCGTAGCTGATGAGACTGCAACCCCACGCACCCGTCGTAGCGTATCTCAGCCATAGGCATGAAAGTACTGCCCGGTCGGATATACGGAGCTATACCGGCCATACCAGAGAAATCGACGGCGACGAAGGATATCGATGTATATACACTACCCAGAATAAGCGTAGTGGTGTCGGAGTCTCGCTGTAGGTACGTATCCTCGAAAACTACACGCCCATTGATAGTGTAGTTTCCGGTACCAGAGAATATCATTGGCGATTTGCGGTACATCAAATCTATCACGATGGACGTGCTGCCTACACTCCCGCTAGCCCTCCCCACGGATGCGGTAGAAAGTACATCGGAAACCAAGAAATCGCAGTCCTCGAACCACAGGTGACATACGGTGCGCTCCGCACCCGTGAATAGACAATAACTCTCTATCCGCAAGATCATACCGACTACGGTACCATACCCGCCTATGTAGCACGGGTTATTGTTCGTGGCCTTAAGGAACCGTATTGTGGCCCCTTTGGTTGTCGGCATGTCCGGATGGCCTGCGTCCACACTTACATATAGTCTGTGGTCCGAGGGTAGAGGATGTCCTATCGTCCGCTCCATAGTGGGGTATAGAGCGAGGAATGTTTCTTGGTTGGACCTATACCAGGACCACATAGCCAAACCACCTAGGTGTAGTGTTTGGCCGTCAGTAACTACCACGTCCTCATGGTCGAAATATACAGTATTGCCCCCTGCATTAGGTCTCAGAGTAGCAAAAGATGTACTGGTATTGCTCGGGTTGAATAATGTACTCAGATAACCAATCGCGTAGTCCCACCCATACGCCGAATCCCCCGTAATATCGATGAACCTAGTAGTTCCTAGAGCAAGCTGCCAGGGGGTGACTTCGTCGTCGTAGATTACCCCCATGGCTTGATCTGCTGAACCCGAAGGCTCCGCGCCGGTATTACCTCCCACCATACATAGCCATGCGCGAGCCTTGTAGAGATAGACACCGCCCACAACCACCGCGGTACCTCCTGTGCCCATGGTCTGGAGTGTGCCCAGTTTCGACCTTTTTAGACTAAACAGTATCGGCCTACGCGCCATTATGTGACCCTCACTACCGGGTGCAGTCTGACCCGAATCTCTCCGCTACCCAAGAAGACATGCATACGTACAGTGCCTTCACCGACATCGTCAAGAGTGACTATCCTACTCCCGGATACATGCGAGGCATTTACGTTTGTCCACGTAGAAGCCGCAGGCTTCGACACCAATGTGTATGCGCTGGATGCGTAGTATACCGCCCCGATACGGGTAGGGGTATCTCTGTACACGCGAAGACGGTCAGACGTGTCCTTATAGAAGATCGCTAATGCTAGTACTCCCCGCGGGTCTGTCAGGTAGGAAGTGTCCGTAGTCTCCAAAATGAAATCAATTTCAAACGTAGTAGTACCTGCTGTAGGAACGTCCGCCAGCAACTCTACGTACTTAGTGGATCTGAGAGGCGAGTCGGCACGCAGTATGGGGCTCATGTTGTCCGTGTTGAACCGCGCAAAGCTGCGACTACCTACATCAGCGTAGTCCGCCATGTCTGTCTTGTATGTCGCAGTATCGACTACCCCGGACATGCGAAACCCAGATACAGGACCTACAGTCTGATTTGCGTGCCCGACACCATATATGTGGGATTGCGCCCTGGTCTTTTGCATATTTGCATCATTCCCAGATATGGAGCCTTCCCCTATCAACCAGTTACCTTCAACGGATATACCGAGTAGTTCTGCTACCGCACCGCCGGGAGACTCTGTGTCTACGAGGGGTACATACCCCACCGATCCGGGCGGTATGTACCGGAGGGAGTCGTCTACGTAGGAGTGCCGAGCGCGTAGCTTGCTGTGCTTAAGCGACGCGAACCGAGACGCACCTACATAGGTGACGTTCGCTGCCTCTACATAGCTGCCGCGCGCCACTATAAAAGTGTAGGAGCTTGCTGGGTGGGACCGAAGCTGCCGCAGCCGCACGGAGGCTAGCGTTTCCTCTGTGGGTAATACGTATGGTACGTTCGTATCCCCAAAAAGGTAACCCGCGTATGCGTTATGCAGGAATATCGAACTGTCTACGCAGTCTATTCGGAAATCTCCGGACACATCCCGCACCATCAGATACGCCCTGAGTGTATTCAGGGAGTACTGCGAGTTGTTCTGTACTGTAGCTTCCAGCGACAGGTCGCGTAAAGTAAATACCGCGTCTTCCAGGCGTACGCGACCATACAACGAAGGTTCCGTAAACAAGCCGGTGTCCCAGTACTGTACGTGCAATACCTTCGGCGAGAGATGCGGTGCGTGTTCTGGTGCCGGTGTGTACGCCGGCTTACCCGACACAACTAGCAAGGTAGGTAGGCTTTTGGGTACATGAAACGTACCTATAGAGATGGTGTCTCTAGTTCTTGCGTAAGCCGACGCCCCCGGACCCGTCCACTGGGGAGTATCTGAGGTATTAGCCACCATACGGACGAGGTGTGTGGTGGCTGTAGTCGATGCCCGGAATATTGCGCCTCTATTCGGTGGGTTCACAAACTTCCCATCAAAAGCAGGTAGGGAGCCCCCCATCACCCCTATAGTCTCTGCTATGTACTTGCCGTCCACAATGAATTTACTTCCTGTAGGGGCTCCCTGGCTGGCGGCTGTGGTGTAGGCCGGTATGCCGGTCTCTGCGGCTAGAGTAAGTGACGCATTCGCATTCTGCATACGTAGGTACACTTGGCACGGTGGGGCTTTCTTAGGTGGGACCCCGTACCCATCCCTGCGATATGCTAGCCCGGAAAGCCTACGATACGCTGCACGAAGGGTAGCGCTGTCTGTGCGCACCTTCCAGATAGCTAGCCATTCGATATCCCCGTTAAACGCCGCGCCGCTATACCCGCCACCGACGTAGAAAGGGATGTTTGTAGGGCTGTGAAGTTCCAGCTTGCCACTGTAGGTAGTTATGCCTGCCTCTACATACTGATTTAGAGATACCGTTCTCTTGCCGGAACCGGACCCAAACGCCGACGGTGGTAGAGACAGCCAGGAAGAGGTGGTGACTGTCCAACTGCCGGGCCGTACCGCCCCGCGGGTGTATGTTGTTTCTACCTGATTCCAAAGGTCAGTGTAGGCGTACTCAAGCAGGCCGAAGGACGGGTTATACCCTGTAGCCCACGCATACTGCGCCCCGTCCCTAGGCTGCCCAGCCAGCCAGTAACCCCCACTGATCGGTGGGCGAAAGCTGGCTATGCATACCACGGCTACGTCTTGATTATCGAATACCGTAGACGGGAACAGACAACGGTTATTGCTCAAGCGGACAAACTTCCTAGAACCCTCATCCAGTATGGAGTAGTTGGTATTCTGGAACGTACCTACACGCGCGATATCCGAAGTATCCAACCATGTGTGGTTTGTTGTGTCGATGTCCGACGCATGTATAAAAAACGCGGGTGCCCCTAGCCCGACAGCCGCCTCCACGACCCTGCGCATGCTCCCCGAGACTCGCCTACGCGACACCCTGCTGATAATCATCATGCGTACCCGTAATTGACAAACATCCCCGTAACGCGGTTACTGGCCCCGCTAATGAACGGTGCCCCCGACAAATTGCAGAGGATCAGGGCCCATATCGGTGGCATAGACCCGACAAGGTCTAGCAGGCTAGCTTCCCAGCTTACAAACGGGCTACTACTGGCAGGCAAGTCTATGGTGTGGATGTGTGTGGAGTACCGGATGTTATACACTGCGGTGCCAGACGCGGTAGTAGTAGCAAGGCTATCGGTAAGGGCGGAAGATCCTAGATGGTGGCCTGTAGCTAGGTGTAGGTCCAGCCTGCCGCCTGCCGACGTGACCCCGTTCAACCCGAGGCGCACCATAATGCGTACGTCCGCTGCGCGGATAGTCATGTTGTCGAATGTCGTACTCTGGTAGCACGTACCTGTAGCTTTCCCATCCAGCGACCCCTGGGTGAAGATATCGAATATGGGAGAATACGCGGGGAAGAATCCATCGGACATGGTTACACCTCGAAGACGGTATTTCCTGGGTAAGAAAAAAAGAAGTAGCTGTTTGTCACGGTCTCTGTAGGAGAGAACGACGTGTACCACAGCCGCGTCCGAATACTACTCGTATGTATCAGGTCTGCCAGGAAGGCGGAGACAACGATGTAGTACGTATTGCCTCCATACAATGTGGTGTTGCGAAATACAAGTCCCCCGGAGAGCATAAGCTTTGCTGGCAAACTGTCGTATGGTGTAGCATTTTCCTGGACGTATGCGCGTGGCGACACAACGATAGGATTCGCGGTCGGTACATCGCCCGACACACTTGTGCCACTTTGTACGGTATAGACTAGCGCGGTTTTGTCTAGTCTCAATCTGCCGCTCATCAACGCGCGCACCGTCACCGCATCTACTGTCGTAGTCATGGCGCAAACACCAATAGCTCAGTGACAGACTCTGCGGATGCAGATAGATCCGTCTGGAAACGAAGAACCATACCAGCCACACCGCCTGGGGGGATCTCGACAGACCCCATAGCTGTGGCGGGCAGTATGTCGGCATTGACAGCGCTTGCCGGTATGCCAGTCACCACACCATCCCCTAAAACCCAGTAAAGGTCTGGTGCCGGGGCTACACGCTCCAAGTATATGTAGGATGAGGCAGCTATTGCATTCAGAGCCATCGAAACAGTTACGGGTGTCGCTGTTATGTTTTGCAGGTAGTAAGCCCGACGAGTCATATTATTTTTGTAGGTCGCCGGAAACAGCGCGTTCTTGGTCCGTAACGAGGGCCGAATATAGAACCAGCCGCCACTACTGAACTCGTCTATGCGCGCTATAGTACCGCTGGTGAGTGCGATGAATGTACGTCTTGCCTTCTCTACGTCCAGGTAGAAAGTGAATACACCCTCATTTGTTTCGACGGATATGTGCCGGTTGCCTCCCGTCAACGACAGACTGCCGGCAGGGCTGGAAACCTCTGAGTACGGGCCTTGGTTTCCGGTAAGAATAATAGCGATAGCTGCCGAAGACGTAGGCCGCATGAGTATGTCTGTCGGCAGGATATCGCTATACAGTGAGATGCGCACGCACTGCAATATCTCATCGAACAGAGCTAGCCCGCGACGATACGTGCCTCCGGACGGGGGGAACCATGGTGCAGAGACATACTCGGACAAGTACCCGCCGCTGTGTGCGACGAACTCGGGGGCACCATCCACGCGTATAGCCGGTACATAGAACTGATATACCGTACTTGCCCCAGAAGCCAATGCGGCAAACTCCACCTCCAAACGAACTACCACGTTACCGGTGCCACTATCCGTAATGCACAGAATGCACGGTATGCTGGGGTCTAGACCGGGCGGAAATACAAAATCGCTCCCCATCGCATAGTCCAGCTTTGGGGTAGGGCTCGTAGGTGAATGTAACTGCATCCCCACGCGGTATTGAGACAGGCCATGATTGGCAGTGACTGTGACGGTCACAGACAGATCCATATACCCGACCCAAGATTCATCCCCATAGTCGATACCTAGAAGACTTACCCCAGGTATAGGGTAGTCACCGGTCACCCCACCCATATCAAGGATACATCTGTCGTGTTTGGACGCGGAGGCGGTAGACATCGGGAGTCCCGGCATAGACTGTGTTTGGTCCTGCGCCGCAGCCCCCGCAAAACGCATTAAAACCTTGTCTATAGGCATAGTTACACCAGAGCGGAAAACGCCAAGGAAGACCTGTTCTCGAGTACTTGCACATACGTGTCAGGAGGTACCGTACGTTTTACCCAGAATGCCCTGTAGGCGCCAGGAGCTAGATTACCTAGAACCAACGCCCCTGACTGCGTGATGGGGGCCGACCAGGATATAGCCGAAAGCACCCCGGTAGTATCTTCTTCGTTTAGCAACTGCAACGCGGTTCCATTGAGACCGGAGGGGTCTAGCGCGATTTGCAGGGTGTCCGCTCCGTCCGGTTGCTTCTTTATCCACAGCTTGACATCGATAGCTGTGCCTGTAGCGGCGGTGTTTCGTAGGTAGAAACAGCGGTAGTCCGCGTAGCCGCTCAGAGATTGTGCAGGTGAAATGTTGTCGAACGTGCGATTCGTGGCTGGCGATATATTGATGGAACTATCGATAGTCGCCGCAGGTAGGGTAGCCGTAACCTCCACGATGAGGTACCCGCTACTGTCCCCTAGCGTGTATATGCCGTTACCTACGACAGGTACGCCGATGAAGGTGGCTCCCCCTGGGCGGCGCCACAGCAACTGCCCCGAGCTATTGACCCAGCGAAGGGTGCCCGCCCCGTAGGCCACATGCCCGCGGGCGTCAAGCACAGCAATACCCGCAATCAGTGGCGAAGGCGTACCTGCAATCTGCGATACCACGGAAGCCGCCGCTGCTAAGGAGATACTGCCCCCTATAGACATCGCTTGGTCCACGTTAGCGGACCCGCCCGAGTACATAACCTTGAGTTCACCTATCGTAGCCATCTAGCTAACTCCTATCTGGAAAAACCGTATGTTATCACCTACTGCCTTACTAAGTTCCGTAAGGTCTCCGGCGTCGAGGTGGTTGTAGTACTTCAAATTACCTTCAGAGTCTCGGTACGCCATAGAGAATACCAGATTACCGTAGTCATCTACCCCGGAACCTAGGTCTCGATACCCGTTTGAAATCGATTGCAAAACCTCATACACGGGGGCCATGTCAGTATCTAGTTTGTATTCGGTACTGAACTGGTGGAAGTCTACCGGGTTAGGTACGTTCGCCGGCCATCTAGTCTCCGCGAACGCAGGCATATACCAAAGACCGTCTAGGACCGTGTACTCTTCGATGTGGGTGTTACCCCACTCATATTGCCCTTGCGCCACCGCAGTACCCGGAGCCCACACCTTGGTATAAGAGAAGCCTTTTACTGCCGGTGCGGTGACTTCTTGCGGCTGCTTGAACGAATACATGGTTGTATATTCCGCCTCTTTCGGCAGGTACAACTGCTCGTACACGTACCTGTCGAGTAACGGCGTGCTATACCCAGCGTAGATCTTGTAGTCTACAAAACTGGCTAGGTATTTGTGTCGCAGATCTACTACGTGCGGGTGTTGTATAAGAGCAAAGACAAAGAAGCTAAACGGATCGTCCGGGTCCTGGATTCCTGTCTCAAACACTGATCGGGTGCCAGAGAATCTACGATACGCAGCGTGTCTATCATCACCCGGCAATACGTATGCCGCCTCCTCGTTGTACCCGAAAGTGACGGCTGTAGCGCCGTACGGGTCCTGCACGGTAGCCACGTCGAGGTTTAGCCCAGCTACGTGCTGCATATCGCCGTAGATATCCCCGGCGTTTACGTACGCTTCGTTTCCTGGGGGGAAGTCGGAGACACTGTCCAATCCTTTATAGAAAAAATGGTTGTGCCTCAGCGAGTGCGAGATCTCGTACACAAGCTCCACCTCTTCGTCATCTACGAAGTCGGCAGCTACCACCAAGAAACCATTCATAGTCATACGCTGCCGAATCGTAACTACTGCCCAGCGGTGAAACAGTTCTGGGGAGGTGTCGGAAGGCCAGCGCGTAAGGTTCTCCCAATCCGCCTCCCTGATAGTTTTGGTGGTGACTACTACAGTGAACCCTGGACCCCGCTGCCCGCTATCCTCGTAGCTTGCGGAGTACATATCCTCTGCGATAGTTACAGTGAATTTGTTATAGCTCTGCTGTAGTTCCAGGTTGCCTAGGATGTCTATGGTGGTTCTGCATTCTCGCACAGTCACCGCCTTGGAGCCCGACCTATTGAAAAACCACGGCACTCTGGCGTCGGGTACTGTAGCCCCGCCGAACTGCGAAGCTATGGACGCGGAGAAAGAGCCGATAGTCAACCAGCCCGTAGGGTTCTCCTTCTCGTCATATGGTTCCATCTCTCGCGCACGAAACTCTTCGGAGTACCCCCGCCGTGTGACCCCATAACTAAACGAGGGGATCACCTTGCGATATACATACTCTCCTTGCGAAGCCTGACATATTGCGATGAGTACTATTGTTGGCGGTCCAGGCGGATTACCATCGACGGGCTCAGGGACCTCTACTCGCAGCGCTGCCCCCAGAACGGGATAAGGGGCTACCGCAATGCAGCGCCCCTCCATATACACATTGTTGTGGTTTTCGGCAGATCCGTACCGGAACGCATCCGTCCCGAAATACCGGGTGACAGGGCCATGGTAGGACAGCCGGTATCGCCCCTTCGCTAGGTTAGCAGTATCTTTGTAAGGGCCGAACCAGTCTATCTCTCCGTAGAAGAAGTCACCCGGAGTATGGTTAATTCGCCATGCTGGCTCGGTGTCACCGCCCCACCCGATGAATCTGTACGGTCCCTCTCCCCCTGGCTGTCCGGGGAGGACAAGTTCTCCGGTGTCTGGATCACGTACTGCGGTCCAGCCTGCATCACTACTATCCGACCTCGGGAAGATAAAAAAACCTTTGAGGGCGGGGACTTCGTATTTTGTGATTGTTCCATACGGGGATATGAAGTTATACATGGGTTAGCTTTCCGGTAGTATTTCTTCCCTCGATGCAGCTATCTTGTACATATACTCCGCTACTGCCTTCAGGTTCTCTGGCAAGTTTTCGCTGAATACAGTCGTGCACTCCAAGGGTGTAGTGCTAGGGCCCGGCTCTACATACCACTCTTTACCATCGACCATCACCGGGCCCCCCGCCTGCTTATCCTTGTCCAACATAGGGGGGTTAGCGAAGTCTACTATCTGAAGCTCCCCGCCCGCAGTCGCTACGCAGATACGGTACACGACAGGGATCTCTATAAGTGGGGTGGTTACGTTCTCGGGTCGCTCTTTGAATATCCCCTCCTCGGACACGTATGCAGTACCTACTACACGGAAGTATTCGCGGTAGTAGATAAACGGAAGCGCAGTAGATATCGACTTACTCATTTGCGAATTTCCTGTTCCGCGACTTGGTAGATGGGGGACTCACCTCCAGCCTTGCCACCCGTCCATCAGGAGTCTTTGCAAGCAAAATTGCTTCTTTCCATGCCCCTTTCACTCCATCCCATTCAAAGCTGAAAACGAAGCAATCGTACGAGGTAGTGTACTCCGCCTCCACTACTGCGAGAGAAGGGCTAGGAACACCATACAAATCGACCAGCGCTACTTCGTCGGGGCCTAGCTGGCGAGGGCGCGGGTTCGAGTACCCTAGACCGGTGTCGGACAGGTCAACATCTATAACTTCGCTCCCCGGCCCAGTAGGGTTGATAGCTCTCCCTTCCGAGTAGCGACGATACCTGTCGCGGATGGGGTAAAGATTGAGCGTGGCTAGAGCTACCGCACCTACCGGGGTATAAGACAGAGATTGAGATGAGCGCCCGTCGAAAGAGAGTATGTCTTTGACCGGCATTGTCTCTTTCTTGGTTGTAGCAGAGGCGGAACCACTGGTAGTAAACACCTCCGCCCCCGCGGAAGCCGGGAATACTCGGACTGTACATTCACACCACACCGAGTTGCCATCTACGGACGATACAAGCCGTACCGGGTAGTCTGGGTGTATGTCCATGCTGAGCCTGGGCAGAACCCTATCGCTCTCCGTGCCTGTCACTCCCCCCGCGCCGCCCCAACTGCATTCTGGACCATCCATCACCAAAGTAGCGTTTGCGTTCTTGTTGAAATCGATTGCAAAAACCACGCCGTCAGAAAACGTCTTCGGTCTATCCGTAATCTCGTTCCCTTCGTTGTCGAAGTCCTTCGGCGGATTGAGCGGGCACGTACCGGTAAACGTGTATAGGAACAGCCGGTAGGGGGCGTCAAATTTCACTTCTATAGCCGCATAGACAGAAGAGCCTGCGGTGACCGTCTTCCGGACACTGTCGTAAGCCAGTGTAGGGCGTGCGCTAGCCCCGGTAGCGGTGAACGACCTCCCTACAATACGAACCGTCACGTTCGTAGCCCATGGCGGTATAGATGCGGTGGGGCTGTCGGGGGTGATAGTCACGGTCTCTATCACGCCTTTCTCTACCCCAGTACCTATCTCCGTCATGCTGCCTGTGACCGCAAACACTTGAGGATCTACGTTCGGTCCATGGTACAGGCGTACATGCGTTTTGTCCTGGGCGCTTACTCGATAGGGTGCGGTGTAGTACGTCTTTGACTCTACGGGCCTCTCTGTGTCCCTTTCGAGACGTATGGTTTTACCTTCATCTTCGGGGTCGCGGAAGGTAACAGTGGTATTGGCCTGCAAAACTCTAGTCATACTACACCTCCCTCTTACGCGCTTTCGCCGTCCACTGCCACAATGACCGAGTTACCTGACAAAGACCCAGCATTGGCGGGGATAACTCGGCGATACCATAGCGGTACTGCTGCCGGCAGAGTGCGGAACGTTACCGTGTTGCCTGCAATGAAAGAGCCGCCCCAGCACGCACTGTTAAGTGTGAAATATGGGCGTCCTAGCGATCCATTGGCCGGGGAGAAGTTGCTGGAGGTGTTGCCGGTACCGACAGACCCTGTCGTGGTCCCCGCGCACGTAAACGACGTAGCACTGAGGAACGTGATAGTCCAATCGTCGTACACACCGCCAATCCCGTGCACGCGCAGATTGTTCGATGCGGGGGAGAACGTACCAGAGCCCATGGAGCCGCCAACATTCTCATACGCCCCTACGATGTCCGCAGGTTCATAGACCGAAGCCACCCGAGTGTTGGCGTTGTTGTAGGCGTTGACCAGCGGCGCGGTAAGCGTGAGGGTAGCCGTATTACCTACGTACGAAACACCGCCGCCTGCGATGGTGGCGTACTCGACTGTGCCAGGTACGGCATCGACCGTAGCCTTGTTCGATATACGAATAAGGTCACCCGGCTTGAAGTAGTCCAGGCTAGCGCCTTCGGTATTGACCTGGATGGAGCTAGCCCCGCCGATCACGGATACAGCCAGACGCCCCGCACCGAATACGCGAGAGGGTGCGATACCGGACTGCGTGTCGGTGTGGGTGCCCGGAAAGATCACGATAGCATCATCTCCTGGGGTAGGCGACTCAACAAAGAACCGCGGGCGGATCAGGGCCAAACTGTCGTCGTTGGCTACGTGTACAAACACCTTCATGTGTTTGGTGGACCCGGCCACGCGCTCTGCGTGAGGCACATCCGGCCACAAGTTATTCTTGACGTTGTTGGGGATAGACGTAGCAGTCATCCGCCCGCCGTTGCTGGGCGAGTCCGGATTCATGACTGCGGCTCTACGCCAGATAACCTCGTTTGCTTGGATACTCATTGCCTCTCCTACACTGTGTAAAGTTTGATACTTACGCGGAACAAATCACCGACCAAAGGAACCGACCGCGATACCACGGCAGGTTGTGCCGAAAATGCGGGCGGGTCGTCGTGTCTGAAAGCTACTTGAAACGTCTGTGCGCCGATTACCAGCGGGTATGTAGCGCCAAGCACTTCGGCCATTGCCTGTAGCTGCTCCACCACACTCAGATAGACGCACCCCTGGTCCTCCAAGGACTCTAGCGTTATAGGTCTCCCGGAGAGTAGCTGGGCATTGTACACAACCAGCTTTCCCCCGAGAGTCCTACTTGCTCGCTGCATCACAGAGGCGTACTCGAATTTATCCGTCCACACGATGCTGGAAGGTATGAGTACGCCCCCGATAGTGACGGCCATTACATGCTCCTTTTAAGTTCCATAAGCGCATCCGTAAGGTTGCGAACCTGCTCCCTACTACCAGTAACCTTCGCTCTCGGCTTACCGTTGAAAGATATGTCTAGCGACACTTCTTCTACCGCCTTCGTCATGCCGGCTACCACAGGCGCTAGTATAGCCGGAAGTTTGGCGGGTGTAGCTATCGCGGGGCGAGACACCATAGAAGGTAGCTTACCTAGGTACCCGCCACTGTTGAACCCTGGGACCATATCTTTCAGGTTAGCCCCGGATTTTGCAATCGTTTGCAAAAACTTGAAGAATCCAGGCCCGAACATCCGCACTGTCAAAGCATCCATGACAAACTCACCGTGCGATAGCCACGATAGGATGGAGTCACTTCGGCTGGTTCCCGCCCCGCGTATCGGCCCGCCGTCCCTGTTGTTTGCGGGGACCATCACCGCTCCGTTGCTGCCTTTGACGTTGGCTGTCACGTCTACCTTGAACTTGGTACTCTCAAGAGCATCGTTGATACTGCCTACTAGAATGTCGGGGTTAGCTTCAACATTCGCCTTAGTTTCGCCAGGAACTAGCACGTCAGAGATTTGTACGGTAACCCCTTCGCTTAGCTGCTTAGTTAGTATGCTGGTGAGGGAAGCTATTTCTCCGTTAACCGCTTCACTGAGGGCCAGTCGTGGGGTAACTATCTCTGCGTCTTTGGCCGCAGCATTCCATGTATCCGTGAACGCCTTAACATCTTGCGCCGCCTTCACTGGGTCATACCGAATACCCGCCACATCCACCAGACCATCGCTGATCCTAGTACGCAACCCCTCTACCGCTGCCTGTATAGCCGGGTCGCTAAATGCGGCTGCGATATTGCTTGCTACGTCTTGGGCGGATACCCGAGACTCCAACATCATGCGGCGTAGCCCGTCCAGGGAGGTGTTGATCATCTGCTCCGCATTAGCTCTACCTGCCTGAAGCTCGTTAACCAGCGATTCCATCTGCCGCTGTGTGCCTTTAAGGCCATCGACCTTTAGAGCCCCCGAACTGCTAGTAAGCTGTGTCAGTATGTCTTTCAGCGGGCGTAGCTCCGCCTCGGTAACTACGATAGAGCCTCCAACCGGCTTGATGTCCGCTAGACTGGAAATCGTGGACCGCATCTGCGCTATCTTTGCCTCAAGCTCAGAAGTACGGGCCTGCAACGGAGATATGAGTTTGTCCCTATCCACGTCTGTCAGCGCAGGGTCGTTAAGCTGCGCAGTAAGGTTTGTTATTTCCTTCTGTAGCGCCTTAGCCTCTGCTGTTTGCTCCTCGAAGTTCGACTTCAGGCGTCCCTCTAGGGCAGTAGATTTCTGTAGCTCACCTATCTCTCTGAGTTTGCGCGCACGCTCCTCGTACTCCTTATTGAGTAGGTATCTACGAGTCTCCGCTACCTTATAGCTTATGCGCCCCTCGTCCTCCGCGATGTCGATGATCTCTTGCTTCTTCTGCCTCTCAAGGTCTAGGTCAAACAGTTTGCGGTCTGTTACGTTGTCTATCTTGCGGTTGGCAGGCGCCGCCTCCATATCCTGCCGGTTACTCTTGATTTTGGCGTCTATCTCTAGGAAGAAGGCGACTAGCGCGTCAAGGTCTCTACGGTTCTGTGCGATAGCTTGAGCTACAGCATTCTTCGCCTGCTCCGCAGCCACCTTGGCGCTATCTGCCCACAACCCGTACCCGCGTGCCATCTCCCGACCGAACACTAGCTGGCTAGCTAGGCGGTTTTGCTCTTTTACGGTGTTTACAACGTTACCAGATCCTTGCATGTATGCCTGTAGGCCGCGAGCGGCCATCGCACCGTCCCGAGATACAGATCTAAGGAACGCCACGATATCTCCGCTAAGAATGGCGTCTGTCAGCGCTTTAGTATCGGCGCCCGCCAGACGTATCGCCGCTCCGGTATTTTGGAACCGCCGACGTAGCTCCTCCAGAGTACGCATACTTTCGTTAAGCGCAGATTGCATTTCTACCAGAGACCTTCTTTGCTGGTCGGTCATAGATCCGGTCTGGGCATCCGGGCCCATCTCGGCTTTCATACGATTCAGCGCGTCGCTCAAGGAATCCACTATCTGCTTTTGGTCTCTCAACCTACGCAAAAGCTGGTCTCCCCCGAACCACTCGGTAGCCGCGGACTCGTCTAGGACCGACAAAGAGGCGCGTAGCGTCTTGGACTGAGCATCCAGAACCGCATACCGCTGCTGTTCCAAGTCGCGCAACTGCTGCGAGCGTAGCAGATATTGTTCGATTGAAATCGATTGCAAACGCTGTTGTTCGGTCAAGCGTTCCTGCTGTGCTGCTGTAAGCCCGACAGTGCTCGCCATTTTCTCCAGCGTAAGTATCTCGCCTGGATCAAACATGCGGTTACGATCATCTTTTTCTTGTAGCTCTCGTATCTCCTTCATGCGCTCGTACAGAGCGTCTAGCTGTGTCTGGAAAGCGACTACCCCTTTCACTCCCTCAACGAATGCTTCGGAGGAAGTGATACCCATATTGGACCCGAACTTACCGCCTTCGCGGACTCGCGTATAGAACTGGGCTAGGGACTTCTCCATGTTTGCAAGCTTGCCGGCAAAACTCTGGTCATCCAGAGCTACCGTAACGTCTATCTTGCCGAACCTGTTGCCGAACGCCTCCGCTTGTGCAAACAGACGCTCACGCGCTTTCAATTGCTGCTCTACTAGCTTAGCTTCTGCGGCTAGCTGGGAGGACTCGCCGAAGGTAGGCAGTTTCAAGCCTGTCATCTTCGACACCCACCGAATCGCTTCGTCCGCAGCCCCCTTTATCGCATCCTTCCATCCCAGCATATCGGCTATAAGCGTGGCGATATCGAATATCACCCAAGCCACGAAGAACCGAGAAACTACGGAGGATAGTACCTCCATAGCTCTACCCGCTAAAGATACGGTAGCGCTGACGGCGGAAATCCCTCTCGATAGCACAGACGCGGCTACACCAAGAGCCCCTATCGTCCTGTACGCTACGGTCAGGTCTACCGCCATTCGGGTAACCGATATAGTGAGCGTCTGGACTGCTCGGTTAAGCACGCCCATCTCTCTGGTAGTGCTGAGTATCGGCCCGCTAGGCATGCTGCCTATGAATGCGCTGTACCAAGAGCGCTTGAACGCGGCTGTGGTCGTGATAACCGTGTTCATCTCACGAGAGATTTGGTCTCTATCGACGCGTAGCTGCTCGATTTCCCCTCGCAAGAAACCTTCACTGGCTCGTGTGGTCCTGCCATAGGCACGCAAGCGCTCTACGGACTTGGCGTAGCTAGCGGTCAGGCCCTGCATAGCCTGCTCCATAGCCGCACGTTCCCTGGCGATAGCCTGGGTGAAGTAGCTATTTGCTCCCCCAGCCTGCCGCCCTATGCTAGCCATCTGCGCCTGGGCTTTACGTGCCGCATCTGCGCTGCCGGAAGTTATTGCAGCCTCTAGAGCGATCTGTGCCTGAGTACGCGCGCTAGCTAGTGCGATAGATTTTTGGGTGTATCGCTCCTCCAAAGAGGAAATACGCTGGAGCATACCTGCTCGCGCAGTCATCAAAGCCGTCCGTTGCTTCTCGACGTTTGCCTCCAGCGCAGCGTAGCTAGTTGTAGATGCAGCGCGTTGCTGCTGAAGAGCTATCTGCCTGTCCAGAATAGCCTTCTCCACAGTACCTAGCCGTGCAGCATTAGCGGCCCTTTGGTTCTCTATGGCGACTTCTTGCTCAGCAACATCTCGCCTACGGGAAATGTAGGTATTGAGGGCCTGTATAGCCCCGTCCATAGGCCGGGAGGCGGGAGTAGCGGTGGTAGCTTGTAGGGACGTTCTGAGAGAGTTACTGGCTATTTTTACTGCGGCAAAAATCATCGGTATCGTCTTCATGATACCTATGATTGCCAACAGCCCTGCGATGTCGAACAGAGTGCCCCAATCTACCTGACTACCAGAGCCCGACGAAGACAAAGAGGCGAAGGTGCTTACTACCACATCGCCTAGAGCCACCAGATTACCGATGAAGCCGGCGAACCCGTCCACGAATTGCTGGCTAGATACAGTGTCGCCGACCGACTTGAGGATGTCGTTTATCGCCCGTAGGGCTTGGTCTCCACCCGCAATAAACGCAGAGTTGACCTTGTTCTTGAAAATGTCGTACTGCGCTATGGTCCCGGACAAGACGTTTTGCTGTTCGCGGATAGCGGAGGTGCCCTCCAACCACTCCCTATTTGCCTCTCGTAGCAGAATAGCCATACGCGAGCTATCACCCAGACGCAATTGGTTCTGCATCTTGGTGACAAGCTCAAATATGCGCCCGCCGCCGGTAAGTTCTACCTTGGCCTTGGACGCTACTTCGCTTGGCAGAGAATTGAGTCGGGTAAGAAACGAGGTGAGAGCAGATATACCGTCGTTGTTTATACGGTCTATCCACTCGCCCGTACTCACGCCCATGAACGCTGCAAAATCTGCCGCGGAGGACTTCATGTCCGCGAATATTTTGGTGATCGACGTACCGGCAGTTTCGGCTGTCACGCCTAGGTCAATGGCGAGAGCCGATAAGGCTGCGGACTGCGCGAATGTTACAGACCCACCCAAGTCGCCTATACGTCGCTGGACATCCAAAATCTCTTCTGCTGTGGCAGTAGATATATTGGATAGCTCATTGATAACCGCGACAGCATTCCGGAACTGACCTAGCGGCAGGTTAAAGATGTTTACCAGTTTGCCGAGCGCGGGAGCGGCTTGATCAGCAGAAACATCTAGAGCGGTAACCGCGCGGGATAGTTCCTCGGTAAACGCCAGCAACGCCGCGGGCCCTTGCTCCCCGACACCCATCTGCCCGCCCAGAGCCGCAATACGGGCAAGCTCGTTGACCGCCACGTCTGTGGTTTTGGATAGCTCTATAAGCCCGGTCTTCAGGGTACCGAGTGCTTCTGCGGTGAAGTCTGTAGTTTTCTTTACTTCCAGCAATTGCTGTTGGAAGGTGGCGGCGGACGCTACAGGAAAACCTACGACAGAAAGAACTGTGAGGGCGGAACTAACCGCCCCCACAAAACGAATCACTCCGGATTCGATAGACTTCAAGACGGGGGATAGGTTGTCTACCCCGTCTATGGTTACGCCTAGTCGTTCATTCGTCATCTCTATATCCCGCGAGTCGTAAAAGATCCGACAGGTGGGAATTTAGAGGGCTGTCTGAAGACTTACTATCGGAGAACAGCCCGCCTACACCCGTCATGGTATCGACAATATACGCTAGCCGTCGTTCAGCGTCTAGGCGTAAGGCCGCAATCGTAAGTATGCGAATCTGGTCTAAGTCGTAGTCAAGTACATCTTTCAGGGAGTGCCCGTAAGACACAAGTAACGCTATGTCGTCGTCTAGTGTGTGCTTACGGGTTTTCTGCTTACGCCCCTTTACTCGCTTGCTGTCTGCGGGAGGAACGCCGGCCCCAGGCGTTCGGAGAAAAAACGCTTGTTGACCTCGATAATCTTCAGGATCAGCAAGAGGTAATCGTCCCCGTCCAAATCCATAACTTCTTCGACGCTAAGCGAGCAATGGTTGGCGACATGCTCAGGTAGGTCACGGGCGAATTTTGCAATCAATTGCAAAAGTTGCCCTACATTGTCGCGGTCCAGGAATTCAAACCCTAGCGTGGCACCGGGGACCTCTGCCAGACCCGTAATGATCCGAGCAATTAGCTCGGCAGTGGCGGGGATATGCCGCGCCTTCGTTTTGTATATGACGCACTCGGTACCGTCGCTCAGTACAAAGACGGTAGGTGCCGGGTTAAGTTGCTCGCTCATATCTATACCTTACCTGTAAGAAAGAAAAGGCCCCCGAAGGGGCCTCCAAAACGCTGCCGATTAGGCCGCGATGTTGCGCTGCACGAAGAAGCGAGACTTACCGACACCGGTAATGAACGGATCGGCAAGGAGCGAACCGGTCACATCGACTTGTGCTAGCTCTTCGTTGATCAGGCCGTAACCGGTCAGGGGGTCAAACTGGCAACGGTAGAGATCCACGATAACGCGAGAATCATCAACCGTATTGAGACCTTCGAAGCGCAGATAGCGTTCGTTGGCGCTGGATTGGGTGAAAGCGTCCAGGCGGTCGTACCCGCCATACGTGTAAGCGACGGTCACCTCGTCACCCTGAGCCACGTTGGTGGTTGCCGTCTCCGGCCAAATAATCACGCCATTCTCCGCATCCAGCGTATAGTCGGTACCTGCGACCAGCGGGGTAGCGCCTTCGGTGATGGTAACCGCGGAAACCTTGGGGTGCGCCAAGGGAGTACGGAGACCCAAATAGACCTTGAGAGTTTCCGCTGCGACCGTACCGCCAGCCACCGGGGCGGAGGAGCCCATCAGGCCGAGAGCAAGGTTTTCCAGGGTGATGGATTCCATCTTGAAGGTGAACTTGCCCTTCCGCTCCTTGTTGATGATCAGGTCCAGGCCGCGAGCGCCAGTCTCCGATTCCTTGTGTTCGAAGTTGGTGACTTCGATGTCGAGGGTGAGTTCCGGAACGTTGCCGATACGGGAGAAACCCATCGGCTTGCCGGTCAGCGGATCACGGTTCGCAGCCATCAGGCTACCTTGACCGGAGTAGTAGTAATTCTTCAGGGACATTTGTCGCTCCTTACTTGTTGGTGCTGCCTACGTTAATCACAGAGGTACGCCATGCTTGACTGTAGAAAATCATGCCATCGGATGATACGTCGTCTTCGGGCTTTTCGCCAGCCCAAATCCATGGGCGATTGTTGGCACTCTGATACCCATCGATTGCGAAGCGCATTTCATCGAGTAGATCAAACGCGCCTGGTTTGGTGTCTTCCTGCCCAGCAAAGTTGTATTGCAACGCAAGTATGATACTGAACTGGAAGGTCACCAAGGTAGAACTGCCTGAAGTCCTCGCTACAGGAGTTGCCTGATTACCCGCTGCCGGGGTAGCCCCGTCGTACGTAACACCTACCACCGGCAATTGCTGTAGGGTACTGTGCGCTTTCAAGTCATCGAGATCGAATATCGAAAACGCGCGCTCGCTAAACGCGGGCAGGGCAGATATGAGGTTAACTAGCTCCATCGACAGAGCTTCGATCCTGCGTTTTACGTCCCTAGGCATATCCTGTCTCCACCAATTTTTTCAACTTGCGCGAGGCTAGAGAACGGTAGGCACGGATGTCTAGCTCGTTCAACCCCATGAAGGGTCTAGCAGGTATCCTATCCGTACCGTAGTTCTGTACCCGCGCATACCATGCTACCTCGGGGTCAGTGACGCCGACGCGGAAGCCTAGACCCGTGTTGCTCGTGAGAAGCCCCGCGTTTCTACCGCGAATAACCCCAATGCTATCCCGCAAGGCACCGAACCGATATAGCGCCTGTTGAGGCTTCGGGGCACCTATACGTTTCTTGATCTCTACAGTACGAGGCTTCAGTGGCTCCCATGCGCTGTTGTCTGGCCCCCGCTGCGCATCGAACCGGGCGCGTATACGCCGAACTAATAGCTGTTTAGCCTCGTCACTCTCGACAACGTCGGGGAGGCCAAGGCGTATCCGCTTAAGCTTCGTTACTAGGGCCTGTTGGCCGGTAACTGCCATTAACTCACCTCGCTAGAGGTAGGCACACTCACCGCCATCCTCGGCCTCTCCAAGGGTGCCGCCTGCGTCCGCAGAAAACCCCAAACAGACCGGGCGACATTTACTTTCTGAAGCTTCTCCCGATTGGCGGGGTTGCTGGGCAGAGTGTTCAACTGCAACACCGCGGCGGTAATTGCAATCGATTTCAAAGTGTGGGGAATCTCGTCACCTTCCTCGAATCCGGAGGTGTAGGACACAGCCAGAGTACCGCGCCAACGAGGCATCGGGCGTAGGATGGATACCACACCCAAAGTAGCGTCTACGTGATACCTGCTTTCGGGTAGAACCTCTCCGACATTCGCGGAGGTCACGCTGGACCCGTCTTCGGTATAGCGTATCTCCACGCTATACGGGTCTATGAATCCTCGTGACAGTCGAAGCCTGCATTCCGGTTCCCGGTCCCCGCGGGAGGGACCAGTGTAGTTGAAGTGATCAACCGCACTGGCCTTACTCAACACCGTGTCTACTACCTGTTCTATCACCGAGAAAGACAGATCGAGAGCCTGCGAAGCGTTGGCAAGCGCAGAAGCGCTAGAAGCTACTCCCATAGCGGCGAGTACATTTTCAGGCTGTGCTAGGCGCATGGCTCAATCTACCTATCAACGGTTATAGATCAGGATTCGCTATCAGTGTCTTCTTTTTCGTCCCCATCCTGATGATCGTCACCTTCTGCGGACTTGGTGACTTTCGCCGTACGGGAGCGGGTAGCACGTTTCGGAGGGGCGGAGCCCTCTTCTTCCGGTGCTGCGGGAACGTCCTCGGGGTCCCCCTCCACAGCCTCGAAATACTTACGAGTCTCGTTAAGGGCGTTAACGTATTCGAGTTCATCCAGGGCGCTCGCAACCTCTGGGGTTACATGCACGGTCTGGTTGCGAACGACCACGCCGCCCAGGAGCGGGGACGAGAAACGATTGGTGCCGACAAGTTTGCGGCGGACTTGACCCGACATTAGATGCTCTCCTTACCTATGTAAATCTTATGACTCGCCAATCAAACAGGCTTGTCGAACCAGAAAAGAATGATGGAGTTGGTCACTCCACTAGACCGGATACCGCCAGTGGCCGAGCCGCCCGAGAGCGTAGCTCCGGAGATGGTCATCGAGTTACCTGTCTCCGCCAGGGTAATGGAGTTACCGCCGGTACCGTCCGCCAAAGCCACAAGGCTGACGACGTTGGATGCTGCGGTGGCCGACAGAGTCGGCTCGTTCAGACAAGCCTGCCAGCGGTTGATAGCTAGCGCGAGGTTTGCTGCGGTATGCGCGGCGCTAGCCCCGATAGGTACTAGCTGGTAGTCCCCGCGCTGCTCGACACTGACTGCGGCGACCAAGGTGAAAACCACCCCACCTACGGTAACCGTGTCGTTTGCGACGGCGGTACCCACGCTGATGGTACCTTTCGCACGAAGATCATCAATCGTGATCGTACCCGTGACATCGGTGATCGTGCCTGCGCTGTTGTTCAGCGCAGAGATCACAGTATCGTGTTGGCGAATGTCGGCAAGAGCGATCTTGGTGTTGGCTGCGGCGCCGGCCAGTACCGAGACCCGAAGCGACTGAAGCTCACGTATGGCACGTTCCGCAGTACCGGGGCCGGTAGTGTGAAACCCGGTACCGCCATGCCCTAGGAGGGGATTCTGTTCGATCATTATGCACATCTCCTGTAAAGGATTAAGGGCGCGCAAGTAGGATGAACCTACCTACGCACCCTCGGTACTGGTTAGATGTTCGTGTACTTCACGGTCGCATCGATATCTTCGATCTGAAGCGCGACGCGGGCGGTAAGCACGATGATGAATTCGCGCGAGCGAATGTCACGATCGGTCTCGACGCGGATATCACGCTGGATACCGAAGATCAGGTTCTGCATGAACGTCAGGAAACCCATGTTGCCCGAGCCCACAGCAGCAAGCATCGGCGCGGCCTCGATAGCGACGCCGCCTGCATACAGCGGGTTGTTCTGGGTCAGGGCGGTATCGCCGTACTCGGTGGCACGCTTCGAGACCTTGTTGCGGTAGTGGATGGTGTTGGCAACCGAAACAACGTGGCGAAGCTGGTTCAGGTTGCGCAGGTACTTCTGCGGCATGGTAAGCAGACCGTTGGTGAACATGTCTGGCGACACGCCAGCAGCGGCATTGTGCACCACGTTGACGTTCATGCGCTTGAGCCAACCATCGTGCAGGGCGAGGTAATCGTCGGGCGACGACTTGTCCGCAGCGAGGGCCAGTTCCTCCAGGTCGATAGCCGCGCGCTCGGCGATGAGGCGCATGATGTGGCCTTCCAGCGATTCGCCCTCGATGTTGTCTTCGAAGATCTCGTACGGCAGGCGGACCTCGGCGATGACTTCCTCGGTGTCCAGTCGGATCTGACTGGTGGTCGGGGCAGCACGATCTGCCTTACGAACGTACCGATCATTGCTACCGTCGTCGTTGGCACTGCCTTGGGTGCGAGCGGCACGCAGAATACGGTTGGCGAAACCGATCTTGTTGATCTTGCGCGAGGGGGCGTTCATGCGAATGATACGCGACTGGCGCAGGATCGTGGGCTGCTCCATGATGATGTCGATGAAGGTGTTGGCCTGCTCCGGGTCCAGTAGACCGCCGTTGGCGTTCAGGTCGGCGATGGCAAGGTCAGCACGTTGCAGAAGGGATTGATTCGATTCGGGCATTTGACTCTCCTAGAAACTTGAAAATTGGTGGGGGTTGCTTAGGCGCGACCCAGGACGCCAGCGAACACGTCGCGTTTCTTGCTCTCGCCAGAAGTGGACACATCCGGGCTATCCGAACGGACCACAGTGGTTGCTGCCATGTCGGTGACTTTCGTCTGGACACCAGAGACCGACTTGGTGAGTTCTTCGACGGAGCGGGTCAGGGTCTCGAGAGCGGAGAGGGTTGCCTTCTGGGCGGCATCCGCTGCATCGTCGTTACGGGTGACGGTATCCTCGGCCTTCTGCGCGGGAGCGTCGTTCTTGCCCGCCGCAAGTGCCGCCGTGACCGCCAGGGTGATCATCTCTTGCACATCGGCGCGGGTAAGCTGCTCCGTGTTGGTATTGCTGTTGGCTGCGGTCTCGGTACTTTGCTGGTCTTGCTGCGTCTTGTCGGTCATCTCAGACTCCTTTTTCGTGTTGCTGGATCGTTGAACTAGGACTACACCTGCGGGTAGACCGTCCAGAAGGTTACCCATATACAAAGCGAATTGTGCCGACGCTCGGTATATAAGTTCTTTACGCGCCGCCAAAGGTAGGTAGCTGTAGAACATGATGTTATCCACCACGTCCCGGAATTTGTAGATAGCGGACTCCGTCAAATTACAAAATTCCACATCCGCGAGAGCCGCCGCAAAATCTAGCTGCCCCCACCCCCAAGACCCATACGCTGCCTCAGAGACTACCGATGCGATGCTAGCCGGTACATCGTTTTCTTCCGACCGAGTAACGGTAACCGTGACACCGTCCTCTAGTTCGATCTTACCTGCGCTACCCACCGACCCTTCGCTGGAACGAGTGAATACGTAGTGCGTGTCGGTATTCTCAGCGCCCCACTCAGCAATGTCAATAGCTTTTTGCGAAAGGTATTCCTGTACCTGATCGTCAGAGCGAAATACTTCCTTATCCAGCGAGATTGAAATCAATTTCAATCCGCTATCTGGGCGGGTGGCCTCCCCGGTGTCTGTGCGAAGCATTGTGACGAATCGTCCATTACCGAGACTCACGCGGATGGTGGGGGCGTCAGCCTCGGCAGTATCACTACGACGCAATACCAACTCGCCGCTGTCGGTCTCGGTGATATCGTACCCGTCCAGACCAAAGTTTTTGGCTTCTGCTTCTGCGTCCTCTCTGCTGGTGCCTGCGGGGAACGTAACGCTGAGAAAGGCTGATCGGGAGTCCGCTCGCTGCCGGCGTACACGCTTAACCGGTACAGATACCTCTTCGCCGTTGTCCCCTCGAACGACCCGGAAAGCTACTTGGTTTGCCGGTGTGCGGGTTAGAGTCAGCGACACCGGGGCAACCGCACTAGCTACCGACACTTCCTTACTCTTCTTCGCCATTACTATTTACCTCCATCAAAATTGTATACCTATGTACATGGTTAGCCGAATAGTCGGTGACACTGTGGGTAGTGATCGTATGGCTATGCCCATTAACTTCATCGGTACCGCCCTCTACGGGGCGATTATTGTCGTCTACCCACACAGCGAACGTGTGCCGATGCCCATCATACGGGTCTGGCTCAGTCATGCCTGTACGAAAGTTATCGTCGTCGTACTCCAATATAGCAGACAGTAGACCTACGATAGCTTCATAAGAAAACCCGTTTAACTCGCCGGATAGTACCCTATCCCAGATGTCGTCGTCTTCTATGCGCATACCGACGACCCACGAACCTTTGATAAAGGTGGGGTCCCCCTCGCGCACTATGAACGACTCTACGACGTACACGCCTCGATTCCGGATATCGACCCGGTCATGCTCTACGTCGATAATGTAACCTTTCTTCATGAAAAGGTACGCGGCCTCTGTGATCTCCTTTTCGGTCCAGTAATCCCCGAAAACGTTGGGTACTTCAGGGATCAAGACCTCTGCCATGACCACGCGTTCCCACCCTTCGTCACTACGGGTATGTAGGGTTAGGTTAGGCATATTTACTCCTGCCCATGCTCAGGTTGTCGCGGAGACACGTTACCGTCATCCTCGGTATTCTTCGTGTCTTGGTCTTTGCCCCGTTGCTCGATATGCGTGTTTTTCACCAAATCACGCAGCGTAAGCGCTATCGGCTGGTCCATCCACGGCTCATACCCTTTCTCCCCCTCCTTCGGATATAGCGGCAGTTCCGTGCGGAGGGCATTTGCCGCCGAAATCTGCGCCCCGCGAGGAGTCAGACCACCCATAACGTTCAGTGCAGTAAGCGCTTTCAGTAGTATCTCCGGGTTGGTGATCGAGGGGTTCTTACTACGCAGCTTGACCGTCTTAAAACCCAGACCCTGCCTGCCTGTTACCACGGTTTTATTGTAAACCTCATCGTAGGATGCGCGGTCTGGGGCATACACCTGCGATTCTGCGACAAATGTACTAACGTTAGCTGTGGCGAACGTCACGTCCTGCGATAGGCCCACAGCTACGGGAGGCAAACGGAACGAGGAGCGTATTTTCGCTTGGTTGGCTTCGTCGTAGTCCTTGAAAAGCGCATCGCTCGGTCGAGAGTCCGTAAGCTTATCTACCTTTAGCTGTATGGTGCCGCCTTTTTCGTCTAGTGACTCCCGATCCGCTACAGCCTCTACCAGCATAATCTGGTTCTGTCTCTCCTTGCCGATGTTTTGATTTTTTAGCGCACTCTGCAAGCTGAGCCACGATTGGTTTGTCAGGCGACCACCAGCCACCGACAAAATCATGGGAGGAACCGTATTGTCCTCGAAGTACCGTAGGTTTACCTCTTCAGCCTCCCGAGACCCAAGAATGGAAGGTATCTGGTTACTCCAGCACGGCACACCATACGCGTCCTCCGAATTGTAGCGAATATGTACAAGTTCGGTGGCCTCGTCTTCCGGCGATACAGGGTAATCCGCGGACTCGAATCGACCAGTACGGCAGTTAAGCTTTCGAGGGTCCCCAAACTCTTTGAAATACACTATCTGCCCAGACACTATCTGAACGTACATACGAAAACGCTTGTATTCGCGGACATTAACTACCCTTGGGCCGCGGGCCACATCGTACGTAACCAGCACGTTTTCTTCGTGCTTCGGGCAAAGACGAGTGTACATGGCCGGGGCGTGACGCAGTATAGAAACGCGGCGGCTTCGATCACGCACTACCTCGAAGAAACCAAAACCGAATGTCTCCTTGTCTTGCACAACCAAACTGTGTAGGGTCATCAGAGATTGGTCGGAATTAGGGCTCTCGATAAAGGACTCTAGCTCTTCTTTCTCTGCGGGGTCCATCTCGATATCCGGGTGGGCCCGTACCACCTCGAAACCGCACAAGCCTACGTTGGTTACTTTCGCAGCAATACACTGCTTGAGCATATTGCTTATCGAGTATAGGCGGACAATGTGCGATATATCGTACGGGGTGGGTAGAGGCGCTACACCTCCCGCGATAGAGGCGCCGTAGTCATTCTGTACCTGCCTTGATATATCCGCGCGGCGTACCGACTTGGTTTTAGATACGGTGCGGATATTCAAAGATATCGCGTCGTCGCGTCGAACGCGGCGGATTCTGCGAGGCTCACTCATACTCCGGACTCCTTGCGTGCACTATTGTAAGTATATCCTCGTGCTCGAAGTATGTCGTTAAGACAGAGGCGCGTAGTATCGGGTTCATGGGTAAACATCTTGACGATCCACCCGCCTTTGCCTTCCGACACTACCTCGATGCTGCATCTCCCGGAGAGCAAGCGACGACATTCTTCCCGCAACACGCTCGCTTCAGAGTCCACAGAGGTCTTGTACGCGTTCGGTGCATCTACCCCCATGAGCCGAACCCGAACACGCTTGAACAAGCCGTCTACCCCGAGGTTGACCAACAGTATGTAGTCGTCGGCGGAATGTACCTCCTCAACCTTTGCGCAATATATCTTCACCTGATCCCTCGCTATCACGGTTTTACCTCAAAAATAAAGGGCTGGTAGAAATATATGTTTTTTATAGGTAAAAGGCAACACAAAAACTGTAGTCAATAAAAAACCCGGCGCTAGGCCGGGTTTGCAATCGATTTCAAACATACTTGCAGACTTTGTACTACTCCCCCACCCATCTACCCCTGCGGGAGGGTGACCACGTAGTACTACTTATACTCTAGTTCCTGCCGTAGGAACTCAACCTCTGCTCGTAATGCGGCGGCTTCGCCCTGGGCGACCAGCATTCGCCCTCTTGCTGTCCTGCGCTCGGCGCGATTCATTGGCGGGCAGATGGCGTCATATGCTTCTTCTCTCTTGCAGTTAAGCCGAGCTTCGCGCATCTCTTCTTCTGTAGGCGTACATCGCATCATGACTTAGGCCCCTATAGGTCAAATTTCTCGAGGCAACAAGCCAAACAGTCTATGTAGTATGCGCTCCTTGAGCGTAGCGTACCGGGACTTACCAATACCGTTGACGAGCAACAATCCGTCAGCCTTCTCGGTAGCACGAATGTCCTGGGTATCTAGTCGATGCGCCATTTCTAGAAGAATGTGCTTAGCGGCGGCTTGGTTAGCATCGTCATTATAGGTAAGGCACCGGGCTATGCCGCGGGCTTTGCTCGTCAATTCAGCCGTGTTCATAGTTTCCCTTCGTGTAGTACGCGCAGTGGTCTTTCAGGTCCTTGCGCCGGTTGATGTGACCACCCATCGGGTGCGGGGCGTCTTTATATAGCCAACAGAAAGCTTGTGGCAGTTCCGGAACTTTGTACGGGTATTTGCACCTACCATCTCCGCTTGGATGTAGTCTCCCATTCGTGGTTTTGCTCCATAGAGCCCATTTGCAATAGGTACAGTTCCTCATGCTACGCTTTCCTTCATACAATACGGTCGAATTCAGCCATTGGAGGTTTCCTCTGCTGCCCAGCGGTATATCGCATCACACATCCGAGCCTTCGCCCAATCGTTGTGTATCGGGAGGCCAAATTCGTGGTGGCACACATTAAGCGCAATGACGTTTAGCTCGCGCAACAACTCTTCGCACTTCGCTGGGTTTTTCGCCAAATCCTTAACGGGATCGCTCGGCGCGGGCTTTGTTGAGGTGCCTTGCCGCCACGCGACGATCCGGTCCCGGTCTTCCTCATCCAGTACGCGCTCGTCCGTCAGTTCGCGGATGTCGTCATGAAGGCGGGCAACCTCTGTTTTCGCAAAGTCACGCTCTTTCTCGACCGCTTCTAGCTTCGTAAGCAGCTCCGCGTTTCGGTCAAGTGCCGTCATCCAGTTTTTGTAGTCGTCACGGCGGGCAGACTCAGCCGCTTCGAGTCGGTCGAGCAGTTCGGAGACTGCTGCGGGGTTGACTGCTGCGTAAAACTTCGCAAGCGGTAACGATTGATGCCCAGCGTAATACTGATCGCAGTCGATAGTGGCGACGGGATAGGTGCTGCCATCTTCGTCAATATGCCCGACCACTGCGGCTGGAGCGTCTTCACTTTGATCGAGCCATGCTTGATTGCAGTTGCTCCATCCGCTTACCGCTTGCGCCAGTCGGCGCAGTTCGTTGATGTCGAGTGTCATTTCATGTGTCTCCCAATTTCTGCTGCTGCACGGACGATTGCACGTTCTGTGCGCCAGGTCTTTCTGGCAAGGGCATCCAGTGGGTCGGCTCAACCATGACATAAGGCCACGACCACACTCCATAGACAGGGCTCCAGAACCCATCGGCTATACGACCTTTCGGAGTAGCTAGCAGAATAAAACTTCCGTCCTTTGGCGCCGTTTCAATCGGTTGCCACAACATCATTCTCCTTTTGCGCCGTGGTGTTTCGCGGCCTTCCATGCTGCCGCCCATACCCCAGACTCAACGCGCCAGTCCCGATCCGTGAATGACTGTGAAAAGTGCTGCTCGAACGCCTCCGACATGCCCGGATACGGCGCATCAGGGCTTCGGTGCAGCGCGTTGCTGAATCGTGCCCATGCTTTGCGGATGGGCTCGTCTTTTTCACTAGGCGCGGGCTGTGCCCCGGTAACGCGAGCCTCGATTGCTTTCCACGTCGGCTCGTATTCCGGCCAGTCGGACTCGACGATAAGCCCTTTAAACGGGGGCTTATTAGCGCAGTCTCGCCCAGCGTCAATCTCGTTCTTCATCATCGCCAGGTATGCCCTGTCAGCATCTGTCAAGTATCTTTCAACATCGGATACCTTGAAAACGATGTAGCGATCTTCCCGCTTGAATTCATTACTCATTTCTCTTCTCCTTTTGCGCCGGGGGCGAGGTAGAGCGGGATTGAGTACGCAGCCAGCGCCCCAACTACGGCTTTCCCCCAAACGTGCTTTACGGCATTGGTCACAACATCGGAGTCGCGCCGAGTTTCGTGCAGCCACGCAACCGGCTCCTGCCGCTCCATTTCCCTGATACGGGCGAGCAGGTCGTCACGCTCGTTCGCTACAGCGTTTAGCTCTGACCCGAGCGAATCAATAATCCTTTCCTTCAGGGCAATGTCTTTCTCTGCCGCTTCGAGGCGGTCGCTAAAGGACTCTAGCTCTTCTGCCGCCTCGCCGGCAAAGCGGTACCCTTCCTCTGCGAGGATACGTAGCCTCTTGACCTTATCACTCATGTAACCTCCTTTTACATCTATCGCTATACGTCGATGTACATCTCTACGTCTTTTACCAGTCGGTAGAGTACGTAGTTACCGTCTCTCCCGGACGCCTCTAGGATCTTCGCCCTTCGTAGGGTGCGAATGGCAGTTTTTACTTGCTCCTCTGTCAGACCTAGCCGCGTAGCTAAGGTTGAACTTGTCCATCCAGGCTCGAAAGCCGGACCTATCAGCCACATATATACTGTGTGCGGGTGGCTACCGATCACGAACTTGTGTATCGGCTTTTCCTTTACCGCGCGACCTGCCGAATCTTTTCGCTGTAGCGGTGTCTTGTGGGCTGCTAGGAGTTGCGCTAGTAGATCCATCATCGTCTTCCTTTGCAATCGATTTCAAAGAACCACGTTTCTTGGTGTGTCTTTGGTGTGGGTTCTTGCCGAACCTGAACGGATACAACACGCAATTCGTGGCGCTGCACTCTGCCACCATGCGAGGTTGGCACCCCATACATAGGACGCAAAACGCTCGTATAGCTCTGAGCGGAGAATCCGCGCGGTCCCTGTACCGTTGTTCAATCCTATCAAGGTTGGCCTTCTCGGTCTCCCCCACGCTAGGGGACTCTGTCTCTTGCCCAACATCCTCATCATCCTCCTCGGTCGGGCGGGTTCTCTTGATCCTGGAAAGCATTACTCACCTCTATATGTTTGTAGGTACCCAGTCTGGGCGGCTAGTATATCGCCAAAGAAAAACTATCGCGGAGCCGTCTAGGTAGGTTGCCAGTAGTCTCCAAGTATCTGTGCTCGGTATATTGATTAATTTCAGGTACGCCGGGTGCTCCTCGCATATACCTGAAGGGAGGTTAGACCCAACACACTGTACCAGCTCAGGTGTAACGTGTATGTACGCCTTAGCCATGCTCCCCCCAGCAAACACTAATACCGTGCTAGCTAGTCTGGGGTTATGTCTCGGCTTAAGTGCCCGCCTAATTCGACAACTCTTAGGTTCAGCCCGGTATATCGGGGTCATACCCATCTCAGAATGTGCTCTTCGCTATGATTTAGTAGTCGGGCGCTCCGCGGTTCCCAGACAACGCACGCCGCAAGGCACTGCCTACGGACTCTTCTAGACGCATCATAATCGTGTGATAGATTCGCTCCTGCATTTCTTCAGCAAGTACTATCTGACTATACCTGACTAGGTCGTCACTAACGTCTAGTACCATACTAGGAATATATACACGGTACGTTCTTGTTCTAAGGTCGTACTCTATCCTTACACCTGCTTGCTCTTGCGCAGGCAAACTACTATCGTACCTTAGTGTCCCCGCGAAAAAGCTTGTCGCTGGCTCTTGCGTATGCATCTGTTCTCGAGTAGCGCTAGCAGCCTCCTCTTTCGGCGGCATAGTATGCTGCCGGTGACGAGTAACCCGTATCCGTTTCGACAACATGCTACCTCCCTACGGCGCGTACGGTACCAGTTCGCTTGTCGCACGATACCGCGGACAATGCAGGGTGCCCTATTAGTGCTTCTGCGAGTTCGCTCGGAGGTACATACGAGGGAGGTACCAACTCCAACGCAAAATGCTCCGTCCAGCTAAAGGCGGGGTAGTCGTTAAACCGGAACGACTCAAACCCCCTCACTATACTAACCCTCGGTATACCCAACGTAACCAATAGGTGGTCGTACACTTCCCCTGCCTGAGCGAAAAGCTCCTCACTTATTCGCGGCCCCGGCATGTTGGGGACCCCGGTACGGATAGCATGCTCGCTATAGAGAAAGTCCGATAGCACCGTAAACCGGGATGTACGTACGTGCTGCGCTTGCCGGATACCCCCGCCGTGATAAGTGGGGTACCCTGCCCCTCGCCAGTCATGCCCTAACTCCAATTTCTCGCCTTCGGCTATCCTCCTGCTCAGGACTGAGGACTTCTTAACAAACAGAGGCTTCGCTTTAGCCTTGCCGGTGTAACGGTTCTCGTAAAACGCCTTACGTGGGCGGTCTCCCTCAGACATTTGCGTAGATACACACAAAAAAGGGCTCTCCGAGTAGGTAATTAGTCTCGAATACCCGTACTTTTCGTCTATTTTGTGGGCCAAAAACACAGGCGCGTTACGTCTTACCCAGCTATGTACGCATATATCTGCCGCCGCGCCCTTATCCCAGCGATGGTAGGAGGGCATTTTAGGGTCCTGATAGGAGACAATCTGCTCGCTCAAGGCTGGCGAAATGTACCCATAGGAGACCGAAAACGGCCCGAAATCGGCTAAAATCGGCTCCAGAAGGGTATCACAGAGGTATTTTCCCTCCTCCAGGCGAGTCCCGTCCGGGTCAAAAAAGACATTTTTGTGCCCTTTTACGTACACGGAGTTACACCCCATAAAGTCCGAGAGCAAAAAATGCTCGCTGAGGCGGGTTTCATGATACGGAACTGTTCTGCTAACTCGCGTCTTGCGCATAGTCATCGCTCCACAAGAACTGGGTCTCGATCCCGCCCGCGGCACGTATCTTGATAGTGCCTATTTGCAGCTTGGTTATGTGGTGGTAGATCTCGAACACGTCCCCTACGACCCCATCGCGCATAGCTCTCTGGATAGTCTTAGGTACGGCGGTATCCAGATACGAATACCTCCGCTTGTACTCGCTAGATAGCCGGCCTCTGCTGTGGCATACGACCACTATGTTCCTCTCTCGTGCCATCGAGTTCACCTTGCCTGTTTGCAATCAATTTCAACTTCTTGTTTTCCCGGTACCGCTTGAGTCTGGCCTTACGGAGTTCCCTACGTCGGGCCTTTTCTGTTTCCGGTAATGCGGCTTCGGTCTCCTTGCGCTTCCTGTACTCCCGTTGCCGCTCTTCCTTCGACATACTAGCCCTACGTGCCCTATCTTTCTCCTTCAGTAACTCCCTGTGTTCGGCGTTCTCTTGGTACTTCCGTTTCTTCTGCGCTAGCTGAGCCTGATACCTTGCCTCTACCTGCTCAGGCGGTAGCTGCTCTACTCTCGCCATACGGGCTACCTTCGCGCGAAAGATAATCTCTGCCTTCTCTTCGTCGGTCTTACGTGCCCACCAACGCTTTCGCGCCTCGCTTATTTTGGCTCGGTACTCAGGATCATCTTTATACTTCTTCCTACGCCGCGCATTTTCTTTTTTACGGTGTGCGTCATCCGCCTGCCGCCGTATCTTGTTTTGCAGAATCTTCTTCTGCTTGTCGATCCGGGCTTTTACCTCCACAGGGAGAGCCCCGGTCAATATCTGTAGGATAGGGTTCTCTTCCACGGTGCACCTCCTATCGTGCCCGGATCTCGCGGATCAAGGCCAGGAGAGCGCTGTATTCGTCCTCCAACTCCGGGTTCTGAGCACGTTCGCGCAACTGCTCTTCAAAGGCTTCCGCCTGCTCCACTACCTGGGTCGGGAACTGGGATATTTGAGGGTTTGCGGGACCGTACGCCTCCATCTGGACCAGCATACGGCTGCTATAGAAGTGAACTTTCTGCGCGTCGTACAGGCCGTTATCGTACCCTGTTTTGGTAGGGCGTAGCCTGGATGCGGCGCGGCGCCAGAGCGCCTTAAACGCCTCACCTTCGGCAAAGGTCATACCCAACGCCTCGATGATGTCGTTACACTCTGCTACGTACGTGGCGCGACCGGCGCGAGTAGGTGCAGTAACAAGAACTTCGTAATAAGTAGTCTTGGCCCCGGTGTATTCAGTATCAGACATTGTGCTTCTCCTTAATGGATTGACGGTTTGTTTTCTTGGGGAGGCGGGGTGGTCTCGCTACCCGGTTCCGAGGCGGACACTACAGCCTCCAGGGCTTTCGCCATAGCCGACAGCGCCGCTAGGGTCTTAGCTCTGATCTGCCCGCCAACTTCGACGGCATCGCTACCGCAAATATCGGGTCGAAAAACATACGTATCCAACACCTGAGCGATTATCTTCTTGATATCTCCCTCTTCGGGGCTGTTGATAAGTACGTGGATCACAGCCTGAAGGAAAGACACAGTTGCGGCTGCGGTGTCTTCCGTAGGCATGCGGAAGTAGCCTGCAACGTTAAGGCTCACGTTCTTCTCAAAGTCCCCCCAAGTGTTCACGATACTCTCTATGTCCTTGCGAAGGTTATCGCGCAAGGTTGTGTACTCACCATACTTAGGGTGGTCTTTTGTGATTTTGCTATGTGACATGGCTTACACCTCGCAATGGTTCTGTAGAAGTAACATCGCCCCGCCTACAACTATACTAGGATACCGGATGGCATACCCTGTTACGGCCTTCAGATCAGCTAGCGTTATGAGGTGCTTGTGTTGGTGCTTCCCCGTCTTCCATCCCGCAGCCAGATCGTTACATAGCTGGTCGTACTCGTCATTGGTGATGATGCTCCGATTCATGTGGTAGTACAGGAAGGAGGCCATCAAATAGACCTGCAACTTCTGCCCCCACGACCAATCGACATCGACTACAAACCTAGGCTTGCACTGTCCAGATGCGGCGGAAGGCGCGCAAGATGGTCGAGTCCTCTTGAGCCTCTTCACCGCTAGTTCCGGTACTTCTTGCTTCCGCTGCCGCCTGATCCTCTGCATATGGCACCTGTTCTGGTATTCTCCGTTGCCTATTTCTTTTCGGTTCTAATCACCGACGTGTTGCGTTTGATCCGGATTCTCATGAGGACATTCCCCGAAGTACGTCATGCTTCTGTGCCAGTCCGACAACGGCCTAGCCCATACCCGCCCATTATCGTACCCCAGATAGACAACGGTTACCGGATACTTCTCCGGGCGTTCCGTGTGTTCGTTGGCAATGTGCATCACGATATACTGGTTACCGTTGCGGTGTTGCCAGACATCCCCTACGCGCGGCTTACGCTCCATTACTTGACCCTCTAACTCGTGTTCTTGTCTGCGGTGCGGCAAGATCGGGTGCATCCTCGATAAAGCCGTCTAGCCACTCCCGCAACTTCTCGGTGAAACGCATGGAAGCTGCCCCCGCGCTTACCTCTGTAGCTATCGGCCCGTTGACCCCCGGAACATGCAGGTGAGCAATATAGCAAACGCGCCTATTAACGCTACGCCGCACAATCTCCCCTACTCGCCACTTACCCAAGAATGCGACTCGACCCTCCGGACGCTCTACCCAAGTCAACTTCCAGGGTACAACTCGTTGCCTAGTCAATCGATTCATTTAATCCCCCAGCGCGGCTCTGGTGCGTCGTTGTCCGAATATTGCCCCGTGTCGTTGTCACTATCAGAAGGACAACCATCATGCATAGCTTCTTTCCACTGCAAATCCTGCGCAATGCGTTCTAGGGCGGATAGAGCTATCTCGGCTCTTTGTATCTCCCCCTCGATATGCTCTAGCCTCAACGGCAGGATATCCTCCAGTCTGACTTTCCTAGGAAAGCCACGCGTTTCGGCGATACCTACCACGGGTATAACCGCGACAAGAGGGTTGCCTTCTGGATCGCGCTCAAACCGTTCTACGGTCCACACGCCCATGCACGCCATAATAGCGACCGCATCCCCCACTTCCAGAAAACTCCCGTAGTGCTGTATGCGCTTAACTGGCGCGTCCGTTCGATCCCGACGAACTCTAATGCGTTTAGTGTTCATGCACCGAACCTCTCCGATATCTCCTGCTTGAAGGCATGCACCGCCCTTAAACTGCGAACGATCTCTATCTTATGCTCCGGCTTGCCCCCAACCCTGCTCACCCTTGTCAGCCGAAACCGCCCGCCCTTCAAGCGCTCAATCTTGGCAACCAACATCCCCAAGCTAACGCCCAGCTTCTCGCCCTCTCTCGGCTCCAACCAAACAAGCGCGCACCCCATGATTTGCCCCAAATCTACCTGTTTGAAATCGATTGCAATTTATCGTTAAACGCCTTTTATTGTAGGCGTACTCGAAAAAAGCGTATTTAACCTTTTGCCATTGTAGCAAGAATTGTATATACAAGCAAGTCCAGAATCTAGTAGGTAGAAGCGATCTATAGGCAAAGAATTATAGGGGTACGAAATCCCTTACTTTATAGACAGAGGCGGGCGCGAAGCAGAGCGAAGCTATGCGAAGCTAGGTACTGTAAAAATTGTAGCTCCCGCCTCCTCTCGCCCTCTCATCTCGCCCCCGTCCGCTGCCCCCAAAGGTCGATACCTGTGGAAGAACATTGGTCGGATCATTGGTCGGATCAAAAGAAAGAAACCTATATAGACGATTCTAAAAGTCGGTATCGATCCAAAACTTACAGAGGACGTGGAAACGAGAAAAACGCCAAATTCTATGCCCGATTTTTCTAGGCGTAGAATCTGGCGATTCTGTCGGATTAACCGATTCCGGCGAATAGCTCGGATACGATGTCTTCCGCGTTATTACGGATTCTGTCGGACTCGAACCCCTGCGGATTCATATAAGACTCGCCTGCGGTTTCATCCCGGAAACGTTCTGGCATGCGCTTGCATGCCGCATCGTACCCTGTCGCCCCCAATTGTGGGGGAACGATCCGTCCGACATACCGGACCTGCTCAATACTTACTCGAATCGCCCGCGCGCCGTCCGGTAGGCTGGCGTTTAGACTGCGCGAGAAAATACGCCGTGCATGCTGCGCGTCTTGTGCGCGCGCATAGTGGAGGGAACCGTAGGCGAGAAGCGAGAAAATTGCGGTTTTCATGATATGGCCTTTATGGTATTAGGATTAGGGGGCTTGCGCCCCCTTGATGGGTTACTTGGCGATCCGCTTATCTTTCGGCAAGTCGGCGCCGATCATAAGAAGGTCAAAGATCGCCTGCCCTTTAGTTGAGCCGGCAACCGCCTTCCCTTCGCCCTTCGATATCCTTACCAAGTATTCCCGTACATCCTTCTCGGTTACTGCTGCCCTTGCGGCCTCGGTGTGCGGCCTGGGGAACGTTGTGCCCCTTTGACCGTGATGCTGGGCTGCTCGTGCGATAAACGCCCTAACCATTGCCATGCCTTTCTCGGCCTCAATCATGGCCTTGAGTGCGATAAAAAACGGTATCGCCTTCGTGGGCGCGGTAACCGCTTTCGTCTCGTTTTTCTTCGCTTTCTGGGTCTGGGTCTGGGTTTTCATGGTGGCATTTCCTTTGTGAAATTGAAGGATAAAAGAGCCGGCAAGTTCTGGAGAATCCCAATATGCTACTTGGGGCTCGCGGGTCCTGCCCGCTTTGCCGTTGGACCGCTTAACCGGTAGGCCATGACTGAATTCTAGGTATGAGAACCCTAAAAGGCAAGCGAAATTTTGCCTATTTTGAACTCAATTTCAAACGGCCTGGAAACCCCGTTTTGCGTACATAGGGGCATGTAAGAGAATCGATTCTAAGGGGTCTAATCGGGCCTATACGCCGTTTTATACCCTCGCCTATACATGGGCCTTGCCTACCCTGTAAAAGCCGCTCCAAGGGCCTGTATTGCGACCAATGGCGCGCGCGCCTGCGCGATAACATACGAAATTGAAGCATGCAATAGGTCGAGCGTACTTTTTTGCATCCGATGAAAAAATACAATCGTGCGAACTGGCATGCTTTTTGATCTAATACTTTTCGCGTTTTTGTTGTTTCATACTTTTGGCGGTTTTCGTGTATTTGGCGAATATCGCATATAGGCCATATATAGCGGATATGGTGCTTTTGGCGATTCCCCCCGCTTTTGACGTATTTGCCGATTCTGCCGATTCTGCCGATTCTGCCGATTCTGGTGTATTTGTCGAATCTGTTGAATCTGGCGAATCTGTCGATTTTGCCGTTTTTGTCGTTTTTGTCGTTTTTGTCGTTTTTGTCGTTTTTGGCGATTTCAGCGATTTCAGCGATTTCAGCGATTTCAGCAATTTCAGTAATTTCAGTAATTTCAGTGTTTTCAGTAATTTCAGACAGCAGCACCACCAGTGTTATCACATATCAGTGCCAGCAGGCAGTACGGTTATCACTAGGCAGTGGCAGCACAAAATTTTGTCCCCGCACCACCCCCCACCACAACACGAGGTTATACAAGACACCTGCCAGCACAATATTTATAAGCCCCGAAGGGCCAGTTGGTTACTTCCTGCCTTCGTGGGTGTAAGCCAGTAGGAAGTGCTGCCCGAGTTCATTCAGGGTAATCAGCCCCTCCCGATATTGATCCATGACTTCAGGTATCCCCGCAACAACCAGCTTGCGGGAAATTTCCTGATCAAGCGCCTGTGCTGCGGTGTGCAGGGCATCGCGCTTGGCGGTATCGACCTTCTGGGCAGATACCGTTTCGGCTAGCATCTTCTGCATGGCATAGTAGGCGTTGTTAAGTTCGGGAATGTACATGATGCTGCTCCTTGTGTGGAAGAGACTATAGTATAGGTACTACATTCCCCTCCCCGGCGGTCACATGGGGACCTTGATGCAGTCGGGCCGCTTATCGTAGTCCGGCTCCGCACTGTAGAACAGTTCAATAATGTATGGCGCATCTTCGTTACCGTGCAGAACGGCGGAGTTGTATTCTTCCTCCACATCATGCACCTCCCGCAACCACTGCATGTCTTCCGGGGTGTTGATGAACACGGCCATGGCAGTCTCCTTTGTGAAACTGATTGCAAAGGGGCACCGTGCCCCCTCGCTGGGTTAGAAGTAGAAGCCCTGCGCCTGCAACGCCTTAATAAAGCGAATCGCATCGGCCTTGTTAGTAGCGTCGCCCTCGGCGACAAGGTACGGCGCCTTAAAAGAGGGGGTACCGCGCAAGCCCTTGTCGTTCGGATACGCGGCTTTGATGACGCGACCGCGAGCCTCGCCGTGGATCGGTGAGACCTTATCAACGACGGTCAAGACTAGTTTGGTGACGGCTTGCATGGTACATCCTCCTGTGTGAGGACTATAGAATACCTGTAAGGGCCCCGCGTGGGCCCTCACGACTTAGAAGGTATTGAAGCCCTCGTACCACAGCCATACCCACAGAGCGAGGGGGATCAGGCGAATAGCCCAGAACTGAAGGTTCCGGACCCACAGGCGGCGCTGGATCGGATGCATGACGTGTCTCCTCACAGAAGGATCTCTCGGGCCTTCTCAACAGAGAAGCCTCGGTTGCGCAGGTAAGCCGCGGCGACCTTGTAGCCCAGAGACCGCTTAATGTACTGCGCCTTCAGTGTGAGTGCAATAACGAGTTTCATGTCAGTCCCCTTGTGTGGGTGTGTTGTGTCGAGGACTGTAGAATACTACCTACAGCCCCCGGCATCGGCCTCAGTGGATTACTGCTCGTCGTCCAGGGTGTTGATGAGGCTATTGACATCGGCAACACGACGAAGAAGTTCCGCCTGAGCCACGAGGTAAGCCCGAGCAAGCACGTTGCGCCCGTTAGCTTTTGCCCACGCGTACTGCTCGTCAAGCTGGCTGATGGCCTCGCCCAGTTCGGTTGCTTGCTGTACAAGGTGGGAGCGGATACCCATGACAATCTCCTGTGTGAGTGATCTGTGTTTCGAGGATTCCATCTTATAGGTACAGGGTGCCCTCCCGGCCTTCACGATGCCCCTGCTTGCACCGGCACTCACCCTCAGCACCAGACCACTGCACCCTCAGCACCAGACCACTGCACCTACTAGCACCGCGCCGCCAGCGTGCGCCCACAACACGCCGAGGCTCAGCGACTAGAACCCAGAAGCACAAGGTTATAGCCGCTGCGTGCCAGTGTAGAATTTACCCGCCGATGGTAGGCGTGAAATCCATCCCGCATGCACGCATAGTATCCATCGCCTCCGCCTCGCTGCACTCTACACCTACCAAGCGCGCCCTCGCATAGGCATAGGTGAAGGCAGCTTGGGTTACTTGGCGGATAACCTCCACACGAGTCTCGCTATCCGTGTAGGTTTCCACGAAGTAGTCGCCGGAGAAGTGCGACATATAGCCAGTGATGAATCCGGTGACCAGTCTTTCGATGAGTGCGTGATCGTGTTGCATACATCCTCCGTTGTGAGGAGTCCATTATGGCGGGGGCAGTCATGATTACCTCCCCCAGAATGAAATCAATTTCAAAACCCGTTGCGTGACTTCCACCTGTTGAACCCACCGGGGGAAGGTGTGACTCCCTCACGTTTGCAATACGCCTCGTACTGATCTTCAGGTGTGGCGGCGCGCTTCACTCTCTTCACACTTTGCGGGGCGGGGTGAATCAGCCCATTAAGAACCTTACGTATCCCCACATTGAAGTTACCTTCACCTACCCCATGTACGTAGTCCCACATCTCTTGTGTAAGACTTACACTACCTTTGATCAGGTCCTTATAGCCGTCGATAGCAACCCGACCACGACCACGTTTCTCTTCAGTTTTCATTTTGGAACCTCAATAACAGTACAGTGGAACCTCAAATACCCTATAAGGGAAGCTCAATTGTACCTTAGTGGAACCTC
>ERZ761603.164-NODE-164-length-58579-cov-10.201353_pt1 | contig 58579 bp, 39 predicted proteins | sample MGYA00511879_ERZ761603 | MGnify/ENA primary metagenome ERZ761603 (study PRJEB28899, sample SAMN02850040) | bioreactor sludge metagenome | biome: EBPR Sludge; feature: EBPR Bioreactor; material: flocular biomat | place: Australia: Thorneside Wastwater Treatment...
AAATATATTGTTGCTGGCGACGTTGGGACTGAGTGGTTTGTGGCTATTCCGTCAGGTTTGGCAAATTGCCCGGGATACGCCTTTCCAGGTTGTCGAAAGCGGGTGGGTCGTGGTGCTAGGGGTACGCCTGCAGGGTGACCAAGTGAGCAGCGACTATGCTTGCCGGCTGGAACGAGCCGCTGCGTTGTGCCGCGCTGATCCTCAGCGGCGTATCCTGCTGGTCGGTGGTCAGACGGGAGGCAGTGTCAGCGAGGCCGAACGAGGCCGGCAATTTCTTGTAAAAATGGGTCTGCCCATCGATCTCCTGTCGATTGAGGACCAATCGCTGCACACCCTGGACAATCTGCGTCGCGCTCGGCAGGTACTGGGGGAAGATCGGGCGCAACCGGTAGTGCTGGTGACCAGCCGTTATCACTTGGCACGCAGTGAAATCCTGGCGCGCGGTCTGGGCTTACACCCGGTATTGTGCGCCGCCGAAGAGCGCCTGCGCCTTGATCCATTGGTGCTGTGGCAGTTGGCGCTGGAAGCGGGCTATCTGCACTGGTACAAAGTTGGCCGGGCCTGGGCGCTCTGGACGGGCCATTGTCACAGTTTGGCAAGGATTACTTAAACCGTGGAAGTATACCTGAATGGTATCGGTCTCTGCGCCCCTGGTCTGCCAGACTGGCCCACTGGCCGGGCGGTGTTAGCGGGCCAACAACCGTATCGGCTGGAGGAGCCGCTGAATTTCGATCGGGTGCGGTTACCACGCAACGAGGCGCGCCGTGCGTCACCGACCGTTCGACTAGCGCTGCAAGCCGCTATGGAAGCTCTCGACCAAGCTGAAATGGATGCCAGATCATGCAGTGCCGTGTTTGCCTGCTCCGGCGGCAACACCGAAGCGCTGGATGCCTTGTGCCGTGCGTTGATTGAACCGGGGTGGCTGATTTCGCCTAACCAGTTTAATAACTCGATCCACAATGCTCCATTAGGTTACTGGAGTATTGCTGCTGGCTCACAGGAATCGGCGTCCAGTATCGGTGCCTATGATGCTTCGTTCGCTGCTGGGTTGCTGGAAGCGGCTGCCCTGGCCCAGATTGAAAACCGGCGGGTGTTACTGGTTGCCTTCGATACACCACCGCCATTCGCCTTACAACCCTTCCGGTCAGTATCGACACCGTTTGGCATGGCGCTGCTGCTGACGCCGGCACGGCTGGCTAATAGCTTAGCCTGCTTGCGGGAATGGCGGGTCACTATGCATTCCCCTCCATCCAGACCTGCCCCTCAAGGAAAAAGTGAACCTAGATGGGAACAATTACGGCTGAGTAATCCAGCAGCCCGCGGCTTACCCCTCCTGCGCCAAATCGCTATACGCCAAACTCACTTGATCACATTGCCTTATTTACCAAACTGTGGACTGGAACTCCAGGCGGAACCATGCTGACCGATAAAGCGCGCATCCAGGAACTGATCCCGCACACTGGCGCCATGTGTCTGCTCGATGCGGTCGTTGCTTGGGATGATGACTTTATTCAGTGCCTGACTGACACCCATCGCGATCCCGCCAATCCACTGCGCCGGCAAGGGCGATTACCGGTAATCACCGCCTTCGAGTACGGCGCCCAGGCGGCAGCGATTCATGGTGGACTGCGCGCCCGTGCAGCCGGAGAAACCGCGCCAGCGGGTTATCTGGCAGCCTTGCGTGATGCTCGCTGGTTTGCTGCTGAATTGGATGAAAACGCCGCGCCACTGGAGGTGACTGCCCGCCGGTTGTTAGGCGAAGCCGCGCATTGCATCTATACAATCCGCATTCGCGCTGCCGGACAGTTGCTGGCGGAAGCTCGTGTCACTATCGTGCCGCGACCCGTCATAGGAGATCACTCATGAAGCGTTGGGTATTATGGTGCCTGCTGTTGCAGCCGCTGGCGGTTCTCGCCAGCGATAGTGCTTTATCTAAGGTTATGCAGGCTCTGGCAGCCGTGCAGTCGGTCAAAGCGGTTTTCCAGGAAGAGAAAACGTTGGCTATGCTTCAGGAACCATTGGTCACTCACGGCATGTTGTACTACCACGCGCCCGCATACTTACGTAAACAAACTCTGGAGCCACAACCGGAAGATTTTCAGGCGGATGGCGACTGGTTGACAATCAAGATATCTGACCAGGATCGTCAGGAGTTCAATCTGAACGGGCATCCGCAACTGCGCGCTTTTGTGGAAGCAGTGCGTGCTACCCAAGGTGGCGATCAAGCCACCTTGGAACGCTATTACCGGCTGGAGTTTGCCGGCACCCTCAATGACTGGCATTTGCGTTTGACGCCTCGCGATCCGCGCATCACCGAATACCTGACCTTCATTACGGTGGGGGGGCAGGAGGCCTGGATCGATCGCGTGGAAATGCTAGAGGCTAACGGGGATCGCAGCGTGATGACGATGACTTTACCTTGAGTCCCCTCCCTATTCTTGTGTCTCTTCCTCCAATATGCGTTAGATCCTTATCATCTTAACGATGCTCAAAAGTCACCATATTAATGCAGTCAGCGCACAGATTGTTCAACTGCTGGGCGGGTACAGTGAAAGACTCGGTTGATGTCCACGGTACTGTAGCAGTTTTTTTCGCGGGATCATCTACAATACCGGCTAAACCCCGAGTTTTAAAATTACTTTTAATTGCTGTTTGCAGGTTATCTTCTTTAGTTTTATCTCGAGACAACCGGGCTTTGATCAAGGCTTCGTATTGCTGTTCTAATGCTTGATTCCGTTGCCGGAATGCTAGAAAAAGAATGCTTTCCGAACCAACACTATTATCGAGCTTGAAAGATTTATCCTTGGCAGGTAAGTGATAAGTAACACCGGCTTTCACTGGGTTAAAGTTATCAACCCTGACATTGCCAAAACTGCTCATCGGGAAGAGCTGGAAAATGGCCTTGCTGCTATCGACTTGAAAAATGTAAACATAACTATTTTCTTCAGGGGTGAATTGGATTTTATAATGGTCGCCGGAATTCAATACACTCCCTTCGACTAAGGGCTTCAAGGACCCTTGGCCCCCAGGCCGATACACATAATTAACTTTAAAGTTTAACGGCTCGGCCGCAGCTTGAGGGGTGATGGATGCTGGTTTTGGGGTTGCGCTACCTGGTTCGGGAGTAATTTTGACTGTTCCAGCCGGTCCTCGGGTCGTCAGGCCGTTGTCAGACGAGGGTCCGGTTGCGCCAGCAACGCGGGCGATGCCTAGCAATAGGCTGCTGCTAAGGAACAACAGTGCTAATGGATTACACCAATGGATCTTAGAGATCATGACTGCCTCTCGATGTGTGTTTGAAATTTAACACGGACATGACGCCCACTTGGGTTTTCTTCAAGCCATCAGTCAACTGAGCTTGCAGCGCCAGGATTTGCGAATGGTTTTGCAAGCGACGTGCCTCAATAAGCGCTATGTACTGGTTTTCCAGGTTGATGTTGCGTTCTTGAAAGGCTAAAACATAAATTTGCTCTTGACCAATTTGGTCATCTAGTTGAAAAGCTTCATCTTGTGCTGGTATGAAGTAGGTTGTCTTGGCCTGTACAGGATTTGTGATAATGGTCGTTTGCGAAAGATTATTACTATCGGATGGGAACAGACGGTAAATTTCTCCGCTACTATCGATTTGAAAAATATAGATATAGCTGTCCTGGTCAGGTGTAAAACGGATCTGGTAATAATCCCCGGAACGCAATATGCCACCATTCGGCAATGACCGGAAATTAAGCTGATCGATAGGCCGGTAAGAATAGGCAATATCAATAGAAAGGGCATTATCGAGTGAGCGCTCCCTCATCATGTATCCTAATCCAGCCAGCAAAATAACTGTTAGCAGAAATACGAAACCGATGGAGTATTTATTGAAGCGATGATCAAATTTTTTCTCTTCCTTAACCGAGGACAAAACGACAGTTCTATCGTTCCTCTTATTATTAATTATCTTATTTTCATTTCTATCATCGATGGCTTCAATCAGCTGTTCCGCCGTATTAAAACGATCATTTGGATTACGCGCCAGTAACCTATCCAGAATGCGTTGATAATGGCTTAGTTCTGCTGGCAAAAGCTCTGTCGCGCCGTCTGGCGTTCGATCAGGCCGGAATCCAGTCAGCATCTCGAAGAATACCAGTCCCAAAGAATATAAATCGCTACGACTATCAAGCGTTTTGCCTTGAGCTTGCTCTGGACTCATATACAGGATAGTGCCAATCGCCAAGCCAGTCGCTGTAAGAGGCGCACTATCCTCGCAAGCCTTAGCAATTCCAAAGTCGGAGAGCACTGCATTATTATCGTCACGAAATAAAATATTGGCGGGTTTGATATCCCGATGAATAAAACCTTGACGGTGGGCGTGCCCCAAGGCACTAGCGATTTGGCGTAGAATATTGACGGCCTGTTCCGCAGATAAACCTTTTTGAATGCGATTCTTTAACGTACCCCCTTCCACATATTCCATGACCATATAGTATTGGTTCAGACACTCACCAATATCGTGAATCGTTAAAATATACGGGTGTCGTAATCGAGCAACAATCTTTCCTTCTTTAAGGAAACGCTGGCGAAATGTAGCGTCAATACTTAGGGAAGGATTAATAACCTTGATAGCTACTGGGCGTTCGAGCGCTTCCTGAATCGCCAAATACACTTGACCCATGGCACCCCCGCTAATTAGTTTTTCAACCTTATAGCCAGGGATGACAGGAACGGTATCGATTACTTTGATGATATTGTTTATATCAATATCTTTATTGCCATAAGGCTTCACATTGTCAGGATGCGACATCAATACTCACCCACGCAATTATTGGATACATTTCTCGATACCTGCCAGATGTGCCTCAATCCTTTTTCTCTTCCTATCTTAGAGGAAGAGAAAATTTAGATTTGGCGCTACCGCTAAAAATCCCAGCGTAACTGCGTTGAAATAGTATTCATCTCAAGATGCTTGTAGTCGAACAGTGTGCGATATTGGATCAGAACAGACGGCCCTCGATCAAATCGTGCCTGTAGCCCAAGGCCAAATCTAAAGTAGTTCTTGTCCACTGGATCGGTAAAAATCTGGAAGATATTGTCAGGGACAACAGCGCCTTCCACAAAACGTCCATTGACTACCTGATTATTATCCTTGAATTCGTGCAACCAACTGAATTCGACCTGCGGCTCTAGTGTCCCCCAAGACTGATCCAGCAGATAGCTGGCCTTTCCGCCTAAGCTAAAAACCAGTGATTCCAGGCTTTGTTTATCGATAGCGACAGCCCAGCTCGAACCAGGATTATTGCCAGGGATCTGTTCCTGGAACGGGTCGACTTGCAAATCAAGATAGCTAAGATGAGTTTCAGGACCAAAGGTTAAGTTACCGCGAGTGAATTGATAACCAGCACCCACATCAGCAAAAAATTGATGGCCTTCGTAGCTACTATCAAAACGCTGATTAACATCAGCAAAATTTTGCAACTGGTAGGCCACATTGCGTCGCTGATCGTAATCATTCTGGCCATAATTGACCATTCCCTCGATGTAGAACCGGTCAGAGGGGTAATAAACACCATATAAGGTCAGACCGAGACCTTGGGTATCCAAAGAACCGCCATTGCTATCGATATCCGTGTCGATGGAGGTGTATGAAAGAGCAGCGCCCAAAATGAATTGATCACTGAATCGATAATCAGCGCCTAATGTCAGTTCAAGGGTCCTGAAATCAAATCCGGTTTGATTCTCCGTCTGATCCTGATTCCCAAGATTAATTGCGCCGTTAACGAACACGCCAAATGGGCCTGAATTCATGATGCCTTCATTTGCTGGAAGGCCGGCCTCTTCTCCCGCACTGGCCAACAGGTAACGCAAATCCCGGCCAGACAATGTCCATCCGCCACGCTGGATGTTTAATTGATCGATATTAATGCCCATCACGCCAGTGCGTAAGGCAGCCATGCGGGTTCGAATACTCAACATCTGGGACTGTACGCTGGTTTGTGAGGCATTAACAGCGGTGGTCAGACTCTTGGGAGTGATTTGCTCCAAAGCCGGGCCTGTATTGGGGTCATTGTTTTCAGCAGCGTTGATGAGTGCATCACAGTCTCGTAGAAAATTAGCGCTAGCCGACCGATCGAAGCACAGGCCCCCAATGGCGTGGCCCACCGTCTTTGCTGCAGGATCATCGGTTGTGTCCTCAAGGAGTTTCTGGACATCTTTCTTACTGCGTGTAATCTCGACAGTGACTGTCGCTGAGTCAGTGCTAATACCATCGGTGATGGTGTAAACAAAGGCATCTGTACCAGTGAAATCCGGTACTGGCGTGTAATTAATCACGCCGCCCGCACCGGTTACGGCATGGCCATGCGTTGGATTACCCACTTGGATGATAGTCAAGTTCGTGCCTATATCATTCGCCAGAACAGCGATAGCGATTAATGCGCCAGCCGTTGTCGATGCTGTGTCGTCTAGCGCTTCAAGCGCCGGGGCGATGACGCTGATCCGCACGGTGGCCGTATCCAACTGACCGAAGCTGTCGCGAATTGTGTAAGTAAACGTATCCGTACCGGCAAAATTCACATTGGGTGTATAGGTCACCGCGTTACCATTGATCACCGCGCTGCCGTTGGCCGGTGTGGTGACCTGCGCCACCGTCAGCTGGGTTCCGGTGTCATTGGCTAGCACGTTGACGGTGACCGGCGTGCCGGAGGGGGTGCTGGCGGTATCATCCACCGCATTCAGCCCCGGTGGGGTGACTGTTACGGTCACCGTCGCCGTGTCAGTCTGCTGGAAACTGTCAACAATCGTGTAGGTGAAGGTGTCGGTGCCGGCAAAATTCACATTGGGTGTATAGGTCACCGCGTTACCATTGATCACCGCGCTGCCGTTGGCCGGTGTGGTGACCTGCGCCACCGTCAGCTGGGTTCCGGTGTCATTGGCTAGCACGTTGACGGTGACCGGCGTGCCGGAGGGGGTGCTGGCGGTATCATCCACCGCATTCAGCCCCGGTGGGGTGACTGTTACGGTCACCGTCGCCGTGTCAGTCTGCTGGAAACTGTCAACAATCGTGTAGGTGAAGGTGTCGGTGCCGGCAAAATTCACATTGGGTGTATAGGTCACCGCGTTACCATTGATCACCGCGCTGCCGTTGGCCGGTGTGGTGACCTGCGCCACCGTCAGCTGGGTTCCGGTGTCATTGGCTAGCACGTTGACGGTGACTGGCGTGCCGGACAGGGTGCTAGCGGTGTCATCCACCGCATTTGGCCTCGGTGAGGTGACCGTCACTGTGACAATCGCTGTGTCCTGCTGGAAAAAAGGAGTACTTGGAGTATTAAAAACAACGGAAAGGGTGTAGATAAAGGTATCAGTACCCACAAAACCTGGATTTGGCGAATAAATAATTGAATTGCCACTTACAACGGCATTACCGTTACTTGGGGATCCACTGACGGTTACTGAATCAACAACACCCCCAGAACTTGCTCCAGTGTCATCATTGGCCAGTACGTTGATAGTGACTTGCGTTGCCGCCACCGTGTTGGCTGTATCGTCGACAGCATCGATGAGTAATGTTTGCGCCCTCAATTCATGACCCCAGCCCAGCAGGAGGGTCAAGAAGAAACCGGTGAACACCAGCGTAATGGCTTTAGCCCAAAGTCCGTGATGCAATGATCGATTATTCATAGTGATGCTGCCTCTATCGCGAGCGTTGCCCGTCGGTTGTCTTTAACGACAACTTCCCCCTAATGTAGAAGACGTTATTACTGCAAGGGGCTGCTTTCCCCAATCAAAGTAAACGCCGCCCAGAATATGGGGTGCGCCATATCCGGCTGCTTCAACAGCGCTAGCTGCGCCTGTCGTAACGCTTCCGCCCGTCCCATAGCCGGTGATTTCTGGTATGCATCAAAAGTATGAGTGGTCAGGAAAACTGTGGGCTCCGATACCACATACCAATGAGACGCTAGCAGTGCTCGGGTGCCTGCGTAGAAAAAGGCCGTTGCCAAACCGGATAACCCTTCGCCCCGCAGATGTCCGCCCCCGGAGCCAGCTGTATTGCAAGCCGACAATAATACCCATTCTGCATCTAACTTCAGGTTAGCAATGGCGCTGGTGCTGAGCAGCCCGTTATCTCCTCCATTCCCTGGCGTCAATGCCAGCGCCGGTTCCGCCAGACAGTCCAATTCACCGGGTAACAACGCATGCGTGGCAAAAGCGATGATACGGTAATTTTTCAAATTGGTAGCTTGCACTGTGGAAACGGATGCTTGCCGGCCCAGTATGACCTCCTGCCTCGGGTTAGCCTTCAAAGTCCGGGCCAGGGTGCGCAGCTCGACGGCTGTTTCTGGAAGCTGCGCCAATTGACTCAGCGCCTTGGCGTTAAACTCACAATCCTGAACAACGTGCTCGACTCCACTGCCACTGCCACTGCCACTGCCACTGCCACTGCCACTGCCACTGCCCCGCACTGCACGGGTCTGCCCTGTAGAAAACACGGGATCGCCAAAGCCGATAAAAGGCAACCGGGCCTGCGAAGATCCTGCAACCTGGCGGAATTGTTCGAGGGCAACGACAGAAGGCAATAAGCTAAAGGCCATGTCGCGCACTAGCCAGGCCGCTTGCCGGTAGTTGCCAGGTTCTGGAGTCTGGCGTACCAACAACGCAGGCGGTAGGCTGAGCAATGACCCGGACGGCGCTACGATTAAATGCCCAACCCCAGCCAGTGCTGGTTCCAATGGGCCAAGCAACTGCTGATAGAGACTATGGGCGAGAGTCAAATCGAAATCGGGCAGACGGCCAGAACTGGCATTGACCCCTGCACGCAATCGTTCAACTTGGGTTGTTAACTGCTGAGCCGGTAATTTCACGGCCGCACCGTGTATTAAGCCATCTGCTTTCACCAGAAACACCCAGGTTTCCTGTTGGCCAGGCAGTACTCGCAATAACGTTTCATTGCGCCGCAATAGCTTGGCAACTTCCGCCGCGTTCAGCGGCGTTGGAGTAACTAGGCGGCCGTAGCGTGGGAAGCGCGCCTGCAACTGTTGCTCTTGATGCTGGTATTCTTCTGCCGCTGTACGCAATTTGGCCTTGAGCGCGTCTTCTTTAGCCGTATCTCGCGCCAAAAAAGGCTTGCTCTGTTCCACACCTAATTCGTATTGAATATCCTGCCTAGTTTTCAAGGCATCTTGTAACGCCCGCGCTGTTTCCCGCACTTCGGGGTCCGTTTCGGCAAGACGTGCAGCGACTTGAGTAACGGCTCGACCTGCTGCCGGGGTCTGGCCTAACTGCGAAACCGTGAACGCCTCATCGAGCAAAGCCGATTTATCACGGGTAGGATCGTTGTCGATGAGCTCAAATAGCAATTCGATGTAACCTTCGACATCTTGGGTCTGCAACTGTGCTAGCGCTGTGCGATCGCTGAGCAGCATCTTGTACGTTTCACGCCAAAGCGCCAAGGCGCGCTCGGGTTGACCGGCTGCCCGTTCGACGCGGGCCTGGGTCATGAGCGCTTCAGCCAGCGCCCGGCCTTCGCCAAACAGGGCGCGGCTTAACGCAACGGCTGCCTCAGCGTGGTCTCGGGCTTGCTCATAGGCTTGGCGGCGGCGGTAGACTTCTGCTAAGCGCTGATGGCTTTCGCTCACCCAGTGATAGTCACCGCCTCGCACCGTATCGAAAATTGTAAGTGCTTGCGAGTAAGCCGCTTCCGCTTCCGTCAGTTTGCCCAACTCAGCATAGACATCGCCGACACCAATTAAAGAATGGGCGATCCGTGGATTCATTGCTCCTTGCCGGGCGCGTGCTGCCGCTGCCTGGCTGCGTTCCCAGGATTGTTGCGCATACTGCTCAGCCTGTAACGGGTCACCCCGGTCTAATGCATACCAGGACTGATAGACCAATAGTTCAGGCCAGTCGGAGGCATCGGCTGACGCTTTTACCAATGGTTCAGCGCGCTGAAACATGGCCTCTGCTGCGCCTGGTTGCAAGCGGCTGAGTTCCCGGCCCATTCGTGCTGCCAGGTAACCGCCGCTGGGATGGCTGGCGCCTTTGATGCGCTCGTGGATTTCCAGGGCGCGTTGCGCAAGCTCTAGTGCACGCTGATGATTTTTTGCTGAGTTGTACAGGGTGCTCAGCTCATCCAAGGCGGTGAACTGCCCCATATCTTCCAAACCAATGAACCGGCCTTCCGGGGCCACAGCCTGTTCGGCCAGAGCGATCAATTGCGACCGGCTGCCAGGGAGTTTTTCCTGTGCTGTACCTCGGAGAGAAGTTTGGATAAAGCTCTCGAAGAGGGGTGCAAGGTGCGCGGGTCCCCACAGGATGAAAGCACGGTTATCGACTCCAGCCGCAATGAGTAAGTAGGGGAACCCGCCGTTGTAACTGGTGCAACGGCGCAAATAGGCCGGTTGCTCGCTCAAAATGCGTGCCGGTTCCAGATCGCCACAGTCAGCCTCAGTTTCCACCGTTTTAGCCAGCGCTCCTTGATTCAGAAAGCGCTCTTCCCACTGTGCTGCCGGCCGTGGGAGACTCCCCCGCCAGATTTGTCCGGCGGGACGTTCCCAACCCGGACAGCGGATTTCGAACTGCTCTAAACCCTGAGAATCACCTGATTTGTAAAACTCGCAGGTAATATCACCTAACGCCTTTGCATCTTCAGGCAAGGCAATCCGTGTTCCGATGGGCAAACCTTCCGGTGTGGTTACCGGATTCCTGCTTCCCCCCGTGGCACATCCCCACAGCGTCAGAACGCCAACCAGCAGCAGCACGCCATATCGGCACTCACCGTGAGCCATACGCCCTCTCTCCTCATCGGTTGATTCTTATAGATAATTCAATGGGATCAAATACCAAACTTTAAGCGGCTTTTAATATTTATTTTTCGCCGCTCATGGGCTGATCTTTGTCGATATATCCAAGCGAATAAACTCGCTCCGGCGATTCAAATCCCGGCCGGTCTCCGTTGCATTGGATGCAACGGGATACATTTCCCCATATCCCTTGGCGATCAATCGATCAGGGGTGACTCCATGTTCAATCAGGTATTCTCTCACTGCCTGCGCCCGTTTCTCAGATAATCTTAGATTATAGTCATCCGAGCCGATAGCGTCGGTATGGCCAGCAATTAGCAGCATAGCCTCAGCAAGCGTTGCGCTTTTCAAGGCAACCACATATTCATTCAGCAGCGGGTAGGCATCACTGCGGATGCGTGCAGAGTTCAAATCAAAATGGATCAAGGCTGCAATTTTTGGCCGATCCCGGATTAGATCCGGATAATCTATTGTTTCTGATGGATTAACTATTTGAATTGGCGCTGGTTTAGCCGATGCCGGATCATCGACGATACCGGCTGGACCACGCAATCTTCCCACGCCTGAGCTACCGGAATGTGGCGCTCCGCGTAATTGCAGGGCCGGTTGGGTATTGCCTGGAGCACCGCCCAAGGCGCGTTCGATTTCTGAAGCGGTTTGAGGGGGAGGTGGCGCTGCAACGATAACGGTATTCCAGCTCAATACCCATAATAAACCAGCGATCCAGCGACATAAGGCATGACTGCCTTTTGGAAAGCTTTTGAATGCTATCAGGGTCCACATGATCGTGATTTTTTTACAAAAGAGTTTGGATTTCATTGGATGGATTCCTTTAAGACACGAGCTCATCAATGGCCTCAACAGCTTTCATCTGGCTATAGGGTAAATAATACCTATTGATTGATAGGAATAAATCAAATCCGCACCATCTTTCAAGGTCGTGTCGCACCCACGGCTGCCACGACAAATGCTGGGTAGTGATCGCGAATGTTGAAAATATCCGGCCAAACAAACGAATCCTTAAATCCTGCCGTCTTGAATGCCTCGATCCACTGTTCAGGAGTCAGAAACCCACCGTTAGGCCGCCACGCTGCTTGCAGAGCAGGAGAGCGAAAAGACGCCAGTAAGGCAAAGATAAATTCGACGTAAACTGTCTGTGCAGGGAAGGGACGCATACATTCGGAAGCGGCAATTAATCCTCCTGGCGCGAGAGCGGTGTATATCTCTCGCAGCGTAAAGGCAAGGTCGTGCGCTACATGCAGCGTGTTTACGCCGTAAACGACTGAAAGACTAGCTGGTTCGATGTGTGCTTCGGTGAATGGCCGGTTCATGTCCAAACGTGCGCAAGTAATATGTCCGCGTGCGTTAGGGCGCGACATTAATGCGCGCTGACCGCGGCGCAGGAAGATCGGCGAATACTCTGTGAAATGGTAATTATTAATACGGGTCGCGGCACCGGCCTCGTCGAAGCGGTCAAGCAATGCCATTGCCCCGCTGCCAAATCCACCACCGATCTCCAAAACAGTCCCACGCGGGTGCGGGAAATGCGCCTGAACCGCCCTCGCGCCGATTTCGTTACTGATCGCGTATAATGGATTTTTATTGGAGAAATACGCTGCCCAGGCGGCAATCCGGTCTGCGGTAAAAAGAATAGATTCCCCAGAGGATTCACCTCGCATGACCTGCGGATAGCCTTCTGCTGCAAGGGTGGCTAGTTGGAACGAGGGCAGCGCGGTAGCATCGTGACTGGCTTGCATCTGCTCAATTTCAACGGGATCCAGATCCGGAAGGGGGTTCGATATCTGGAAACGAGCAGGAATCCCATCTTCACAGAGAAGAACGCCTCGTTCGGTCAGCAGGCGTAGTAACCAATCGGTGAGCCACGGCCCGGCTAACGGATCAAGCCCGGCGCCTATGGCAATCTCCGTAGCCGTTCCGCCTTTTGCAAGGGGAGCTACAAGCCCTGCTTGACGGACTACCCTAAGAGCAAGCCGGAAAATATATTCCTCGATGAGATCACATGACCGGATAAAACGATCATTGAACAGCGACAGCAACTCGGCAGGGAGAATTTTGGAGCGAAGATCGTGGCTCTCGTGCAATCGATGGATAGGCATTAAACCAATTCCTCTTGAGTAACCCCCATTTCATGTCAGTTACTTGTATCCGCTAGGAGTAAATAACCTTGGGCCAGGAGCAAGCCATTCTCTTGGATGCACTCAAACCGGACCCGAAGGTGACCGGACTCGAAAATTCGAATCTTGAAAGGCTGCTCCGGTCGCAGTGGTGCTAGAAATTTTACGATCGGTATTCCGATGGGTTGTCTATCTGGCCATTGCTCGGCCAGCATCTGAATAACCTCGTCTAGAATAACGATCCCCGGTGTGATCGGATGCCCCGGAAAATGCCCAGCCAGGCTTGGATGATTAGCGGCGATCACACGCTGTTTTTCATTCATCATGACGAATCTTGGTGCATGAAGATGCACCAGTAATCAGTGCCAATAGGGCTTCTCGCGTCATCTTGCCCGTCTCATTGCGTGGTAGTTGCGCAACCCGAATCAGCGGCCGCGGCAGAAATACCGGGTCGAGCCGTTCGGCCAGCGCTGTCAATAGTTGCCGTTCGTCTAGATCTGGCGCCACAACCACGGCTGCCAAGCGCTGGGTCCTTGTTGCGGTTTCATCCGGCAAAACGAAAACTCCTTCGATCACGCCCTCAATTTGATTGATCTGGTGGTTAAGATAAGCTAATGAGCTGCGCTTGCCAGCCAGGTTAATCAAGTCTTCACGGCGACCGAGTAGACGAAACCGGTCTTTATCATAAATTTCAATGATATCTCCTAATGGTACGGGTTCCGGTAAGTGTGCGCCTGATAGGTGGTCACCATCCAGATGGAAGCCGTCATATAGCAACCAATGATCATTCTCCTGTACGCGGCGACTTGCGATAGAACCGGCCTCCGTACAACCGTAAATCTCCAGAACCGGGGCGTTAAAGACCTGCTCTGCTTGAGCAGCGAGCGCCGGGGACAGGGGCGCAGTCGCTGAAATCAAAAAAGCGATCTCTGGCCAGATGAGTTGAGCCTCGACACAAGCCCGTAAGTGAACCGGCGTGGTGACCAATATCCGGAGCGGCGGTGTATCGGCCAAGGCCGCGCGCACATCTTCAGGAAAGAACGGCCGGTTGGCGTGGATGCACACTCCGCTTAGCAGGGGCGCCATGATTGAAGTTTCCAGGCCGTACATGTGCTGAGGCGGCACAGTCGCGACCACGGTCAAGCCCGTATTAAAGCCAAAACGCTGCCGCGCCTGCTGGGCGCCACTGACCAGTTCTCCCCAGCGCTTGAGGTTGGGTTTGGCTCGACCGGTGCTGCCCGAAGTAAAGGCAATTGCCATGAGGTGATCCGCTGGCAGTTCGGGGACCGGTAACGCGGCGTTATCCACGATTTTCGAGGCGAGCCAGCGCTCAATGTCGCTATCCGCAATCGCTTGGCTGTCGGGATAATCCTCAGCGAGTTGCCGTAAATGCAGGGTGGCACGGCTGGATGGCAATAAGTTGGTCTGATAATTGATGCCCACCGCTGCGAATGCTGCCAGGAATTGATAACGGTCCTCGCATAGATTGAGGATAAAGCGTGCAGCAGGAAGCTGGCGAGCGATGTGCACGGCATCACGTAGAAAAGCAGCGCGGCTGATCATGTGATCCCGCCAATAGGCAATGGGGGAATCAGCTGCGTCCGATGACAGCAAGGGCAGTTTGGCTGGCATAATAGCGAAATGGCTTGGCAACTTTGAAAAGCCGACGAGAACCGTGAATAAAGTGCCTGCCTCGCCGGGAAAGGCGAAATAGACAACATGGCACTGACTGATGGTTTAATTTACCAGAGTTTGTCATCGAGTAACCTAATGTCTTCCAAACCTGATACTGATCATTCTGACAATCCATCGGATAACCGCCCGCCCGGACCGTTGCGCATCATTCTCAGCGTATTGGCCGCTTTCTTCGGGGTGCAAAGCGAGAAAAATCGCGCGCGGGATTTCCAGCAGGGCCGTCCAATTCATTACATCCTGGTCGGGCTGATCATGACTCTGCTGTTCATTTTGCTAGTGCTGATTGCGGTCAAGCTGGTACTGCGCTCTGCAGGTATCTAGTCTGAAGCAAACCCAGCTGGAGGATCACTAGCGCTAGTTTCCGCCATTCCCAAACCCCTGTAACGAGATTTGACTATGAGCCGCATCATGCTGACGGATGAATTACGCTATGACTATCAGAAAATGTTTGCAACCTGCGTAGTTCGCCAGGAACAGGCCGCTGAAGTAGACGAAATTACGAATGCACTGGCAGAAGAGCGTGAACGATATCAAATAGTGGGTCAGCGGTTGAATGTCCCCTGGTTTGTCGTGGCCGTGCTGCATGAGAGCGATACGGGTCGTGATTTCAGTGCTCACTTGCATAATGGTGATCCGTTGACCGAGCGCACCCGGCACTTGCCAGACGGGCGGCCCATTGCAGGCGAACCACCGTTCCGTTGGGAGGATAGCGCTACTGATGCTCTACAGTTATATCATTTTGATCTTTGGCAGGATTGGAGCATTGCTGGCATCCTGTTCTTACTAGAAGGGCGGGGTGGCTGGGGTTACCGGTTACACCATTCTGACGTTCCTTCACCCTATTTATGGAATTACTCGACCCATTACATTAAAGGTAAGTACGTCACTGACGATACTTGGAGTGAGGTCAGCATTGCCCAACGCTGCGGTGCGGCAGTGTTGCTGCGGCGATTGGCGGAACGCAACTTAATTGAATTTGATTATCCGGAGAATCGGCCTGATTGGCCATTGCTACGCTACGATGAGGGCGTCGCCTCGCCCTGGGTCGAGGCGTTGCAATGCTTTATGAATAGCATGCCGGGAATTTATGTGAAAGTGGATGGCCGGGCAGGACCCCGCACTTCCGAGGCATTTTATAAGCTGGCAGGGTTGTATTTGCCGGGTGATCCACGCTCAAAATGTTAGAGATTATTTATTTAAATTATTAATTAATATGTATTTTAAACTTCGATTGTTATCTTTTTTGCTCCTATGCTGGTTAATGATGATAGAAACAAGCAATGCGGCCTATGTGTCGCATGGTGTTTCGCCGGAATCCCCGATTCAACCCAAACGCCTGCTGATTCTGCATTCCTATCATCAAGGGCTGAACTGGACCGGCGCCATCCAAGCCGGCATCCTAGAGTCACTGTCTGCTAGTGGGCAGCGCTATGAGATTTTCACCGAATATCTGGACGCGCTCCGCTTTCCCGAACTGTCGCAGACTGGATTTACCGGTACGCTAACCCGCCTCCAGGATAAGTATTGGAACCGGCAACCTGATGTCGTGCTGGTCTCGGATAACCACGCCTACAATTTCATGCTGGCCAATCGGGATCGAATCACGCCTGGCAAGCCGCTGGTCTTTTGCGGTGTCAATAACCTCAAGCCCTCGGATGTCACTGGCCTGTCTAACCTCACGGGCGTTTCCGAAATCCCTTCGTTTCTTGAAACCCTGCAGCTTATTCACCGACTTCAACCAAACGTCATCAAACTGCTTGTTATTTCTGATAATTCCATCACTGGCCAAGCCAATCGGGCGCTGATTCGCGAGGCACTGCAACAAATGAGGGAGCCTTTCACGACGGAGTATTGGACGGATGGACGGATCGACCGTGCCGAAACCTTGTTACGCAGGCAGACGCAAGATACAGCAGTATTGCTGGCGGGGCGTCAGACAGATACTGCCGGCAACATTATACAAGCGGATACAGCAACGGCACTGTTGGCTAAGGCCAGTCCAGTACCGATCTACAGCTCACATGATGCCTGGATCGGCTCGGGAGCGCTGGGTGGCAAGGTCATTGATGGGGGTTCACAGGGCCGATTGGCTGGGCATCTGGCGGCACGGCTGCTCAACGGCGAATCAATCCAACAGATTCAAACCGTATGGGAAAGTCCCAATCAATACCTTTTTGATTATGCAGTCCTGCAGCGCTTTGGTCTGGAAAATGCCAACCTGCCAACAGATAGTATTTTCCTCAACCGGCAGCCCGGTTTTTTCGAGGCCTACCGTGCGCTTGCTTTAGGTACGGGGGCAGTGATCATGTCGCTGGCTGGGATGGTGTTGATTCTCAGCATTAACATTAAAAAACGTAAAGAGACCGAACAGAAATATCGTGATTTAGTCGAAAATGCGAATAGTATTATCCTGAAATGGGGTCGCGATGGACGCATCATTTTTCTCAACGAGTATGGATTGCACTTTTTCGGGTACACTGAAGCGGAAATTATCGGCCAACCTGTACTGGGAACTCTCGTCTCGCCCTTCGATGAAACCGGGCGTAATCTTGCGGAGATAGTTGATGACATTATCAAACACCCGGGTGATTATGCGAGTAACGTCAATCAGAACTTGCGTAAAAATGGTGAGCAGGTCTGGGTTGCCTGGAGCAACCGGACCATTCTTGACAAATTGGGCAACATCTCTGGAGTGTTTAGCGTAGGAACCGATATCACCGCACGTAAACAAGCAGAAGCCGAGCGCGAACGCTTGATCGTAGAGCTGGAAGCCAAAAATGCCGAATTGGAACGATTTACTTATACGGTATCGCACGATCTCAAGAGTCCGTTAATCACCATCAAGGGCTTTCTTGGGGTGCTGGAACAGGATCTGGCGGGCGGGGATACAGAACAGGCTCGCAGTGACATGGCACGCATCGGCGGGGCAGCCGACAAGATGAAAAACCTGCTGGACGACTTACTCGAATTGTCGCGAATCGGTCGAATTTGCAATCCGCCAGTTCGCGTGCCATTGGCAGAACTGGCATATGAAGCAGCGGAACTGTTGGCCGGCCGTTTCCAGCAGCGGGAAGTGCGCCTGGATGTCGCCAATAACTTGCCGGCGGTATGCGGTGACCGGTCGCGCCTGCTGGAAGTCATGCAAAACCTGCTGGATAACGCTGTCAAATACTTAGGCGAGCAGCCTAAGCCGGTGATCACTGTGGGCTGTCGTCAGGATAGAGGACAAATGGTCTGTTACGTGCGAGACAATGGCTTGGGGATTGAACCATGCTATCACGACAAGGTGTTTGGCCTGTTTGAGCAGCTTGATCCCCGCACCGAAGGAACGGGCGTCGGGTTGGCGTTGGTCAAGCGTATTATCGAGTTTCATAATGGCCGGCTGTGGGTCGAGTCTGCTGGCCTCGGCCAGGGTAGCACCTTCTATTTTACTTTACCCCTGGCCGATTCGTTATTGGAAGTGCAGACAGAAAAGTATTCAACATGACCGGCGCGCATGGGGTCATTTTGTTAGTGGAGGATAATTCTGATCACGCTGAGCTAGTGCGGCGTGGTTTTGCCCGGCATTCAATGGCCATTCGTCTGATACATGTTGAAGACGGCGCCAGCGCTCTCGATTATCTTTTCCAACGGGGTTCCTACGCAGATCCGGTCTCTCATCCGCGTCCCTCTATCATCCTGCTGGATTTACACCTACCGAAGGTCGATGGCTTAACTGTACTGCAAACCGTTAAAACGTCGCCAGACCTGAACCGCATCCCGGTGGTTGTTCTAACGACCAGCCAGGCGGAAGTTGATGTTGCTCGGGCTTATGACTGTCATGCCAATAGCTATCTGGTAAAACCCGTTGAGTTTTGTGATTTTGTTGCGCTGGTGCGGGAGCTGGGTTGCTACTGGCTGGACTGGAATATGAGACCTCGGGAATAAGCGGGATGGACGGCGATAGCGCAAATCCGAATCTTATGGAGCCTCGCACCCGGCCGAACAGCCTCATAAAAATCCTGTTGGCTGAGGATGATGAGGATCATGCTGAGCTAGCGCGACGTGCCGTCCGCATGTCTGAATTCTCCTGTGAGTTGCTGGTCGTCAGCAGTCTCAAGGCGGCTCGCATCTGGCTGATCGATCAGACGCCGGACGTGCTGATCGCTGATCTGCGCTTGCCAGACGGTAGTGGCGTGGATCTGCTGCGGTCTACCACGCCGCTCTCATACCCAGTGATCATCATGACGAGTCAGGGTGATGAGCGAATGGCGGTAGAAGCTATGAAAGCCGGTGCGGCCGATTATATCGTTAAATCCACCGACACCTTTCGGGAATTCGCGCGCATTGCCCAACGCACCGTACGCGAATGGTGGCACATCGCTGAACGGCAGCGTGTTGAAGTCGCGTTGCGGCGGAGCGAAGAACGAATGCGGAGTGTGACTACCAATTTGCCTGGGGTTGTGTATCAGTTTTTTATCCGCTCTGAGGGGGAAATGGGCGTCCATTACATCGATGGGCGTCTGGAGGAAATTTTTGGTTTGCCGAGAACGGCTGATGATCAGGCCGGCCTGTTTGAGCGATTTGTAGCGCAAATCGACGAGCGAGATCGCCAGCGCTTCATGTCCTCGATCTTGGAGGCTACTACCCAGTTTAAACCCTGGAAATTTGAAGGGCGGTTCATCAAGCCCTCTAGAGAAACGATTTGGTTTAAAGGGTTATCTAGCCCACGTCAATTGGAAACTGAGATTGTTTTCGATGGCATGTTACTCGACATTACAAGGGAAAGGCAGGCTATGGATGCGTTGCAGGAGAGCGAGGAACGGTTTCGCTCCATTGTGCAGCATGCATCAGATGTAATTATGATTTTGGATGCGCAGATGCGGATCAAATACGCCAGTCCGCGTAGCTATTCCATGCTGGGATACGAACCAGAAACATTGCTGGGCCAGTCTACGCTGGATCTGGTTCATCCAGAAGATATCCTCCAAGTTCAGGGGATTTTTGCTGAGATGCTGGCTTGTAACCATCGGGGAACACCGATTGAATTTCGCTTCCGCCATCAGCGTGGCTACTGGACAGAGATTGAGGTGGTTGCCACTAATTTGTCCGAATATCCAGGGGTGCAAGGGGTTTTAGTGATTGTGCGTGATGTCAGCGAGCGCCGGCAGGCTGAGGAGCGCATTCGCCACATGGCCTACCATGACTCCTTGACGGGTTTGCCCAATCGCCGGTTGCTGGCTGAACAAGCAACGCTGGTGATGGCCTTGATCGCGCGCAGCAAGGGCAGCCTGGCTCTGCTGTTTTGCGATCTTGATCATTTCAAAGACATCAACGACTCGCTAGGCCATATCGTAGGCGATATTCTGCTGATCCAAGTAGCCTCCCAATTGAAGAGGAGTTTGCGTGACACCGATACCCTGGCGAGGCTGGGGGGTGATGAATTTATGATGCTGCTGCCGGAAACCGGACGGGATGGCGCGGCGCGAGTGGCGGATAAGGTTCTGACCTTATTGCGGGAGCCAGTGGCGCTGGCCGAGCACCGGTTCGCCATCACCGGCTCTATTGGTATCAGCCTCTATCCTCATGACGGAGACTGTTTCCAGGATTTGCTCAAGAACGCCGATACCGCCATGTATCAGGCCAAACAAGCTGGACGCAACACTTTCCGCTTCTACAATGCTGCGATGAACGCTGCCAGCCTGGAGCGCCTCACTCTGATGTCAGCTTTGCGTAAGGCAATTCAGACCGGGCAGTTGCGGACCTATTTTCAGCCCAAAGTCTGTCTGGCCGATGGACGGGTCGTAGGCGCCGAGGCGTTGGTACGTTGGCAGCATCCCGATGAGGGACTGATCCCTCCAAGCCGCTTTATTCCGCTGGCGGAAGATAATGATTTGATTATCGGTATCGGTTGCTGGGTGATTGAGGATACGTGCCGGCATTTAGCCGCTTGGCGCGCAGTGGGGTTACCGCCTTTGAGAGTCGCGGTGAACATCGCCGCCCGGCATTTTCGCACCCCGCATCTGGCTCATGAACTTGAAGCGCTGTTGCAGCAATATGGATTGCCGCATGACGCGCTGGAGCTGGAGTTGACGGAATCCGCGGTACTTGAAGCGGGCTTGGAAACCATGACCACGCTACAAGAGTTACGGCAACTCGGTTTCACACTGGCTATTGATGATTTTGGCACTGGTTATTCGAGCTTGGCCTATCTGAAAAACTTGCCGATTACGTCGCTAAAAATCGACCGTAGTTTTGTCCGTGATCTGACAACGGCTCCGGACGACCGGGCGATCGCTGCCATTATCATTTCTCTCGGTCACAGCCTGGGGCTGGAAGTCGTGGCAGAAGGAGTAGAAACCCAGGAGCAACGGGCTATTTTACTTGAACAGGGTTGTAATTTTGCCCAAGGCTATTTGTTCAGCCCTCCCCTGCCCGCCGCAGAGTTTATCGAGTGGATTGACTGGAGATCAGGAGATCGGCAGTTCTTATTGATTGGAGAGTAATCGACGAAGTGTGCGGCCATCGAAGATATAGCGTATCCGCTCCGGAGTGACGGTGGTGTAGTTGCCTTGGCGATCGGGAACTATCACATTTTTGGTGAAAGAAAACACTACAGTTTGGCCAGTGTCCTTGATTTGCAATGCGGGCACCACGGAGCTGGCATTTTCTTCATCATCCAATAATACCTCATCAATATTGCCGACAGATCGCAACTCTGAACCATCAAGCATGTAGATCTGGACCCCATAACTGAACTCTGCGCCAGATTCCGCTAGTATGAAAATAGGGCCATCACCCTGATCCTTGTTGAACACGGTTACTTTGACGTAGTAGGCATCTCCGAAATCCGAGGAGCGAAATAAAATAGCGTTCTGTTCGGGCTGTCGCGTATCCACTAAAAACAAGCGTAGAGCCGATGTAGCCTTCGGGGAGGTCTGCCGGCAAGCGGCCAGATAGTGTGTGGTATCAAGCGCTCTGGCTGACTGGCAATTCTTTAATCCGAGCGCACTAAAGTCATATCCGGTCGCGATTAACGTGTGTTCCCGATAGAACCCAGGCTGCCGGTTCATGGCAACACTGGAGACATTTAAAATCAGCGCTAGCGATCCGATGATCCATCCAGAGAAATAACGTTGTTTCATATGATGTAAGATCATGATATACCTAAAAATACTATTACTAACTGACCCCAGAGTTAAATCTTCGCAATCCGAGGTATATGACGTGGATTAAAAAGTAATAATTTCGTTGCCATCTTGGGCAGCTAAAAGGGGGCATTTGCCAAAAATCTTCAAGGGACTGAGGCGATTGCTCAAACCATACCCAGCATTAGCCTTGGTGCGGATTTCAAAGTGCAGGTGGTCTTCGCTGGCAGGCAGATTCTGGGCATTACCCGACTTACCCGTGGTGCCGATAATCGTATTCATCGTGACCTGCTGGCCTTGGCTAACTAAGATTGTGTTCATATGGGCGTAAAATGCATAGCGTGTTTTCTGGTCTTTCCAACTGAATGATAAGCAAACCTGTTTGCCGTAAGCACCGCTGTCTTTGACAAATTCGATCTTGCCATCGGCAATCGCGTAGGCGTTTGTACCGACCGTGGCTTTGAAATCCCAGCCCTGATGCGGCTTGGGGGTGCCATCGGCCTTTTTTCTGACCATGCCAAAGGTATGATTGAGTTTATTTCCTCGAATCACATTTTGTTCGAGCGGCCAAGTGACTTCACCCATGATGTATTCTCCTCTCGTAATGGCCTTGATGGAATTGTTGACGAGCACGTTGGTGGTAAATGCGTTGAATCGCTGAAAACGTATTAGCCAGCTTGTGCGTAAAGATACGCTACGCTTGCTTTACAAAGAATTCCGGTGGAAGCGGCACAGCAAATTTGATGCCCATGCAGGATATTCAAAGTCAATTCAAAAAGATAAAGATTAGAGTCGGGCAGACCCTATCAGTGGCAGGCTCATTTGAACGGTCCAATCTCATTGATCGGGTCAGGATGACTTAGGTGCTATCGTCAGCATGTTTTTATCAGACAGGGTAAGCAGGTATGGCACAACAACTCAGTTGGGAAATGCTCCAGTCAATCGTACAGTCAGACTCCATCGAACGATTATCGATGCGGCAGCTTGATGAATTATTCCATGCAGAAAAGGACATGATGTCTTTTTTGCCGGATTCAGTCTGTCAAATCGATCCACGCAATGGTGAGTTGATCGTTTACAATTCGACGCGAGCGCGGCGGCCGCACGATTCAGGAACCCACAATACTGGACTGACTACTGATGAAAAACCCTGTGTTATTTGCCAAGGTAAAACCACAGGCGTCGTGGATGTGGCGCAATTGAGTCAGGGTGCGACTTTCATTAATAAAAACCTGTTCCCAATTATTTACCCTTTGCAGGACATCCTGGAAGAATACCGTCAGCAACCGCTTTATCCTGACCCGGCGCACACGGGGCGAGTCTCTTACGGCTTTCATTTCTTGCAGTGGACCTCCTCACAACACGATCAGGATTGGCACACGCTACCGTTGGACGATGGCCTGATTGTCTTGCAACGATTGGCTGCTCTCGAAGAAAAGTTGCTCTACGAATCGAAAGAATTAATGCCGCCTTCTGAAATGCCGCCCCCACGTAAATTAACCCATGGGTTTGTATCAATCATCAAGAATTATGGCCGGTTAGCCGGTGGATCACTCGCGCATGGCCATCAGCAAATCGGTTACAGCAACATCATGCCCAGTCGTTTTTACAATAACTGGTGTTTTGCTGAACGCCATCAGGGAGAATATTTCAGTCACTATCTATTGCAGGAAAATCCCAGCGAATTGACGGTAAGGGATTATGGAGATGCCGTTTTGGTCGTGCCCTATTTCATGCGGCGACCCTATGACATGCTGTTGGCCGTGAAAAATACTGAGCGGCAGTATTTGCACGAATTGACTAACGCCGAGATGCGCGCCGTGACCCAAGGGATTCAGGATGCCATTCGAGCATTAATGCAAATCATGCCCATGTTAGGGCGCGAGCCGGCTTTTAACATGACCATCAATAATGGACCAGGCGCTGGTCTCTATCTGGAATTTCTGGCGCATACCCAGGAAATCGGCGGCTTTGAACAATTAGGATTATGGGTATGCCAGGAGAGCACGACGAATGCCGCCGCTTATTTGCGCGAGAAATTGAGTTAAGAAAACCTTTCTAACTGGACCCGCGTCGTATTAACAAAGGGTCCAGCGGCAGGGCCACCTTCAGTCCCTCCGCCTGCAGGCGCGTCATCACTGCCCGGTTCACCGCGGTTTTCACCACCTCGGGCGAAACCATCTCTGGATGGTGGTACACCTGAATTTTGTAGCGGACTCCGTAGCTTTCCAGCGTGTCGACGACCACGCGAATCGGTTGCTCTCCCAGCACTGCCCCCGAGACGACTGCTTGGCGGGCGCTTTCCTCCAGCACTTGCTGGGCGTGCTCAACCGGCACGGAAAATTCCAGTACGACCGGAATTTCCATCCGGCTGGGATAGGTAGGACGGGAATAATTGGTGATCGCGGCATTGCTGATGATGCTGTTGGGGATGACGACCAGGTTGTTGTCCCGCGTCCAGAGACGGGTCGTGCGCCAGTTCAATTCCTCGACCCGTCCGAACTGGCGGCCGTGCCAGCGGGTGGCGATGCCGATCCATTGCGACAAGGTGAATGGTTGCTCCAGATTCAGCACGAGACCGCTGAAGGCATCGAGAATCAGATTCTGCAAGGCGATGCCCAGAATCAGCGTCAATAATCCGGAAGCTGCCCAAATCGTGGTCAATGGCCGGTCGAACACGAACGCCAGAATACATACGCCAGCAATCCCGAACACTACCAAATTGACAAAGGTCCGGGCGACGTTCGGCACCGGATAGCGAGTCCGCCGCTCGATGGGACGCCAGACCAGCGGTGGCAGCAGGGCCACCACGAACAATGCGGGCAGCAGCCACCACAGGCTCTTGAAAAACAGCAGCATCAGTTCGAGCTGGTAGAGTTCCAGGCGTTCGGCATACAGCGCATTGAAAAGGTTTTCCAGCAGATATAGCAGGCAGGCGCTGGTCACCAGCCGCACCAAAGCCATAGGCACTGGATAGCGGTGCTGCAGCCAGGGTGTCCAACTGCTCAGGAACAACGCGCCGAAGAAGATAAACCACGGTACACTGAACCGGTCCGGTAAAAACCGGGCAAGCTGGCGCTGAAGGGAAACCTCGCCCTGATGGCCCTGGATATTGGCGTAGAAATAAGAATACGGCAGCGCGATCATCGGAAACAGCGGATCGCCGAGCGTGCTACGGTTATGGATTTCCTGGTAGACGGCGCCTTCCTTGATCACCCAGCCAGAATCCGCCGCCAGTACCTGTTCCGCCCGCAAAATTTGGCTCCAACCCCGGTACCCTTCGCTCAAGCCCATGTTCTGGCTGTCTGTGACGAAGACCAGCCGGCTTTGGTCGAGGTGGGCGTGGTGGAATTGGATGGTAAAATATTCATTACCATCAATTAGATTCCGGTGCGTGGTGGTGTAGAGAAAAGTTCCCTGCACCCGGAATGCACGGTAATGTTCTCCGAGCAGATCCCGGACCACGGTAGGCTTCGCCAACCGGATTGGCGTGACGGCATCGGGAAACACGAGATTTTCAATATCCAGTGCTCCGCTGTAGCGGAACCACACATCGAAGTCGGCTTGAAAAGTGCGTGCCTTTTCGTCGATAGCCTGCAACTTGTTCCAGTGGATTCCGGTATAGACCACTTGGACAATCTGCAACAGACTGTCGCCCAGATCGATGATGTTCTCACCTTGTGCTCGCAAGGTGCTGACCAATTCCGGATTATCGACCAGTTGCAACTGCCGGGTCGCGGGGGTGATATGCCCGCCTTTGGCGCGGGCAATGTAGACAGGGCGAATCACATCGCCTTCCGTATTGAAATACAGTGGCCCCATCAGACCCACAGCTGCATGCGCCGCTGTATTCATCGCTGCAAGTTGCGCCCGGGTGGCCTCACGCAGACTGGACACATCGGTTAAATCGATGGCGGGTAACCGCCGCAGAGCCTCACTGATCACCCGTGCGCTATCGTAGGCGTAGATGGCGCTCCAAATGGGGTCTTCCCGATAGATCGTCGCGTAATCGTGGAGAAACTGCCGGGCTGCCGCGGTCGCCGTGTCTGGGATGAAGGGGGCAGCGATGTACATGCCGTCAGTGAAATGCGGGGGAGGTTCTAGGGCGGCTACCGGCTCTTCGCCCTGCTCGGCGGCAAAGCCAGCTAAAGCCAGCGAGTCGGTGCCGAGCAACTGAGCCGTTACACCGCGCTGATGCAGAGCTTGTACCAGTGGCTTGGCTTGTGGCGGGCGCAGGATCAACAAGATAGCCTGAGTTTTACTGTCTGTTGCCAAGAGATCTGCCGCCGCGTCAATCTCGTCAGGCTGGGGTTGATTGGATAGTACGATCTGATGGCGGATGTGCAGCCCGATGGCTTCTGCGGTGAACCCGAAGGTCCGGTTCAGAGTGGCTGCGTAGGTATCCGCTAGGTGAACTACGGCAGCAGACTGGAAATTCAGGACCGATTTAATGTAATGCGCCAAGATGCTCGCCTGCAGATCGTCGTTGAAAATAACGCGGAAATACCAGGGATTGAACTGGGTCACATTGGGGTTGGTCGAGGTCGGCGTAACAGCAGGCACCTTGTACAGCCGGTATAGGTGACCGGCAGCGCGCGAGGCAGTGCTGGAGCCATGACCGATCACGGCGACGACATCGGAGCCAACGCTGCCAATCTGTTCAGCAACTTTCTCAGCTTGTTTGGCGCTGCGGAGGTCGTCGAAAGGTTGTAGAACGAGAGGATGGCCATGAATGCCACCTTCGGCGTTCACTTTATCGGCCAATAGCTGAGCCCCGCGCAGCATGGCAATGCCAGAAGCGGCATTGGGTCCACTGAAGGCGTTGGCGACAGCGATCTTAATCGGCTCCGCTTTCCAGCCAGGCTTTGCCGAAAAAAAGTTAGCGAAAGGGCTTGTGTTAAGATGCCACAATAGCAGTGTTATAGCCAAGATGGATAACAACACTGCGATCGTGGTGACCAGCAGCGTCTTACGCGGCAGTGGCCGGAATGATGCCCAGCGGGTTGGTTTGATCATGATTTCCAGAAGCGATGCACACGGCCTGATCAAGCCAAAAATACCTACATGATCAGCGATTTCTTCTTATATCGTCCCTTCACGGATACTCGCTTTCTCTCCTTTGAAGGATAAAATTAGTTATATATGCCAGTTAAGCATAAGCCGTCGAACGGGTATTTTGGAAAACAGCCGATATGCCATCCGAGACCACTGATTCCATCATCTTATTCTCTGCCGCTAACCAGAAATCCAACGCCGCCTTGTGCTGGTTCTCCGCTATCTCCCAAAGCTGGTAGGCCGTTGTACGGATTTGCTCCAGGTAAGCCGCTGGCGAGAATGCTTCGAAGATCCGGGTTAAAATTGCCTGTCTATCGAGGTTGGCGCTGGCAGTGCGTGCGGCTGACTCGGTGAGTAAGCGCAGATGCTTCTCGGCAGTCAACCAGTAATCCATCGAGCACTCGCGCTGTTCAGTACTGGCGGCCCACATGCATCGGGCAAGTTCGCGGACTCGATATAAATAAAGAGCGCGCAGGGCCGTTGGCCAGGCGGTCATGGTTTCGGCAGCAGCGGTAGTGGCCGTGTTCGCTAAACGGACTGAATCCGCTGTCAATTCAATCACCATCCGCTCTGCCATCACCCAGAAATCAAGGGCGGTCTGACCAAACTCGTTTCCGGCTGACCGCCAGATGTGATAAGCCAAATGACGGATATCGTGTTCCAGATCGTTTTCCATGGTAGTGGTCCCATAATAATTAGTCATTCATCGTGCCAATTTATTTATTAGAATCGGTGTGTTTCGCCGATAGGGGTCAAGCGGTCAACATCGAAATCCCCACACTAAAATAAACATAATGGGAAAATGAAGTAATTCATTGTCTTTGAGTTTAGTTGGTATTTGGCATTTTTAACCCCCGTTTTAAGCATCTTTAAACAGAGACACGTCAAGATCTTCTATCGGCTCCCTCCCAAGGGGTCAACAACTGCTGGCTGATAAACATCCAATGGCAACGATCCTATCTTTGCTGATTCCAGGCCTGCTGGGCACTTGGTCAGATGATTTGATGGCACCCCGCCCAACGGTCCCCGCGCTGGAGTGGCTGTTGGCCCGGGCGGATCGCCATAAAACGCTACCGGCCATCGATGCTGTGTTGTTTCAGTTGTTTGGCTTGTCTATTCCCGCTGAAGCTGACCTGCCCGTTGCGGCAGTCACACAACTGGCAGATGGCCGCGAATCGGGCGATGACTGGTGGTTGCGGGCTGATCCTGTGCATCTGCGCCCGGATCTGCGCGGGGTGTTTCTAGCCGATGCGCGGACGTTGAGTATTGAACCGGTTGAAGCCGCAGCGCTGGCGGCAGCATTTGACCAGACTTTTGCCAGCGATGGGTTGCAACTTCATGTTCCTTGTCCCGACCGCTGGTATTTACGGTTGCCTGCTGATCCCGGTATTCGCACGCACCCTCTGTTCAGCGTTATTGGTCGCGATATCAACACTTTGTTGCCATACGGGCCGAATACACGGCGTTGGCACGCTTTATTGACTGAGGCACAAATGTTGTTTCACAACCATCCTGTTAATCAGGCAAGGGAGCAATGCAACCAACCCATGATCAACAGCGTCTGGTTTTGGGGCGGCGGCTCACTTCCGGTAGGCGCCCATCTTCCCGTTGCCGGTCTGTACGCCCGGGACCCATTGCTTCGTGGTTTGGCGTGGCTGGCTGATGGAGCAATCAGTCCGGTTCCCAATAATGCCAGCGACTGGCAGGAAGCCACCGCCGATGAAACCAGCAGCCTGGTGATGCTAGACCTTATGCGTTATGACCGGATCGATGGCAATCCCTTAGCTTGGGCAGAACATGTCGCTTATCTGGAACAGAATTGGTTCAAGCCGTGCCGGCGGTTGCTGCAAATTGGCCAGATCAAAACCCTGCATCTCTATGGTGGCGACGGGTACCGGTATTCATTAACCGGGGCTGCCCGGTGGCGGTTCTGGCGACAGGTTCGGTCTGTCAATGAGAGTAATTAGTAGATAGTGGACGCCTTCTGTCCTTGCAACCTTTCACCCGGACTTCCATGGTCCATCGTGCTACAATTCAAACCCTTACCACTCCACACGCTGGAATGGGTTTGTTGTTGACAGAGGCTCCACATGACTGAAATTGCCAAAGAAATCCTGCCAGTCAATCTAGAAGACGAAATGCGTCAATCCTATCTGGATTACGCGATGAGCGTGATCGTTGGACGGGCGCTGCCGGACGTGCGTGATGGTCTCAAACCAGTACATCGGCGGGTATTGTTCGCTATGAGCGAGCTGGGCAATGATTGGAACAAGCCTTATAAGAAATCGGCGCGCGTGGTTGGCGACTGTATCGGTAAATACCATCCGCATGGTGATGTCGCTGTTTACGACACGATTGTCCGCATGGCGCAGCCTTTTTCCTTACGCTATATGCTGGTTGACGGACAGGGGAACTTTGGAAGCATTGATGGCGATGCTCCCGCCGCCATGCGATACACTGAAGTGCGTATGTCTCGCATCGCGCACGAGTTGCTGGCCGATATCGATAAGGAAACAGTGGATTTCGTCCCCAACTATGACGAATCAGAACATGAACCGGCTGTTTTCCCCACCCGTCTTCCCAATCTGCTCGTCAACGGTTCCTCCGGGATCGCCGTTGGCATGGCCACTAACATCCCGCCACACAATCTTGGTGAAGTGATCGACGCCTGCATCGCCTTGATCGATGACCCGGTGCTGAGCATCGCGCAACTGATGCAGTATCTCCCGGGACCGGATTTCCCCACCGCCGCACTGATTAACGGGATCAGCGGTATCCATGACGCCTATGAAACCGGGCGCGGCCGGGTGCGGATGCGCGCCAAAACCGAATTCGAAATAGACGAGGCGCGTAATCGGCAGGCGATTATCGTCACCGAACTCCCCTACCAGGTGAACAAGGCCCGGTTGATCGAAAAAATCGCCGAACTGGTTAAAGAAAAAAAGATCGAGGGCATCGCGGAACTGCGCGACGAATCCGATAAGGATGGTCTGCGCATCTACATCGAACTCCGGCGGAATGAAACTGCCGAGGTTGTGCTGAATAACCTTTTCTTGCACACGCCGCTGCAATGCGTGTTCGGCGTCAACATGGTAGCGCTGGTGGAAGGCCAACCCCGCCTGTTGAATCTCAAGCAGGTGCTGGAAGCGTTCCTAGCGCATCGTCGCGAAGTGGTCGTCCGGCGTACCGTGTTCGATCTGCGCAAGGCCCGGGAGCGCGCCCATATCGTCGAAGGTTTAATGGTCGCGCTAGCCAATCTTGATCCTCTGATCGCCCTGATCCGCGCCGCCGCTGATCCTGCTATGGCGCGGGCCGCGTTGCTCGAACAGATATGGATACCGGGGTTGGTCACTGATCTGCTGGCGCAATCGGGCGCTGCCTTATCGCGGCCTGGCGATTTACCCGCGGAGTTCGGACTGAGCGAAACCGGCTATCGATTATCGCTCGCCCAAGCGCAGGCGATCCTGGACTTACGATTGCACCGCCTGACCGGCTTGGAGCAGCGTAAGCTACTGGATGAATACCAGGAGCTACTGAGACGGATTAAGGACTATCTGGAAATTCTGACCGTGCCGGAACAATTGACGGCAGTAATTCGCGCCGAGCTGACTGAGTTGCGCACCCAATACAGCGATCCCCGCCGTACGGTGATCCTCCCCGACGAGCAAGACCTCAATCTGGAAGATCTGATCAACGAAGAGACGATGGTGGTCACTCTGTCCCATGCCGGTTATGTCAAGGCGCAGCCGTTGACGCTGTACCGGGCCCAACGGCGTGGAGGCCGGGGCCGGGCGGCGGCCACGATCCGTGAAGAGGATTTCATTGACAAGTTGTTCATCGCCAGCACCCATGACACCCTCCTCTGTTTCTCCAATCGTGGTCAAGTGTACTGGAAAAAGGTTTATGAATTGCCGCAAGCTGGGCGGACGGCACGCGGGCGGCCGATCATTAATCTGCTGCCTCTGGAAGAAGGCGAACGCATTAATGCGGTGCTGGCGGTCCGTGAATTCAGCGAAGATCACTTTGTCTTTTTCGCTACCACCAGCGGGACAGTCAAAAAAACCCCGCTGTCCGAATATTCCCGGCCACGTGCTAACGGCATCATTGCCATTGATTTGCGTGATGGCGATCAACTGGTGGACGTGGCGCTGACCCACGGTCAATGCGATGTGATGTTGTTCACCGATGCTGGCAAAGCGTTACGCTTCGCTGAGACCAACGTGCGGGACATGGGGCGCACGGCGTGCGGAGTGCGCGGTATCCGCTTGGAGAAAGACCAAAAGGTCATCGCGCTGATCGTCGTCGGGGAAGGTGCAGTACTGACCGTCACTGAAAAAGGCTATGGCAAACGCACTCCAGTTGCTGACTACCCGCTTCGTGGGCGCGGTGGTCAAGGTGTGATCTCCATTCAGACTACCGAACGCAATGGCCGGGTGACCGGGGCGGTGCAAGTAGAAAGCGATGATGAAATCATGTTGATCACCGACGGTGGCACATTGGTACGCACCCCAGTCGAAGGCATTTCCCTGGTGGGCCGCAACACGCAGGGGGTAAAGCTGATTAGCTTGCAGGGGTACGAAAAACTGATTGGCGTTGAGAAAATCGAGGGTATTGGCGAGGCAGATACCGATGAGGATTTGCCGGTGAGCGACGCAGAGTTAGCAGCGGATGAAGGGACCAAAGATGAGGGGCCGGTATGAACAACGAAGCGGACAGTCTGCAGGCACTGCGTGAGCATATCGATGCACTGGACCGGCAGATTCAAACCTTGATTTCTGAGCGGGCATGCTGTGCGCAACAGGTTGGCGTAATTAAGCAGGCAGCAGGCGCTACTGGCAACTTCTACCGTCCTGAACGCGAGGCGCAGGTACTGCGGCGGGTGATCGAGACGAACCCAGGGCCGCTAAGTAACGAAGAAATGGCCCGGTTATTCCGTGAGATTATGTCGGCCTGTCTGGCGTTAGAGGAACCGCTGAAAATTGCTTTTCTCGGCCCGGAAGGCACCTTTACCCAAGCAGCAGCGCTTAAACATTTCGGTCAATCCATCCATAGCATTCCGCTGCGAGCGATTGATGAAGTCTTTCGCGAAGTTGAAGCGGGTTCTGCCGATTACGGGGTGGTGCCTGTGGAAAATTCCACCGAAGGTGTAGTCAATCATACCTTGGATATGTTTCTGCAATCGCCCCTGTGCATCTGTGGTGAAGTTCAGATGCGCATCAATCATCATCTAATCACGCGTGCCGCCACGCTGGGGGAGATTCGCCGTATTTATTCACACCGGCAATCGCTCGCGCAATGCCGTGAATGGCTGAACCTCAATTTGCCACGTATCGAGCAGATTGAGGTTGGCAGTAATGGCGAAGCAGCGTCGAGAGTGCGGGATGCGACGGATGTAGCGGCGATTGCCGGACAGTGTGCAGCAGATATTTACAAGCTGCCAACCTTGGTGCGGAATATCGAGGATGAACCGAACAATACCACGCGGTTTCTGATCATCGGTAACCAACCTATTGCTCCCTCCGGCGATGACAAAACCGCGCTGTTAGTCACCTCGCTTAATCGGCCTGGTGCGTTGTTCAAGCTTTTGGAACCGCTAGCCCGGCATAATGTCAGCATGAACCGCATTGAATCACGGCCTTCGCGGCGTGGGATGTGGGACTATGTGTTCTTTATTGACTTGGACGGTCACGCTCAGGATTCGCCTGTGGCTGGGGCGCTTGCCGAATTGCGCGATCAGGCCAGTTTATTTCGAGTACTGGGGTCGTATCCGAAAGGCGTGCTCTAAGCATGATTGATCCGGCTTTCAGCATTTTCAAAGGAGTTTGTCAGCCATGTCCTGCGATTTCCTGTCCCTCGCCGCCTCCGGCGTCCGTACTCTGCAACCTTATCAGCCCGGCAAACCAGAGAGCGAATTGCGCCGGGAATATGGCCTGAGCGATATCATTAAACTGGCGTCTAACGAAAATCCGCTTGGACCTAGTTCCCATGCGCGCGCTGCCGTGCGTGAAGCATTGGCTGATCTGGCGCGTTATCCGGATGGCAACGGCTTTGAACTCAAGACAGCCTTGTCCGCCAAACTGGATATATCGATGGCAATGCTGACTTTGGGCAATGGTTCCAATGATGTGCTGGAATTGGTAGCACGCGCATTTCTGACGCCGGAACACGAGGCAGTGTTTTCCGAGCACGCCTTTGCTGTCTACCCCATCGTTACCCAGGCGATCGGCGCAACTGCTCGGGTCGCCAAAGCCCATCCGTCCGCACATGCCATGCCCCATGGCCATAACCCAGCAGCCCTGCTTGCATTAATTAATGACCGTACTCGCGTTGTTTTTATCGCCAACCCGAATAATCCTACCGGTACCTGGCTGAAAACCGCCGAGTTGCAAGAATTTCTGGAGGCGGTCCCTGCGCCAGTGATCATCGTCGTGGACGAGGCCTATTTTGAATATGTCGAGGTTGAAGCAGATTGTCCCAGCGCGTTGCGCTGGCTTAACCGGTTCCCGAATCTCGTTGTGACCCGCACCTTTTCCAAAGCCTATGGATTAGCAGGATTGCGGGTGGGGTATGCCGTTTCTCATCCCCAGGTCGCCGATCTGCTGAACCGGGTCCGCCAACCATTCAATGTCAATAGCCTAGCGCTGGTTGCGGCAGCGGCAGCGTTGGATGATGTCAGCCACTTGGAACGCAGTCGAGCGGTTAACCGTGCTGGCATGCAACAATTGCAGGATGCTTGCCGTCAGTGGGGTTTGAAGTGGTTGCCATCGGCGGGCAATTTCCTCTGTGTGAATATGCAGCGTCCTGGGCGGGAAGTGTTCCTGGAACTCCTTAAACGAGGTGTGATTGTCCGTCCGGTGGATAACTACGGTCTATCTCAGTATGTGCGGATCAGTATTGGCGCTGAAGCGGAAAATACGCGGTTAATCGAAACCATGAACGACATACTGCGAGGTTGATAGGGTGGCGGCACGACCTTTAATTCGACGGCTGTGCATTATTGGCGTCGGCCTGATTGGCGGTTCCCTGGCCCGGGCATTGCGGGAGGCGGGTGAGGTTGACGAAATAGTCGGCTGTGGGCGTGGCGAGGACAATTTGCGGACTGCCGTGCGTTTGGGTGTGGTCGATCGCTATGATACCGACCCCGCCCGTGCCGTCACCGGCGCAGACGTGGTGGTGGTTGCTGTACCGCTAGGCGCTATCGCCCCGGTGTTGCGCGCCCTTGTTCCGCATCTGTCAGCCAATACAGTAGTGACCGATGTCGGTAGCGCCAAGGGCAGTGTTGTAGCGGATGTTGAGCGTATTTACGGCGCTATCCCGCCGAACTTCGTACCCGGTCATCCGATTGCCGGCACCGAGCAAAGCGGGGTCGAAGCGTCGTTCGCCACCCTATTTCAGAACCGGCGCGTGATCCTGACGCCATTGGCCGAGACCTGCGCCACCGCCCATCATCTTATCCGGCAGATGTGGGCGTTGACAGGTGCTGAAGTGATCGATATGGGGGTGCGTCATCACGATGCCGTGCTGGCTGCAACCAGCCATTTACCGCATATGCTAGCCTACACGCTGGTGGATACTTTGGCGCGACTGGATGACCGGGCAGAAATTTTCCGCTATGCCGCGGGCGGTTTCCGGGATTTCAGCCGCATTGCTTCCAGCGACCCGAAAATGTGGCATGATATTTGTATAGCAAACCGTGAGCAATTATTGGAAATGATAGCCCTGTTTTCGGCGGATCTGGAACGGCTCGCTGAGGCAATCCGCAGCGATGACCGCGCTACAATTCTTGCTACTTTCCAGAGAGCTAAACGTGCTCGTGACAATCTATATCTTGAATAATTGAAAGATGAATGCATGCTGCCGGGCATGGGCTATGCCTCCTGCATTATTCCAACACACAGTTCATTTTGTTAAGATGACCAGTCAGTTCTTCAATGATCCTTGCCCCAAGAAGCTTGAACGTCCCGCCTGCAACGCGGCCCGCATGACCACGATCTAAAAAGTATGAAGAACTGTTTTTTCAGGTCACAGAGCTACGGAGGTTGGGGTGCCGTCTTTTTAGCAACCCAGCAAGGATTTTCACCGAAGATTGGGTTCGTGGTGTTTTTGGCCCCGTCGACAAAAGAATCTTGCAGAGCGCGCGTGACCGAGCAATTTAGGGTAAGAAATGAACTGGGCTGATTACCTGATCATCTTTCTCATTGCCCTTTCCATGCTCATTGGACTCTGGCGAGGTCTGTTGCGCGAGGTCATTTCGCTGGTAACGTGGATCGCTGCTTTCGCGATTGCTTTTCTTTTTGCCGAGGATGGCGCTGTCCATCTGGTTCCTTACATCGATCTTCCGTCGTTGCGGATTGCGGCAGCCTTTGGTGGCTTATTCTTGGCTACATTGCTCATTGGCGGGTTGATCGGCATCGTCTCTTCCTATCTGGTCAGTTACACTGGCCTGACGGGCACTGACCGGCTGCTCGGTACAGTTTTCGGGCTGGCACGCGGCGCGGCCATTATCGTCGTCCTGGTGCTAGCGGCGGGGTTAACTCCCTTGCCTAATGATCCCTGGTGGCAGCAATCGCTGCTGTTGGGCCGTTTCCAGGAAGGGGCTCTCTGGCTGCGGGGTGTCCTGCCGCCGGAATTGGCTCAAAACATTCGCTTCCCGTCATAAACCGGTTTGCGGAGGAGGGTGCCCATGTGTGGAATCATCGGTATTGCGGGACGGAATCCGGTCAATCAAAGTCTGTTTGACGGTCTGACCGTTTTGCAGCATCGGGGCCAGGATGCTGCGGGTATTGTGACCTGTGACGATGGCCGTCTGTATCTGCGAAAGGATAATGGCCTGGTCCGCGACGTAATTCGCACCCGCCATATGCGCAATCTGCATGGCAATATCGGAATTGGCCACGTCCGTTACCCGACGGCAGGCAGCGCTGATTCCGCTGAGGCCCAACCCTTCTACGTCAACTCACCGTTCGGTATCACTCTCGCGCATAACGGTAATCTGACCAACTCGGTCCAGCTCAAAAACGAGCTATTCCGCTCTGATCGGCGCCATATCAACACCCACTCCGATTCGGAAATTCTGCTTAACGTCCTGGCCCACGAGCTGCAGCAGCGCAGCGCATTATCAGTTGACCCTGAGGACATTTTTGCTGCAGTAGCGGCGGTTCACCGGCGGGTGCAAGGTGCTTATGCAGCAGTAGCGCTCATCGTTGGTTTTGGCTTAGTCGCTTTTCGTGATCCCTACGGCATCCGGCCCCTCGTGTTCGGTCGCCGCGAAACTGAACAAGGGATGGAGTATATGGTCGCTTCGGAAAGCGTGGCGCTGGACGTTCTGGATTTCCAGCGTATCCGCGATGTCGCGCCCGGCGAAGCGGTGCTGTTTGATCTGGATGGCCGGATGCATGCGCGCCAATGTGCTGAGCATCCCTGCTATTCGCCCTGCATCTTCGAGTTTGTCTATCTGGCCCGGCCGGATTCGATCATCGATCAAGTATCGGTCCACAAGGCCCGATTACGCATGGGAGAACATCTGGCCGAAAAGATCCTGCGGGTTTGGCCGGAACAAGATATTGATGTGGTTATTCCGATCCCTGACACCAGCCGTACCGCTGCCCTGCAAATGGCGTCGATCCTGGGCATCAAATACCGGGAGGGTTTCATCAAAAATCGCTATATTGCGCGCACCTTCATTATGCCTGGCCAAAAAACCCGAAAAAAATCAGTGCGTCAGAAGCTAAATGCCATTGATTTAGAATTTCGCGGCAAAAACGTGATGCTGGTGGACGATTCAATCGTACGCGGCACCACTTCTGGGGAAATTATCCGCATGGCGCGTGATGCCGGTGCCCGCCGGGTTTACTTTGCTTCTGCTGCGCCGCCGGTGCGTTATCCCAATGTGTATGGCATCGACATGCCCGCCGCCCGTGAATTGATCGCTCACGCCCGTTCCGAAGAAGAAATTGCCCGGGCGATTGGCGCTGATCATTTAATCTTCCAGGATCTGCCGGATCTGGAAGATGCAGTGCGGCGTGGCAACCGCGCGCTCAAGCGTTTCGATGCCTCCTGTTTTACCGGTGAGTACGTGACCGGTGGCATCGACCGGGATTATCTGGACTGCCTTGCGCGTGAACGTTCTGATAGCGTCCAAGGCACCCGGAAAAGCGCCAACAGTGCCATCATCGACCTGCACAATAACGCTTGAGAGTACAAAATGGATAGCGACCACTCGCCGGAATTGGGCTTTGCCAGCCTGGCAGTACGCGCTGGCCAAGTTCGCACCGCCGAAGGCGAACATGCCGAACCGATTTTTGCGACGTCCAGTTTCGTATTTACCAATGCTGCGGAAGCGGCTGCCCGGTTTAGCGGCACGCTCCCTGGCAATATCTATTCCCGGTTCACGAACCCCACCGTGCGCATGTTCCAGGAACGTCTGGCGGCGTTGGAAGGCGGTGAAACGTGCATTGCGACGGCCTCCGGTATGGCGGCGATCCTGGCGACTTGTATGAGTTTGCTGAAAAGTGGCGACCACATCATTTCAGCCAGCGGTGTGTTCGGCACCACCCTGTCGCTGCTCAATCAATACCTGAGCAAATTTGGTGTTGCCACGACATATGTGCGGCTATCTGATTTATCCGCTTGGGAAATGGCGATTCGCCCGGAAACCCGGATGTTTTATCTGGAAACGCCCTCCAATCCGCTGATGGAGCTGGCCGACATCCAGGCGCTGGCCGATCTCGCTCATTCCCATAACATTCTGCTGGTGGTGGACAATTGCTTTTGTACGCCAGCTCTGCAACAACCGTTTAAGCTGGGCGCCGATCTGGTCATTCACTCCGCCACCAAGTATCTGGATGGACAAGGCCGTTGCGTGGGCGGGGCGGTAGTCGGCGATCAACAACGGGTTGGCGTAGACATTTACGGCTTTCTGCGCACCGCGGGTCCTACCATGAGTCCATTCAACGCGTGGGTGTTTCTCAAGGGACTGGAAACCTTGCGCCTGCGGATGCAGGCTTGCAGTGAATCCGCCCTATGCCTGGCTGAATGGTTAGAGACTCAGCCGGCCGTGGAACGGGTCTATTACCCTGGCCTGCCTTCACATCCTCAGCATGAACTGGCTAAGCGGCAGCAGCGTGCTTTCGGCGGCATCGTTTCCTTCGATCTGCGCGGTGGCCGCGAGGCCGCTTGGGCGGTGATCGACAATACCCGGTTACTCTCGATCACCGCCAATCTAGGCGATACTAAAACCACCATCACTCATCCTGCAACCACCACACATGGCCGGTTGACGCCGGAGGAGCGTGAGCGGGCCGGTATCGGCGACGGGTTGGTGCGGGTTTCGGTAGGGCTGGAGGAAACGGTGGATATTCAACGTGATCTGGAGCGTGGTTTTCAGCGGCTGGCTTGAAGATGATCAAAGCCATTACCTTCGATCTCGATGACACCTTATGGGATATCTGGCCGGTGGTCGAGCGTGCTGAAAGGTTGTTGCATGACTGGTTGATCACTCATTATCCACGCATCCCGGAGCAGTTTACGCCGCTGGAATTACGGGAGTTATCGCAGGAAGTGATCGCCACCTGCCCGGAGATTGCCCATGATCGCACCCGGTTACGCAAGGAAGCATTGTGGCTGGCGGCGCGGCGGGCGGATTATGTGGAATTCGACGTGGAAAGTGCGTTTGCCGTATTTTTCATCGCCCGCAACGCCGTGGAACCGTTTGCAGATGTTCAACCGGCCCTGGAGCGGTTGGCCCGGCGCTATACGCTAGCATCGCTATCCAATGGCAACGCTGATCTACGGTTGATTGGCCTGCATAACCTGTTCGCTTTCTCACTCAACGCGATAGATGTCGGTGCAGCAAAACCAGCGCCGCTCATGTTCGAGCAGGCATGCCAACGGTTAGCGGCACGGCCTGAACAAGTCGTCCATGTCGGCGATGATCCGGAACATGATGTTTTCGGCGCGGCTCAAGCCGGGTTCCGCACCGTCTGGGTCAACCGCACTGGCCGGGACTGGCTTGGGGGCCAGCCGGCGGATGCAGAAATCACGGCCTTGGCTGAGCTGGAACAAGTGCTGACGAGCTGGGAAAGGTAAAAATCAAGCGAAAGCCCCATTTTGAGTGCACATTCATTGAATGAAAGTGATGTCCGGCTTTTCAGGCGGCCAGGCTCTCAAATTGGAGGTCTGGCCGGTCGAGTCACCAGTTCATGAGAATGCCCAAGATGCGGGTCCAAATCTTTCGCGCCATCCACCTGCTTCACGCTATTTCCTCATCGGCCAACTGAAGAAGCTGCTCGGTTGCGACGCGTGTCGTAACGGGCCGGGTTTGCAGGATGGTGAGGTTACCATTCGCGATCCCAAATTCGATATCTTGCGACAACGCATAATGTTCTTCTAAGGCCATGGCTATTTTAATCTTGATGTCTTCTTTGTTCAGGCAGGGGACATCTCGCAGACCCTGCTCGACGGGTTCCATAGACGTTCCTTTCCCGGAGGGATGCCGTGCGACCTTAAACGCTTTTTTTCCGATATGAAGGTTGATTACCGAGCCGTCAAATTTATTCACATAGTACCGATCCACATCCACCAAGCCGGAAACGACCCCTTCTCCCAGCCCATAACCGGCCTCAATCACAATGACGTCTCGACCACTGACGGGATCCGTTGTAAACAGGACTCCGGAGACCTGCGAGTCGAACATTTTCTGAACAACCACCGCGGGCTTCATGGGTCCTTGCTGAACAATCCGGCTATTTCGATATAGGATTCCCCTGATGAGCCAAAAAGACATCCATACTTTCTTTATGCATTCCAGCAACTCTGCAGGATTAACATATAAATAGGTCTCGGCCGCCCCAGCAAACGTAGCTTCCTCGGTATCTTCCTGCAAACCGGAAGATCGCACACTCAAACAAGCGTCTTGCAAGCCGTGGAAATCGACTGCCTCCATGATGTCCCGGCCCACGCCAGTGGCAGCATTCAGATTGCCTTGGAGAATCAAATGCCGAATTTGCTCCGATAATCCTACGATCTGTCTCTGTCGATCCTCGTGCGACAGGTTTTGCGCCATGAAAACACTGTCGATGGCGGCCATCAGCCGTGTGTGAGTGTCCAGTAAATTATTTTCCTCAAGAAATCGCTGGAAGGCAAAAGTCGTCACCATCAATGCCGGCGGAACATGGGCACCGTAGTGTTCAACGATTTGGGCGATTTCCCCCAGGTTAGCGCCTTTTCCGCCCACCAACGAAACAGCATCGGCATCAACCTCTGCTAACGGCAGAACAACCCGTCGAGATTCAGCGATTCGCGTTCTTTTCGTTTTTGTCAGTTCATCTGCCTTAAGCTGCAACCATGCGATCGCTGCTTGCGACAAGCGGCCTTCTTCCTGCATGCGCTTCAAGACACCGGTTAAAGCGATTTGCACATCCCGCTTCATCCGGTAATAAGCCTCTTCCAATTGACCTGCTGGATCCTTGATATCGCCGATTTCTGGCGTGTTTCCATAAGTGCTCAGCAGAAAGATTTTGTCCGCAGCATAGGGATATTTCTCATTTAGCAATCGTGCGTGAAAATCCTCCATCGTCAAAATAATATCCGCCTGACGAACATCAATATCCTCAAGCATCTTGCTGCAATGAGCTTCAGCATGGATTCCATCTTCCAATAGAAGCAAGGCCAGACCTGTTTCGGATATGGGTCTGCCATAAATTGCCGCCACGCCGCGCGAGCTTACGTCAATACCCTGTATTTTTTTATCCAACAGCATCTTTTTGAATAAAAATTCAGCTGTGGGGCTACGGTCGACATTGGCTGTGCATACCATTAATATTTTTTGAAACTTACCACCGTTCATTCTGTGACCGAGACGCCGGAGAGTCTGTCGTATATGCGGTAAATTTTCTTCCATCAATTTGCCTTGTGATAGAACATCTATTTCATGAAGTAAAGATGCTCTAAGTACAGCGATACGCGGATGACGACGCAATTGGTTGATTCGCCTTTCGATGGCCTGTAAGCGCCAATCTGACAAATTCAGGCTATACGCTAAAATCTTGAGCTGCGCCCACTGACGTTCGGCGACCGCAATAATATTAAGCGCCCTCCATAATACTTTTACCCTCGATATGTTGTGTTCAATCTCTAATAACAACTCTTCGAGTTCGGTAAAGGCATTTTGAGAAATCCCGCGCATGATAGTATTGATATAGGCAATACTTTTCTTTGGGAAACCGGCGACCTCACTGTTCACAGGCATTCCCGTGCAAGCACGGTGGACAATATCAGTGAGTTGCTTGCGAACGATAGGGTTGATACGTTTGTCCCATAATGCCTCGGTCAATATCAAACCAAGGATATCGGAGGCGATCCGTTCTCGACCATCTCGTGCATTAATATCTGATAAAAGATTCACCAACCAATGTTCGAGATCGACAAACGTGTTTTTACTGGATATAACACTTTGTATTAAAGTATGGGCTTGTTCAAGATAATCCCCACTCATCGGTATGATCGACACAATGCCCTGCGATGCCCAAACTAGAATCATATCGCCATCGCGCACGTCAATAATTTCGGAAATCATTGAATCGCTCACCCAAAAACCTTCCGTTGTCTTCCTCATTTTACCTGGATGTCTTTCTTCAATACGAACCACGATTCCTTCTGAAGACTGTATCCATTCAGTGTGAGGAAGAATCAAGGCGGGGATAGCAAATTCTCGCGTTGTGACGCCAGCATGACTTAATAAACCACCACTGGTCACAAGAACCGCTTCGGCAGCCTGGATTGCTTCGATATCTTCGGGAGTGGTATAGGGAACCAATAGAACGCGCCCTTCCCGGGTTTTTGGATTAAAATGATAAGTTCGATCAAAAGTAATACGGCCGATACGGATCGATCCATCTCCGATGGAAGCTAACAAACCCCGGATCGATGTGCCTATGATTCCAAGCCGTGTGCGCGGGCGTTCGATTAGCAAGCGATGAGAAAATCCCTTTTGAAAATTTGAAATCTTGATTCTTGATGGTGCGTTATAGCCAGCTTTACGCAATAATTTCCTCGTGCTGGCTGGGGTAAGCCACTCCCCTCCTCCTTGCGTAGTAAAATATCGGCTGAATGCATAGAATATTGTACGATTTTCATCATCTGCCAAACCATATACCACCAGCCATTTATCAGGAGCCAACTCCTGTTGAGCTCTTACCACAGCAAGCTGATCGATGCTGCCAATGGTGGTAAAATCCAAATACAGGCCGGTCTTCTTGAGTAGGGCTGCCATGCGTAAGGCTTCGTTTTCATATGCAACGATTGAGCTGATAATCTCTTTAAGTGGCTGGTAGTCAGGATTCTTTTCAAGCGATCCTCGGACATTTTGTAGCAACTCTCTGCGGCCCAGGGCGCGTTGCAATGGCTGGTTAAAGTATTCGTCAATAACCTCCTGACCCACTCCACCTGAACCGGGTTTAATGGCCGGTAACCCCACCGCTTGTAAATAAGCATTAATCGTGTAAAACAGACGATAGCGGATCATCCGCCGTTCGTTGGAATGATACGTTTTATATTCCTGCAGGGTTTTGGGTCCAGTGTACTCACAGTAGGCCGCAAATGGCATCCCTTTGCCTTCATACGAAAATGGAATGATTCCTTCAACTAAAAACATGCGTGCAAAGGAACTTGCGAATTCATTGATTTTTCCAGTTTCAACTTTGCCCTCTTGGCGGCCAGAGAGAATTTCTTGTGAAAAAATATACGCCATTGCATAGTCCAAATCACGAAGAAACCATATTAAACGCAACACCAATATCGCAGTCTGTTCGATTTGTTTATCTGACCTTCCTCCGTGATCCTTGTCTAATATCCCGTTCACCAGAAAATCTACCAGACCTTCTTGTTTGCATTCGACTGCCATCCCTTTCTCTTTTAGAACGTTCTCAATAAAAGCTCCCCGCAACTGCTGCTCTATTTCCATACCCCCTTGATAACTCTGTAGCCGCACAAATCCCTCATTGTCTGGATGTTCGATATTGGCGGAAAATTCCACACGATGCTCGCCAAGCTTTACGCTATAAATAATATAGTTATTCATAACCACCAGCGTGCCGAGAACAGGTGCTGGTACCCGCCGGCTTGCCTGGATGATCGCCAAGATCGCACGATGGCGGATCAAACCGTTATTAATGATTGGCGCATTGTCTAGCTTAGCCAGTTGAATTTCTTTTGGTCGACCAGTACCGATACCACCGATGGTTATCGTCATGTTTGTCTGGGCCAAGGCCATTTGTTTTTCTAACGCTCTATTCCCTGCTTCGTGCAGGAAGCGTATTAATGAATGGATGCTATCAATTTCATCAAGAGATGATTTTTTGATGTTTGTGATTTTATTTCTTAGCCAGTCTGGTAAGTTATCTTTATGAGATAATCCTTCCCAAGACTTCTCCAAATCCTGCAAGAGCAAATTGTATTGCTTCAGGGCCGTGTCACCTGCCGTGGGAGGTGCAATTTGCCGGTATGCCTCCACCATTGTGGCAAGCAATGAAACAATGGTTTGCGCCGTCATTTTGGTCATTTTGCCGGAATGCGTGACAATCAATTGGAGCGCATCGTAATTCGGTTTGATTAAGTTATTTTGAAAATTGATATGCTTCGTGCGTAAAATCTGTTTTTCTTCATCAAATAACGAGGTATTGCTTCCACTCTCCGAGAGCAATATATATGTCCCTGTGTCACTATCGCCCTCGCTTTTTAATTCGCCTAATTTACTATCCTTCATCCATGGAGGCATATGCGACTCTGAGTATTCAATAGGATAGGCGAATTGATAACCACTCAAATTGATCCCCGGTGCATGTATGCCCAGGACGGCCACCCATCGTATCCGGTCTATGGTGTCCCATGATTCCGTAATTTTAGTAAATTCTGGTTTTTCTAAGACTTTCTGAGCAATAGTCAGGTTATCGATCAAAGCTTTTAACGTCTCCTTGTTTCGTATCACGCAGCTCAAATACCCTTGGCTGCTCATCTTTTTTATGCCCAGCAACCGGTCGATTTTAATAACATCGCGACGCCCATATAATTCCACAAGAAAATCGTATGCGTTTGGATAACGTGCCTGCAATTCTTCCACGATTACGGATTTAATGAGCGTATCGGGTTGTGCTTGAAGCGCAGCAGCTAAATCATGCGTTGCCACCGGATCGAACGCTCCATAAGCAGATATCGTGACGGGAAGTTTCAGAAGGGTGCGGAGAATACGGTTGCTCTTACTGCGTAAACTTAAACTACAGGCTATATCGCGGGTATTATCTGAAAGTGATTTCGTTTGGTCCACGCTGGTATGCAATTGACGCCACAATTGTTTCAACAATGCCGGATCGTCTTCGGAAATTTCTACGGGCCACCGGTACTTGTTGAAATGATCGTTTATTTCCTGGATGTGTCGTTTGATGACTTCTTGCCCAGCAGCGTTTGAGCTGATTGCCAATGATTCCTGTAGCAAGGATCTGGTCCGGGCGAGTAAGAACGCATGATAAATGATCCGTTCCCGATCGGCGTCGCTCCAATGGATAATCTCAACCTTGTGCGACTGAAGATTGGTGATGGCTTCTGCAATAATATCTTTACTTACACCACATTTTTTCAGCGCGCCCATCAATTGGGTAAAATTTTTACGCATGTCTGCCATGTAATCCGCCTCCTATGAATATCTCCCAATAAATGGGACAAGGACCTTGCTGGTCGGAGCAGGGCGGTTTTATGTTGTCGCCTAGCGGCCATATTCGTTCACGCAGACAATACCCGCACCGTGAACATGTCAGGCAACAGAATCACATGCCCTTTGGCACATTGGTGACAAATTAAGGAATGAGGCCGGTTGTACAGGGAAGAAGTAGGGTAAAAACCAAACAACGCACTGGATTCTGATTGATCGGCCTGATGAAATACCTATCACTCACCACGAAATCGGTTGTCCATCCCGGAAGAACCCTCCGGTCGGGCCATTATCCGGCAAGGTTGCGGCCCAGACGATGCCTGAAGCGCCTTCCTCTACGGTCCGTTCGGCGCCAGAGCCGCCCATATCGGTGCGCACCCAACCCGGGCAGACTGAATTGACTAGGATATTGTAACCTTGAGTCTCCGCTGCCAGGATGCGGGTCAAAGCGTTCAGGGCGGTCTTAGAAATCCGGTAGGCAGGCGATTTGCCTTCCATGTCGCTTAATTGACCCATGCCGCTGGAAACATTGACGATCCGTCCGTAGTGTTGCTGCTTCATCAGTGGGGCTAGTTCCTGCGACAATAGTAAGGGACCATACAAATTGGTTTTCAGGGTCATTGTCAGGGTTTCCAAGCTGGCGTTGAATACGCTGGCGTTACCCGTGTCTTCCGTGCTGTGAATGTCAAGAAAGACACCGGCATTATTGACGAGTATATCCAGCCGGCCGCAATGACTATGGATGAATGTGCCCAGTTCAGCGACGCTGCTTTCTGAGGTAACATCCAGCGGCTGAAATAACACATCGAGACCTTCAGCCAGTAGTTTTTCCATTGCCATTTCGCCCTTACCGGGATTACGGCTGGTAACAATCACCTGGATATCTCGTTTTGCCAACTGCCGGGCAGTCTCTAATCCTAACCCGCGGTTGGCTCCTGTAACGACTGCGACAGGTTTTGTATTCTTGCCACTTAGCATGGTTTTCCCTCCAGTGACCCTAAAGGAAAGCAAACCCTGACAGGTTGCTGCTGTTTCGCTATATTGCCTATTGACCGACTATTGCAAATAGTAACAGTATGTTGCTAGAAAGATAGGCATAATGATGGCACAGAAGGGAAATTAAACAACTGACTGCTTCTCAGAATCCCCTCCCAAGAGAGGGAGGGGTAGGGGAATAAACTGATGTCTTGGCTTAATCAGGTATTGATCTTATGCAAGGCACGGCCATGCACAGACAACGCCGCTTCATGCATCGCTTCGTACAAAGTTGGGTGAGCATGAATAGTGCGCGCCAGATCTTCACTGCTGGCGTGAAACTCCATGGCTAACACGGCTTCCTGGATTAGCTCGGAAGCGAATGGCCCGATGATATGGCAGCCCAGCAGCGTGTCAGTTTCCGCATGAGCCAGCAATTTAATCATACCAGTAGCAGCCTCCATCGCCTTGGCACGGCCATTGGCGCTGAATGGGAAGGTCCCGATCTTGTAGGGAACGCCCTCGGTCCTCAGCGCCTGCTCGGTCTTCCCTACCCAAGCGATTTCTGGATTGGTGTAAATGACCCAGGGAATCGCGTCATAGTTCAGATGCCCATGCTGACCGGCAATATTCTCGGCCACCATGATGCCTTCCTCGGAACCTTTGTGCGCCAGCATAGGTCCACGCACCACATCGCCGATGGCATAGACCCCTGGCAGGTTGGTCTCACATTTGTCATCGATATGGATACAGCCACGTTCGTCAAGCAGCAGATCGGTCTCGGGAGCGGCGACATTGTCGATATTAGGCCGGCGGCCGACCGACACCAGTAATTTGTCGACTGTGATCTCTTGTTCGCTATCCTTATCTTTGAAGGATACCACGACGCCGTTTTCAGTTTTCTGAGTTGCCGTAACCCGGGTGCCTAGCCGGATATCCAACCCCTGTTTCTTGAACTGACGCAGCGCATCGCGGGCAATCTGCTGATCGGCTAGGGCTAGGAAATCCTCGACGGCTTCTAGCATGATGACCTTGGAACCCAGACGATTCCAGACGCTGCCCAATTCGAGACCGATCACGCCAGCGCCGATGACACCTAACGTCTTGGGCACCTCACGGAAATCCAGAGCACCGGTCGAATCGACGATCAGCCCTTCGTGATTGTCCACCGGCGCAGCACCGATCTCGATCGGCTTGGAACCGGTCGCGATGATCACATGATCCGCATTGACCACCTCGACCGAACCATCCTGGGCGGTCACTTCAACCTGCCGGTCGACCAGTAGCTTGCCGTGGCCCTGTAACCACGCGACACCATTGGCTTTGAACAGGGCGCCGATGCCGTTGGTCAGTTGCAAGACGATGTCTTCCTTGCGAGCCATCATTTGGTCAAGATCCAGCCTGACACCTTCGACATGGATACCGTGGCTTTCAATCCCTGCCTTGATGTGATGATACTGCTCAGACGACTCCAACAGGGTCTTGGATGGAATGCAACCCACGTTCAGGCAAGTGCCGCCCAGCGCTGGATCGCCTTTGAAATTGATCCATTGCTCCACGCAGGCAGTTTCCAAACCCAATTGCGCGCAGCGGATCGCCGCCACATAGCCGGCGGGACCGCCGCCAATGACGACCACATCGTAAGTTTTGGCCATGCTTGTACCCGTTGTAGGAAATGAATAGGGGGTTAACTGCGTTGGCCGGGTTGCTGTCCTTTTAGAAGCCCGGCCCAATTGCAGCCTAAGTTGAATGCATGGAGTTCAGACGTTCAGAATCAAACGGGCTGGGTCCTCGATGCATTCCTTGACCGTCACCAGGAAGGTGACGGCTTCGCGTCCATCGATGATGCGATGATCGTAGGAGTGCGCGACATACATCATCGGCCTGATCACCACCTGGCCATTTTCCGCCACTGGCCGGTCTCGAGTGGCGTGCATACCAAGAATACCACTCTGCGGCGGGTTGAGAATCGGTGTGGACATCAACGAACCGAACACGCCGCCATTGGTGATGGTGAAAGTGCCACCGGTCATCTCCTCGACGGTCAATGTCCCGTCCTTTGCTTTTTGGCCAAACTCGCCAATCGCCTTTTCGATATCGGCGAGGCTCATTTGGTCGGCATCGCGCAGGATCGGCACCACCAGACCGCGCGGCGAGGACACAGCGATACCGATATCATAATAACCGTGGTAAACAACGTCGTTGCCGTCGATCGAACCATTCACCGCCGGATAGCGCTTAAGCGCTTCGATGACCGCCTTGACGAAGAAACCCATAAAGCCTAAGCGGACATTATGAACTTTCTCGAACTGATCCTTATAACGACTGCGCAGATCCATAACCGGTTTCATGTTGATTTCATTGAAGGTTGTCAACATGGCGGTGCTATTCTTGGCCATGAGCAACCGCTCGGCAATTCGGGCGCGCAACCGGGTCATCGGTACACGCTGTTCCAGCCGGCCTTGTGCATCGGGTGGTAGCGGAGCAGTAGACGGAGCAACAGCCTGGACCGGAGCCGCCACCGGGACGGGAGCAGGAGCAGCGGCGGGAGCTGCCATCGGACGTCCTTGTTTCTGAGCCTCAATATAGGCAAGCACATCGGCCTTGGTCACCCGGCCATTACGGCCACTGCCGGGAATTTTGGCAACGTCGAGTCCATGCTCAGCCGCTAAACGGCGCACTGCCGGACTCAGTCCTTCTGTATCGGCCTCATTGGTCACTGGTGCGGCTGGCGCAGCTGGGACCACTGCAGGTGCTAGAACTGCTGCGGACATTTCAGCAACACCTTCTTCCAGGATAGCAATCGTGTCTCCGGTGGTAACGATCTCGCCTTCCTGCCGCAAGATCTGACCCAAGACACCATCAGCGGGGGCAGGGATATCCAACACCACCTTATCTGTTTCCAAATCAACGAGGTTCTCACCGCGCTTTACCGCTTCTCCTGATTTTTTCTTCCAGTTGACCAAGGTGCCGTCAGAGACGGATTCAGGGAGCGTGGGGACTTTCACTTCGACAGCCATTGTATTTGTTTTCCTATGATCTTTCGGGTTTTTCAGCCTGAGCTATCCTGATTACTGGCCCAGGGCCTCATTGACGAGTTTCTGCTGCTGCTCAACATGGACGCTGTAATAGCCCACAGCCGGTGCCGCGGACGGTTCGCGGCCGGCATAAGAGATCTTCTGGTGGGGTTTCAGCCCTCGCTCCAGATGGTGCAGGCTTTGATACCAAGCACCCTGGTTCTTGGGTTCTTCCTGGCACCAGATCACATCGGTCAGATGGGGGTATTGATCGAGAATCTGGCCATAGAGCGCCTGTGGGAAGGGGTAGAGCTGCTCAATCCGGATAATGGCAACCTGCTCCAGATTGCGCTCGCGGCGGGCTTCCAGCAGATCGTAATAAACCTTGCCGCTGCATGCCACGACCCGGGTGATCTTCTCCACATCATGCGGATCCATCTCGGGGATGATTTCCTGAAAACTGCCTTCGGTCAGATCTTCCAGGGCATTGACCGCCATCCGGTGCCGCAGCAGGCTCTTGGGACTCATCACAATCAAGGGTTTGCGGAACGGACGCACTATCTGCCGGCGCAGCATGTGGAAACACTGAGCCGGCGTCGACGGTACCACCACTTGCATGTTGTTTTCGGCGCACAATTGCAGATATCGCTCTAACCGGGCCGAGGAATGTTCGGGGCCTTGTCCCTCGAAACCGTGCGGTAGCAACAACACCACCCCACATAAGCGGCCCCACTTGGTCTGGCCGGAAGAAATGAACTGGTCAATGACCACTTGGGCGCCGTTGGCGAAATCACCAAACTGCCCCTCCCAGATCACCAGGCCATTCGGCTCGGCTGTGCTGTAGCCGTATTCAAAACCCAGCACCGCTTCTTCGGACAGGATGGAATCGATCACAAAAAAGGCTGGCTGATTCGGATAGAGATTCATCAGCGGCGTGTAGCTGCTGCCGTCCTTTTGATTATGCAGAACGGAGTGCCGGTGGAAGAAAGTGCCACGCCCGCAATCCTGACCGGAGATACGGACTTGGTAGCCTTCCTTAAGCAGGGTGGCGTAAGCTAGATTTTCGGCAAAGCCCCAGTCCAGCGCCAGCGCGCCCGCAGCCATCTTGCGGCGGTCGTCCATGATCTTAGCCACCCGCGGATGCATCTCGAGACCTTCCGGTACCTTCAGCAACTGCTCGGATAGTTCGCGTATCGTCTCCAGTGGCACCGCTGTATGTACGGGGGCGTTCCAGTCCTCGTGCTTGAAGGCCGACCAGTCGATGAAGTGCGGGCTTTTGACAAAGGGCAGCGTCGGACGCGAGACTTGCTGACCCGCATCGAGATCGGCGCGGTATTTCGCCTGCATATCCTGGAAATCGGCCTCAGTGACCACCCCTTCTGCGATCAGTTTTTCAGCGTATAGAGTGGCGGTGGTCTTCCGCGCCCGGATTTTTTTGTACATCATTGGCTGAGTGGCGGCCGGCTCGTCGGCTTCATTATGACCCAGACGGCGGTAACAGATCATGTCAATGACCACATCCTTGTTAAAGGTCATCCGATACTCGACCGCCAGCCGGGTGACGAACAGCACAGCCTCAGGATCGTCGCCGTTCACATGGAAGATCGGCGCCTGCACCATCTTGGCCACGTCAGTGCAATACAATGCCGAGCGGGTGTCCAAGGGGTTGCTGGTAGTGAAGCCGATTTGATTGTTGATGACGATGTGAATGGTGCCGCCCGTGCGGTAGCCGCGCACCTGCGAGAATTGCAAGGTCTCCATCACCACGCCCTGGCCAGCGAAGGCGGCGTCGCCATGGATCAGTAGCGGCATGACCCGGTTGAAGGGCGGAAAAGGCGCACCGGGTTCGCGACGGCGCTCCATGCGGGCGCGCACCGAGCCTTCGACCACCGGGTTGGCAATTTCCAGATGCGAAGGATTGAAGGCCAGCGCTAGGTGAACCGGGCCACCGGGGGTTTCCACATCGGAAGAAAAGCCCATATGGTATTTCACGTCACCGGTACTGCTTTCCGCAACCCGCCGCTTGCCCTCAAATTCTTCGAATAATTCGCTCGGTAGTTTGCCAATGATGTTGACCAGCACGTTCAAGCGGCCACGGTGAGCCATGCCGATGACAATCTCCTGCACACCTTCGGCGCCTGCTCGCTGGATGATCTCATCCATCATGGGAATCAGGCTGTCGCCGCCTTCCAGCGAGAAACGCTTCTGGCCGACGTAGCGGGTATGTAAATAACGCTCCAAGCCTTCCGCAGCCATCAACCAGCGCAACAATCCCCGCCGCTCCTTAGTGCTCAGATCGAGCCGGGCACGCTGACCCTCCAGGCGTTTCTGAATCCAGCGTTTCTCTTCTGTCTCATTGATGTGCATATACTCGGAACCAATAGTACCGACGTATGCGTCACGGATCAGATCGAGAATCTCACGTAAGGTCCACTGCGAAGGCGCTGCCAGCGATCCAGTGTTGAACAGGGTGTCCATATCCGCTTCACTCAGGCCGTGATAGCCGGGATCTAGTTCCGGTACCGGTGGCCGGTCGCGCAGGCGCAGCGGGTCCAGATCAGCGGCCTTATGGCCACGATTACGATAGGCATTGATGATCCGCAGTACTGCAGCCTGCTTTTCGGCAGCCGCAGGGCTGAGTACCTGCACCCGGCCCACGCCGGCTTGCGGTTGCAGTGCCAGTTGGGCGAAGGAATCACGGATCGGGCCATGGGCAACATCCCTAGCGCCCTCGGTTTGAGCTTGCAGATTGCGGAAATACTGCCGCCAGTTGTCGCTGACCGATTCCGGGTCGGTCAAGAAACTTTCGTAGAGTTCTTCAATAAATGCCGCATTACCGCCGAATAGGGGTGAACTTTGGCGAAATTGCTCGTTGAGGGTGCTCATTGATAATGATCGACTCCTAGGTGTTATGGAAATCCCCAAGAACTGTTCGCAACGAGTGGTTTCCTGAGATGTAATGGATATACGCGGCTCGTAGCGCGTTTCTGCTGGTGAGGATGGCGCGAGGTCGTTGCATTGGATAAAGTAAAACTTAATTATAGCGACAGCAGGGACATGGATAAACCTGCGTTCGATCGGGTGTGATCATCGGCCAATCTCCGATTTTTTGCTATGAGAAAAAGGCTGTTGTACATTTTGGTCAATGACATCACGGATTATCGATGTCAGCGTTGCGGCGGACAATCTAAAGATGTGACTCCGCCGTGCTGGTTTGGCTCCATTCATGAGGGAATCGCGATGGCTTCCACCCGCTCGCTCCCACAGGAAACACCCGCTGCCCATCAGCCCGCCGAAGGCGGGGACTACATGAGCGATATCCAACGGGCGCATTTCCGCCAACTATTGCTCGATTGGAAGCAAAGCCTACTGAATGAGGTGGATCGCACGGTTAACCATATGCGGGACGAATCCACGGCCTTCCCCGACCCCAATGACCGCGCGACTCAGGAAGAGGAATTCAGCTTAGAATTGCGCACCCGCGACCGGGAACGCAAGTTACTGAAGAAAATTAACGAATCCCTGGCTCAAATCGACAGCGGCGACTATGGGTATTGCGAGGCTTGCGGCATGGAGATTGGCCTCCCGCGGATGCAAGCCCGGCCGACAGCCACACTGTGCATCGATTGTAAGATGCTAGAAGAGGTCCGCGAAGGACCACGCTGATCTTCGGCCAATCCGATGCTTTCCAAACCCGGCCCGGTGCGTGGCCGGTTTGCCCCTTCTCCCACTGGGCCACTCCATTTCGGGTCATTGATTGCCGCACTGGGCAGCTTTTTGGAAGCGCGCGCTCAAAGAGGCGAATGGCGGGTGCGCATTGACGATATCGATGCCCCCCGTACCGTACCGGGTGCGGCGGACGCCATTCTGCGAACGCTGGAGCACTGTGGATTATTTTGGGATGGTGAGGTGTGGTATCAGAGCCAAAGAACTGAACGTTACCAGGCGGTGCTCGAGCAATTATCACGCACTGAACAGGTCTATCCCTGCACGTGCACACGCCGGGAATTGGCTGGGTATCCACGTGGGGCGGATGGTAGCCCCCTCTATCCCGGCCATTGCCGCGCGGGTCCTCGCCAGCCGGGCCGGCCTTACGCTTTTCGCCTGCGGGTTACTAACACGCAACTGACGTTCCTGGATGCGATTCAAGGGGCGCATCATCAGTCGTTAGAAAGAGAAGCCGGCGACTTTGTGATCCGTCGTGCGGATGGGCTGTTCACCTATCAACTGGCGGTGGTGGTCGACGATGCTGATCAAGGCATGACCGAGGTGATTCGCGGCAGCGATCTGCTGGATTCCACGCCCCGGCAGTTGTATTTGCAAGCGTTGCTGGGATTGCCAGCGCTGCGCTATGGCCACCTGCCCATCGCCGTGGATGAAAGCGGTGGCAAACTGAGTAAACAAACGCATGCCCCACCGTTGGATGACCGCAACTTAGGTCCTGCTTTATGGAAAGCGCTGTCCTTCCTGGGACAACAACCTCCCTCCGGTTTATTACGGGAACCGCCAACGGCAATCCTGGGTTGGGCGCTGGTGCATTGGCGGCTGGAACGGGTACCGGTGGTGCGGGCGCAGATCTGGACACGGTAGATAGGCGCGACAGCCCGCTCATGTTTGCTTCAACCGGCGCCAGATGGCTTTTTCTAATTCCACCATTAGCAACAGCGCGAACCCTGCCAGCACTACGATAACCCAGTCGGCGGCACTGATCGGCATGGTGCCCAATAGATGTTGCATGGGTGGTAGATAGGTGAACGCCAGTTGCAGTACCAGCAAGATGCCGATGGTCACCAGTACTGGGCGGCTACCCAGCAAACCTTCCCGCGATAACACCGGTTGATAAAGATAGCGGCTGTTGAATAGATAGAAAATTTCATTCATCACCAGTGCGTTGACCGCTATCGTGCGCGCTTCCTCGGGAGCAGCGCCTTGGGCAGTTCCCCATAAAAACAATCCTAACGGCGCGATAACCGTCAGCACCGACACAAAGACAATTCGCCACAGCATGAAACCATTGACCAGCGGTTCATCGGGATCGCGCGGCTGCCGTCGCATTACATTGGCCTCGGCAGGTTCAAACGCTAGCGCCAGTGATAGCGTTACGGCGGTGACCATATTCACCCACAGAATTTGCACAGGCGTGATAGGTAGCGCCAACCCAAACAAGATGGCAACGATGATCACCAGTGCCTCAGCGCCGTTGGTCGGCAGGGTGAACAGCAGCGCCTTGCGCAGATTGTCGTAGACCGTGCGGCCTTCTTCCACTGCAAAAGTGATTGAGGCGAAGTTATCATCGGCCAGCACCATCTCGGCTGCTTCCTTGGCCGCTTCGGTGCCTTTCAGACCCATCGCTACCCCAACATCAGCACGCTTGAGCGCCGGTGCATCGTTGACCCCATCGCCGGTCATCGCCACAATTTGGTGGTTGTTTTGCAGGGCTGCGACCAGCCGCAACTTATGTTCAGGGCTGGCGCGCGCGTACACATCCGTATCCAGCACCACTGCGCACAGTGCGTCATCATCGAGCGCTTCCAGCTCCGGGCCGGTCAACATTTTTTCTCCATCGCCGATGCCAAGCTGGGCAGCAATAGCCCGCGCCGTGGTGCCATGATCACCAGTAATCATCTTGACCCGGATACCGGCTTCCTGCGTCTGCTTGATGGCTTGGATCGCCGGCGCGCGCGGCGGATCGCTGATGCCGAATAGACCCAGTAGAGTCAGGCCCGCTTCGACATCGGCGAACGTTAATTCTCGCTGGGTCTTGGGCACTGGCCGGACAGCGACCGCCAGCACGCGTTGACCTGCCGCCGCCAAGGCTTCAATTTGTTCCTGCCAATCGCCGGGGCATAGTGGCCGGAGGCCTTCTGCATGCTGCTGATCCGCACACATACTTAACACCTGTTCTGGTGCGCCCTTAACATAGATAATATGTTCTCCGTAATGATCATGATGCAGAGTCGCCATAAAGCGATGTTCGGATTCAAAAGGAATGCTATCGAGACGATGAAAACGCGTCTTATGCTCCATAGGATCAAGTCCGGCTTTTAGCGCTAGAGTGAGCAGCGCACCTTCCGTGGGATCGCCATCCATGCGCCATTCACCGTTACGCTCGTGCAGCACTGCGTCATTACATAAATGGACTGCGCGCGCAATATTCTGTAAATCAGGGGCTTCTCTAGGATTGAGCGGAGTGTCTCCACTGATGAAGCCTCCAGTGGGCGCGTAACCGGCGCCAGTGACCTCGAAAACCCGGCCGGCGGTAACCACCCATTGCACAGTCATTTCATTGCAGGTCAGGGTGCCGGTCTTGTCCGAGCAGATCACAGTGACCGCACCCAAAGTTTCCACGGCAGGCAAGCGGCGGATGATGGCGTTGCGCTTGGCCATGCGTTGGACGCCAATGGCCAGAATGATGGTCATAATAGCGGGCAGCCCCTCGGGAATCGCCGCCACTGCTAAGGCTACGGCAGCCATGAACATTTCATTTGCGGATTGGCCGCGCCAGAGCACGCCTGCAACAAAGGTAAGACTCGCAATCAGCACGATGGCAAAACTCAGCCAGCGCCCGAATTGTGCGATTTGTCTTAGCAACGGTGTGGCAATTTCCTCGACTTCCTCCAAAAGCGTGCTGATTCGGCCAATTTCAGTTGCTTCACCCGTTGCTACTACCACGCCGGCGCCTTGGCCGTAGACCACTAGGGTGCCAGAGTAGGCCATATCGGTGCGATCGCCGATGGCAACATCGGCAGCAATCGGAGCGAGATTTTTACTGACCGCTGCGGCTTCGCCAGTCAAGACGGCTTCTTGAATACGCAGATTGCGAAGTTCTATCAATCGCAGATCGGCGGGGACCTTGTCGCCGGATTGCAGCAGCACCCAGTCGCCAGGGACCAGCTCCTCGGCGGGGATTTCCCGGCGCTGGCCATCGCGTAGCACCATCGCGTGTAATGACAGCATCTTGCGGATAGCGGCCATGGCGGATTCCGCCTTACCTTCCTGTATAAAGCCGGCAATGGCGTTGATAATGACTACGCCTAAGATAACAGCGGTGTCTACGCCGTGCCCCAGTGCAGCCGTGACAGAGGCAGAGGCCAACAACAGGTAGATCAGCACATTATGAAATTGCAGCAGGAAGCGCACGAGTGGCCCACGCCGCTGAGGAGGGCGTAGACGATTGGGGCCGTGGATTGCCAGACGTTGGGCGGCTTCGCCGTCGCTCAGACCGTTGGATGCAGTCTCCAGCTCCTGCAAGACCTGTTCAGGAGTGAGGGTGTGCCAGAGATGCGATTGTTGTGGAAGAAGTTGTTCTGTCATGACGCTATTTCCTTGCCATAGTCAGGGAATATCCTAAGTTTGTAACAGTGTCTCCGTACGTCAGCAAATTGCAGGCAGCATGATGATGCTTCCAGAAGAAGCCAGGGGTGATATTTGGGCGCCTTAGCAGGTTCCGCTGCTCCAGGAGCCACTGACTCCATCCTGATTGGGCACTCCAATCAACATAAAATTAGTGTGAAGTAATGATTGATATTCAATTTGTCACGAGAAATAAAGGAAAACCGGAAAGGCTGTTTAGCATTCAAATCTATTTCATAGGCGCACATTATAAGTTACCGAAGCAGGATGGAGGTGCTAATGAGTTTGAGCACTGGCGTGGGCGGCCATACGGAAGCCAATTTTTCACATGGCAGCTGTCTAGAATGCGCTGATGAAGCAGCGCAGCCAATACGTAAAAGCATACCGCCAAAAATTTGACCAATAAGAAACAAAGGTAATGAGTCGTGTTTTCTATGGGCAGAACGGGATGAATTACAATCGGGTTGTTCATCACCCTTATCCGGAGTCATTGCTCTTGCGAGCAGCATCGAGTCATGACTGTTTTACCGACGCATGGTTGCCGTAACAGACCAAAGGAGTAATGCATTGAAACCTGGAAAATTCCTCTATTGGGTATTAGGAGTCATCATGACAATGTGGGCGCTTCAATCTTGGAGCGCTGCTGCGGAAGATAACGGTGTAGTGCACAAAGCGCCGTACAAAATCCTCTATATCATGAGTTACCACTCACCGTGGCGCTGGACTGATGGCCAATTGGAAGGCTTTAAGGAAGGTATGGCAGATGCATCCGTTGAATATCAGGTGTTCCAGATGGACACCAAACGGAATAGCACGGCGGACGCAAAGGACAAGAAAGGCCAGGAGGCGCGCGCCTTGATCAAGTCGTGGCAACCGGATCTCGTCTATACTACCGATGATGACGCTCAGGAATATGTCACCACTCACTATGTCAATAGGGCACTGCCCTTTGTATTCAGCGGGGTCAACAAGGACCCGAAGAACTATAATTTCGTTGGCAGCAAAAATATTGCGGGTGTTCTAGAGCAGGAACACTTTGTTCAAACCATCAACCTGCTTAGACAGATCGCGCCGGGTGTCAAGCGAATCGCTGCCGTGTTCGACAGTGATGCCATGTGGGAGCCGGTGATGGCGCGCATGCGCGAGTATGTCACTCAAATTCCCGAGGTTGAAATAGTGGCCTGGGATCGATTTCAGACTTTCGGCGAATACCAGCGCAAGATCAAGGAATATCCGGGTCAGGCGGACGCTATCGCCCTGATCGGCATCTTCAACTTCAAAGACGCGCAAGGCAAAAATGTCCCCTATCAGGACGTATTGCGCTGGACCGCCGAGAACAGCACATTGCCCGATTGCAGTTTTTGGATTGATCGCGTGCATTACGGTACGTTGGCCGCTGTCACTGTCTCCGAGCGCGAACAGGGACTCGCGGCGGGCCGGTTGGCGCGGGCAATTTTGGTTGAAGGCCAGAATCCATCGAGTCTCCCGATGCGGCCTACTGTCAAGGGCCATGCTGTCGTTAGCTTGGCGCGCGCCAACAAACTGGGAATCAAGATTAAGAGCGGGGTGCTGCTTTCTGCTGAAGTGATCAAGAAATTCGATTGGGATCAATGAAATGCAACTTGGGCTGCGTGCCAGAATCGTACTGATCGCGGCCAGCATCGTAGGAGTAACAATCGCGGCTATCATCAGCGCCAGTGGATACCTCTTCTCAAGCCAGTATGAGAAGGCGCTTCAGTCGCGCTCGCTTGCTATCGGTAAGAGTTTGAAACTCCAGCTGGAGCGTATTCTGGCGTTGGGAATTGGTATCGAACACCTGACCGGCTTTGAAGAGCAGTGCCAGGAGGTCGTTCGCCTGTATCCGGGGATCAGCTATGCATTGGTCGCCACGGATGACGGTCGAATCTTGTTCAGTAGCGAGCCGGTGGAGTTGGGCGGCCCCATTACGCAGCCCGCCTTGCTCGAAGCGCTGCGGCGAGACCGCGACTCGACTACGAAAACAAGCTTTGGTGTGATCCCTTCCTATACCGCGGTGACTCCAGTCTTCGGGCAAGATGGTGCACAGATCGCAAGCGTCGTAGTTGGTTTTCCCACGGAGCTGGTAGCAGACGAATTGCGGCGAGTGCTTTTTATCAGCGTTGGCATCGCTTTGCCTATCCTTATCGGTGGGACCGTGCTGCTGTTAGGTGCGCTCGCCGCATTCGTCACACGTCCGCTAAACCAGCTCATCGAAACGGTGGAGCACATCAGCCTTAACGGCACCGATCTGTCGGTGCGTGTCCCCGGACAACCGGGCGTGGCTGAGCTGGGTGCGCTCATCACCGCATTCAACCATATGCTTGATCAACTGGAGCAGCATGACACCCAGCTTCAGCTTGCCAAGGAGGCCGCCGAACGGGCGAATCGAGCGAAGGGTGAATTTCTGGCTATGATGAGTCACGAGATCCGCACCCCGCTGAATGGTGTCCTAGGCATGACAGAATTATTACGGGAAACGGCGTTGACCGCTCAGCAACGCCGGTTTAGCGACACCATCCTGCATTCGAGTCAAGCATTATTGGCAATCATCAATGATATTCTGAGCTTCTCCAAGATTGAAGCGGAGCGGTTGGAGTTAGAAACCGTGGCCTTTAACTTGCGGGAACTCATCGAAGAAACAGCCATGCTATTCGCCGGGCAAGCACATAGCAAAGGCTTAGAACTAATAGTTGATCTGGCGGCGGACCTGCCGGGCAGGGTGCAAGGT
>ERZ761603.171-NODE-171-length-57774-cov-8.952078_pt1 | contig 57774 bp, 48 predicted proteins | sample MGYA00511879_ERZ761603 | MGnify/ENA primary metagenome ERZ761603 (study PRJEB28899, sample SAMN02850040) | bioreactor sludge metagenome | biome: EBPR Sludge; feature: EBPR Bioreactor; material: flocular biomat | place: Australia: Thorneside Wastwater Treatment...
GCTTTTTGGGAAACTGTCTTTCGAGGGGTGGAGCTTGGAATTGGCTCACTCTAATCGTGAGAAAGGCATCCCCACGGCGTCTTACGGTCAGGATTTCAACGACCCCCACAGTCGCACCCAAGACCAGCAAACTTTCGTGGATCTCGCTTATCGTGCCCCGTGGAGCGCGGATTTTGATGTACAAGGCCGACTGTTTTATGGGGCTTACGATTACCACGGACACTATATTTACGAAGATGCTGATTTTCCCGACCAGGCGATAGGCCGGTGGTGGGGTACTGAGCTCCAGTTTGTGAGTACTGCTTTCGAACGGCACAAGCTGGCATTCGGTGGGGAGTACCAACGTGATTTGCGGCGCGATCAAGCCGCGTTCGACGAAACGGGTGCCGTTGCTTTCGATAGCCGCATCCATGGGCATCGCTGGGGGTTTTATGCCTTGGATGAATTTGCGTTAGGCGAAAAAACAAACTTTGGCATCGGAATCCGTTACGACCGCGCTGCCAGCGGCGACAACAGCATCAACCCCCGGCTTAGTCTCGTCCACCAGTGGGATGAAAAAACTACCTTCAAGTTTTTGTATAGTGAGGCTTTCCGCGCACCTAATGCCTATGAACGCTATTACACTCCCTCTGGATATTTGCTGAACCCCAACCTTCAGCCTGAGACAATCGACACTTACGAATTCATTCTAGAGAGGCGCCTAGACGAACATACTCGTCTCAATGCTTCCATCTATCACTACGACATCACTGACTTGATCGATCTGACGACCGATCCTGACTCGGAGTTACTGACCTTCCGCAACCTGGGCCAGGTACGGGCTAATGGCCTTACGTTGGAGGCTGAGCGGCACTGGACCAATGGCGCCCGGCTTCGGGCCAGCTATAGTTGGCAACTGGTCGAGGATGAAGCCGGAGCATGGCTTGATAACGCTCCCCGCCATCTCGCCAAGCTGAATTGGAATCAGCCACTATCCGGCGATATCTGGCGCACGGGATTGGAATTGCAATACATTAGTAAGCGCCGCGCAACTCAAGGCAATGAAGTAGCTGGTGCGCTAATCACTAACCTGAATCTGCTCGGTCAGCCTTTCGGTAAAAATCTGGATGTTGCCTTAGGCATTTACAACCTGTTCGATCAAGATTACGCTGACCCTGGAGGGGATGAGCATTTCCAGGCGGAAATTCCTCAAGATGGCCGGAGCTGGCGCTTAAAACTCGATTACCGGTTTTAAACAGATCTATAGCTGGCTTTTGGAAACACCTCCTTGGGCGATGTTTACCGCAGGAGAAACACTCAACCCGCAAGTTGCCAGTTCAAGGTCTCTCCAGCCCGCAATGGGATCAATTCATCGGTGCCGAACGGAAAAGACTCGGGTATCGAAGCCGCCCGACGTTGTAAAGTGATGGTTTCAGCGTTGTGCGGTAGCCCGTAAAAATCAGCACCATGAAAACTAGCAAAAGCTTCTAACCGGTCTAAGGCGCCAGCCGCTTCAAAGACTTCGGCATATAGTTCTAACGCAGTGTGAGCGGTGTAGCAACCGGCACAACCACAGGCAGCTTCCTTGCCTTGGCGTGGATGCGGGGCGCTGTCAGTGCCGAGAAAGAATTTGGGGTTGCCATTGGTCGCTGCTTTGACCAGTGCTTGCCGGTGACGCTCGCGTTTTAAGATGGGCAGGCAGTAGTAGTGAGGGCGGATACCGCCCTGAAAAATTGCATTGCGGTTATAGAGCAGATGATGAGCGGTGATGGTTGCTGCAACGGTGGCGGGTGCAGCCTGCACATAATTGGCCGCCTCCTGCGTGGTGATATGCTCCAATACTACTTTCAGCTCCGGAAAATTACGAATCAGCGGGATCAATACCCGCTCGATGAAGACCGCCTCGCGGTCAAAGACGTCCACTGCCGGGTCGGTCACCTCGCCGTGAACCAGCAAGGGTATTCCTTGCGCCTGCATCGCCTCTAGCACCAGGCTAACATTTCGAATGCCGGTGACGCCGGCATCCGCGTTGGTGGTAGCGCCAGCAGGGTAGAGTTTAACCGCGTAGATGTGACCCGAGTCCTTGGCGCGAATGATTTCAGCAGGCGAAGTGTGATCGGTCAGGTACAAGGTCATGAGCGGCTGAAAATTCAGTCCCACTGGTACAGCGTCCAGAATGCGTGCCCGATAGGCCAGCGCCTGTCCGGTGGTCGTTACTGGCGGGCGCAGGTTGGGCATGATGATGGCGCGGGCAAACGAGCGGGCGCTGTGTGGGACGACTGTGCGCAGCGCAGCTCCATCGCGGACATGCAGGTGCCAGTCATCAGGGCGGGTGAGAGTGAGCGTATCCATAGCCAATTCCGGTAGAATGGTTGAGAAGAGAGCACCGGATTATACGTTGAGCCTGCCTTGACGCACCGGGGTAAAGTTAAGCGAACGGCTTGCGGCGGTTCGAGCCAAGGAGTCCGAACTGTTTTTGCAGGTCATTTAGAGCATGAGGAACATTATGTCCGACGTTAAAAAAGTCGTGCTGGCTTATTCAGGCGGCCTGGATACTTCAGTGATTCTGAAATGGTTACAGGATGTGTATCACTGTGAAATTATAACGTTTACTGCGGACCTGGGGCAAAACGAAGAACTGGAACCGGCGCGGCAAAAAGCACTAAAGGCGGGCATCAAGCCGGAAAATATTTTTATCGATGACCTGCGCGAAGAGTTCGTGCGCGACTTTGTATTCCCCATGTTCCGAGCAAATGCCCTCTATGAGGGTGAATATCTGCTGGGTACCTCGATCGCCCGGCCCTTGATCGCTAAACGGCAGATTGACATCGCGGTGCAAACCGGAGCTGATGCGATCTCACATGGCTCGACCGGCAAAGGTAATGATCAAGTACGCTTTGAACTGGGTGCTTACGCCCTCAAGCCGGATATCAAGATTATTGCGCCATGGCGGGAATGGGATCTGCTGTCGCGGGAAAAACTGCTGGCTTATGCTGAGAAGCATGGTATTCCAGTCGAGATGAAACGCGGAACTCAGTCGCCCTACTCAATGGACGCCAACCTGCTGCATATCTCCTATGAAGGCGGTGTGTTGGAAGACCCATGGAATGAGCCGGATGAAGCGATGTGGCGTTGGTCGGTATCGCCGGAAAAAGCCCCTGATCAGCCACGTTATCTGGAATTGGAATACCGCAATGGCGATATCGTGGCCATTGATGGTGAGGCTCTGAGTCCGGCAGTGGTCTTGGCCCGGTTGAATCAACTAGGTGGCGAACATGGCGTTGGCCGGTTGGACATGGTCGAAAACCGTTATGTCGGCATGAAATCGCGTGGTTGTTATGAAACTCCTGGTGGCACCATCATGCTCAAGGCACATCGGGCGATGGAGTCATTGACCCTGGATCGGGAAGTGGCGCATCTTAAGGATGACCTGATGCCGCGCTACGCTAGTCTGGTTTACAACGGCTATTGGTGGAGTCCCGAGCGGAAGATGTTGCAGACCCTGATCGACACCTCGCAGGCGCCAGTAAATGGAACCGTTCGAGTCAAGTTATATAAGGGCAACGTGATCGTAGCGGGCCGCAAGTCCGATGATAGTCTGTTTGACATGAACATCGCGACTTTCGAGGATGACGCCGGTGCCTATGATCAGAAAGACGCTGGGGGGTTTATCAAGCTCAACGCGTTGCGGATGCGGATCGCAGCGCTAAAAGGGCGGCGATAACGCAGGAAACCAGCGTATTAGCTGAAGCTACTATCAGGAGAATATCTTGGCCAAGCCTAATTATCAGTACGAGAAACGTCAGAAAGATCTCGCCAAGAAAAAGAAGCAGGAAGAGAAACAGGAAGAGAAGCGCCAGCGAAAGGAGGAGAAGACCAGCGTTCCGCCAGCCGAGACACCGAGTCAACCATCGTAGCCGGGAATGTGGAATTTCGAGCTAATAAAAAAGCCGGCTTGTGCCGGCTTTTTTGTTTTTCCTTTAAGGCATTATCGCCTTATCATCCATGATTTATCCATATTTCAAGCGGCTTCGACGGTCCATACTTCAGGGGCCTTCTCCGCACGCTTGCCGAACTCTTGACGCTGTTTTTCGAGTTCCGGCGGCAGCTTCTCGCCAAACTTCTCGAAGAAGCCCTTGATCTCCTCGATCTCGCTGAGTGCCTCCGAACGGTTGATGCTGGTGATCATCTCGAATTGTTCCTTGGAGAAATCCAGACCTCCCAGGTCCAGATCTTCGTAGCGTGGCATCAACCCGAATGAGCTTTCCACCGCACCGACCTGACCGTTGACGCGTTCGACGATCCACTTGAGGACTCGCATGTTCTGACCGTAGCCCGGCCAGGCAAACTTGCCGTTCGCGTCTTTGCGGAACCAGTTGGTACGGAAAATCATGGGCAGCTTGAGACCGGCTTTCTTGCCCATGTTGATCCAGTGACCCCAATAGGCCGCCATGTTGTAGCCGCAGAACGGTAGCATGGCAAACGGATCACGCCGGATACCGGTCACACCGATGGCCGCTGCTGTCGCCTCGGAACCCATGGTGGCCGCCATGAATACGCCGTGATTCCAATCGAAAGCTTGGTAGACCAGCGGGAACGTCTTGGACAGGCGGCCGCCGAAGATGAAGGCCGAAATCGGCACGCCCGCCGGATCTTCCCAAGCCGGGTCGATGGTTGGGCATTGCCCCGCGGGTGCGGTAAAGCGCGAGTTGGCGTGCGCGCCCAACCGGCCGCAATCTGGCGTCCAGTCGTTGCCCTGCCAGTCGATACCATGCGCCGGGGCTTCCACACCCATGCCTTCCCACCATACGTCGCCGTCGTCAGTCAGCACGACGTTGGTGAAGATGGAGTTGGCCTTGATCGATTCCATCGCCATCGGATTGGAATCATAGGACGTGCCGGGCGCAACGCCGAAGAAGCCTGCCTCAGGGTTGATGGCGCGCAGCGTGCCATCAGCGGCAGGTTTGATCCAGGCGATGTCATCGCCAACGGTCAACGCCTTCCAGTTACCGAAGCCCTTGGGCGGGACGATCATGGCGAGGTTAGTTTTACCGCAGGCGCTTGGGAAAGCCGCCGCAACGTAGGTCTTCTCACCCTTCGGTGATTCAAGACCCAAGATCAGCATATGCTCGGCTAACCAGCCTTCATCGCGGGCCATGGATGAGGCGATACGCAGCGCCAGGCATTTCTTGCCCAACAGCGCATTGCCGCCGTAGCCTGATCCATAGGACCAGATCTCGCGCGTTTCGGGGAAATGCACAATGGCTTTGCGGCCAATGTCCGGCTCGCATGGCCAGGGGACATCCTTCTGACCCGGGGCCAGTGGTGCGCCGACTGAATGCACGCACGGCACGTAGAAACCATTGCTGCCCAGCGCGTCGAGTACCTTCTGGCCCATGCGCGTCATGATCTTCATGTTGACCACGACATAAGCCGAATCGGTAATTTCAATGCCGATCTGAGCGATCGGGCTACCGATCGGACCCATGCTGAAGGGGATGATATACATGGTGCGGCCGCGCATGCAGCCCGCCATGAGATTTTTCAACTGCGCACGCATTTCATCCGGCGGCGCCCAGTTATTGGTCGGGCCAGCGTCGTCCTTTGATACCGAGCAAATGAAGGTGCGATCTTCGACTCGCGCGACATCCGATGGATGGGAGCGAGCGAGATAAGAATTGGGCCGCTTCTCTGGGTTCAGCTTGATGAAGGTTCCAGAGGCAACCATTTCGTCGCATAAACGCTGGTTTTCTTCCTCCGAGCCGTCACACCAGACGATGCGGTCAGGCTGAGTCAGGGCGGCTACTTCATCCACCCATTTCAACAAGTTGGCGTTGCTAGTACGATTTGCGCCGTCGTGAGTAATTGCCATCGATAAAATCCCCTTTGCTGATGTTTAGGTGATTCAGGTTGAAGAGCCTCCGGACGAGAGCCGACTGCCCGCGCCCGAGCAGGGAGAGTAATTTAAAACATCCCTTATGGGATGGATTTTACCATTAAGATATGAGGTTATCATTAAGCGATTCAGGTTGCCACCGGGATAAGATATCTGAAGTGGAAAGCTGTTTCATGAATTCATACTGGAGCGTTTGCTGTGACAGGGATTAAAGCCCCAGTTTCCCTAGGGCTTATTTGGCCCAATTAAGCTGCTAGCTTGATTTTGTCAGCCACGTCACGATATTCCGGCGTCTGATCGAAATTCAGGTAGCGGTAGATTTCGGCACCCTTGGTCCCGATTTCACCCATATACTTCATGTATTCATCAAAGGCTGGAATCTTGCCTAGCAGTGCGCAGACCGCCGCCAGCTCTGCTGAACTCAGATACACATTAGCGCCTTTGCCCAGCCGGTTGGGGAAGTTACGGGTTGAGGTGGAAACCACCGTTGCGCCGTCCGCTACCCGGGCTTGATTGCCCATGCACAGCGAACAGCCAGGCATTTCCATCCGTGCGCCAGCAGCGCCATAGATGGCGTAGTAGCCTTCTTCGCTGAGCTGATGAGCGTCCATCTTGGTGGGCGGTGAGATCCACAGCCGGGTTGGGATGTTAGCCTGACCGCTTAACACCTTGCCAGCAGCGCGGTAGTGACCGATGTTGGTCATGCAGGAACCGATGAACACTTCGTCGATTTTGTCACCCGCTACATCGGCTAAGGTTTTCACATCATCAGGATCGTTGGGACAGGCCAGCAGCGGTTCTTTGATCTGGTCAATGTCAATGTCGATCACTGCGGCATACTCGGCGTCGGCGTCCGGCTCCATCAGTACCGGGTTTGTCAGCCACTCCTCCATGCCCTTGATGCGCCGTTCCAGCGACTTCGCATCTTCGTAACCGTTCGCAATCATCCACTTGAGCAGGGTAATGTTACTGTTCAAGTATTCGATGATCGGCTCTTGGTTTAGCCGCACCGTGCACCCGGCAGCAGAACGCTCGGCGGAAGCATCGGACAGCTCGAAAGCCTGCTCTACCTTGAGGTCTGGCAGCCCCTCAATTTCGAGAATGCGGCCCGAAAAGATATTTTTCTTGCCTTCCTTCGCTACGGTGAGCAGGCCAGACTGAATCGCCGCGTAGGGGATAGCGTTGACCAAATCGCGTAGAGTGACGCCGGGTTGCAACTGGCCCTTGAAACGTACCAGCACCGATTCCGGCATATCCAGCGGCATGGAGCCAGTCGCAGCGGCGAAGGCTACCAGACCAGAGCCGGCCGGAAAGCTGATGCCGATGGGGAATCGGGTGTGCGAGTCGCCACCGGTGCCGACCGTATCGGGTAATAACATCCGGTTTAACCAGCTATGGATGATGCCATCACCGGGACGCAATGCCACACCGCCGCGACTGGAAATGAAATCGGGTAGGGTATGATGGGTTTGCACATCCACTGGTTTGGGATAAGCCGCGGTGTGGCAGAACGACTGCATGACTAGATCCGCAGAGAAACCTAGACAGGCCAGATCCTTCAACTCGTCACGGGTCATTGGTCCGGTGGTGTCCTGGGAACCGACAGTGGTCATCTTGGGTTCGCAATAGGTACCGGGACGGACGCCCGCGACGCCGCAGGCTTTGCCGACCATCTTCTGCGCCAAGGTGAAGCCTTTGCTGGAATCCGTGCTTGGGACTGGGCGACGGAATACCGTGGATGGTTCCATGCCCTGTACTTCGCGTGCCCAATCGGTCAGGCCGCGCCCAATAATCAGGTTAATACGCCCGCCGGCTTGCACTTCGTCCAGCAGTACGTCGGATTTGAAGCTGAAACGGCTGAGTTCGGCACCGGTGTCATGATTTTTGACGATGCCTTGATAGGGATAAATGTCGATGACATCACCCATATTCATTTGGCTCACATCGCAATCAGTGATCGGTAGGGCGCCGGCATCTTCCTGAGTGTTGAAAAAAATCGGCGCGATCTTGCCACCCAGGCAGTAACCACCGAAGCGCTTGTTAGGGACATAGGGAATGTCCTCACCGGTCCACCACAACACCGAGTTGGTGGCGGATTTGCGGCTGGAGCCAGTGCCGACAACGTCGCCGACGTAAGCCACTGGATGACCCTTGCTCTTGAGTGATTCGATCAGTTTTAGCGGACCGATCTTACCGGGCTCATCAGGTTCGATGCCAGGGCGGGCCATCTTCAGCATCGCGAGTCCGTGCAACGGGATGTCCGGGCGGCTCCAGGCATCGGGGGCGGGAGACAGATCGTCGGTATTGGTTTCGCCAGTCACCTTGAACACCGTCACAGTGACTTTTTCCGGCACCTTGGGGCGATTAGTGAACCATTCGGCCTCAGCCCAAGCTCGCAAGACCTGCTTGGCGTGGCTGTTGCCAGCATCCGCTTTTTCTTTGACGCCATGCCGGTAGTCAAACATCAGCAGGGTATGTGACAGTTCCTTAGCGGCAGCTGGGGCGCATTCGGTGTCATCAAGCAGATCAATCAGCGGCTGGATGTTGTAGCCGCCCAGCATGGTACCCAGTAGCTCAGTAGCGCGGATCCGAGAGATCAGCGGTGACTGAGTCTCACCCTTGGCCACGGCAGCTAGGAAGGCCGCTTTGACATAGGCTGCCTGATCGACGCCAGCCGGCACCCGATGGGTGATCAGTTCTACCAGGAAATCTTCCTCGCCTTTCGGCGGATTTTTTAGTAATTCAACGAGATCAGCAGTTTGCTGGGCGCTCAGTGGCAGCGCGGGGATGCCCATGGCGGCGCGTTCGGCGGCTTGTTGGCGATAGGTATCGAGCACGGAAAAGCCCCTTTTAGTAGTATGGTTGCGGTGAACTCCCGCGATGCGGGGTAAAGCCCATAACGATTATACCGTCAAGTGGTGATGGCAGGGTAGAAGAGTCGTTTGGGTTGCCATCCTTTTGGCAACCCAAACACAAAAATCCCTCCAAAATTACTCCGCTTTCGCTGGAATGGTCAGTGCCAGGAATAGCGCGCCATTATCGCGTTTAACCAGTACTGGAACCGGCCGGCCGGCCGGTAGTTCTTTGACCAGGGCGGAAAACTGCTCCAGATTGGTAATTTCAGCATTGTTCAGGCGAGTAATGATGTCGCCAGGACGAATGCCGGCACTGGTGGCGGGACCTTCGTTTGCTTCCTTGACTAATACACCTTTAACCCCATCCTTCTGTTGATCAGCGGGTAGCTCGCTCACGACCAGCCCAAGCCGGCTGCTGGAGGGCGAAACGGCAATCGCTTGTTGCGACTTAGGATCTTCGGGCAGTTCTTCAAGCTTAATCGTTAGCATCTGCTCCTTACCTTCACGGATCAGGTTCAACGGTACGCTGGAACCAGGACGGATGCGCCCCACAAGGGGCGGTAGTTCGCTGGATTGATGCACCGGCTGGTCGTTGAAGGCAACAATAATATCACCGGCTTGTACCCCAGCAGCCTGCGCCGGGCTATCGGGCAGCACTTGGCCGACCAGAGCACCGCGCGGCTTGTCAAGGTTGAACGACTGCGCTAGTTCCGGGGTGACTTCCTGGATCATGACGCCCAACCAGCCACGGCTGACCTTGCCGCCTGTTTTCAGTTGGTCAACGACCTCCATGGCGACGTCGATCGGTACGGCGAAGGATAAGCCTTGATAACCGCCGGAGCGGCTGTAAATCTGCGAGTTGACGCCAATGACCTCGCCATCGAGATTGAACAGGGGGCCGCCGGAATTACCAGGATTAACCGCAGCGTCGGTTTGGATGAAAGGCACATAGTTATCTTTGGGCAAGCTGCGGCCTAGTGCGCTGATAATACCTTGGGTGGCGCTGCGTTCGAAGCCAAAAGGCGAGCCGATCGCCAGCACCCATTGCCCAACTTTGACCTTGCTAATGTCACCGATTTTAACTGTAGGCAGGACATTGCTGGTTTTAACCTTGAGCAGGGCAATGTCGCTGCGGCTATCCTTGCCCACAACTTCAGCAGGTAATTCGGTGCGGTCAGACAGACCGACGATAATGCTGTCCATGTCCTCGATAACGTGGGCGTTGGTGACTACATAACCGTCTGCGGAGAGGATAAAGCCGGAACCGACCGAGGAACGCGGCTGCGGGGTCAGATTGGGCATTTGATCGAAGAATTTCTTGAAGTAATCAAAGAATGGGCTGTCTTCGGGGATTGGCGGATGATTGCGCCAAGGCCGATCCTTTTCTTTGGGTTCTGATTTGGTGTTGATGCTAACGACCGCCGGGCTATATTTCTCAACCAAGGTAATAAAATCGGGATATTCGGCGGACTGGGCGGAGGCAGCCCAGAACAGGACCAGAGCGGTGGTTAGCCAGAAGGACTGCTTCAGTCGTGGCATGAAAATCCTCCCAGAGGATTGGGCTGATGAAAAGGAAAGTGGTTGAAAAAACCACGGGGTTAGCGGGGATTGACCATCAGAGGCGGGCTTGGTTCGGGATGATTTAAAGGGTTGTACGTTATGACGAGGCCGGCCGCCAGCGCAACCAAGCCTTGTAGCCGAGATGGCGGGCCAGTAATAGAGGCGGCATCCGCAGCCAGTGCGAGCGGATATAGAGCAGCCAGCGGGCTGTGGCGGGACCGGTGCGGCGTGGATGCTCAGCCAGCGCAGCCTGATCAATCAGTTGATCCATGATCGGGAGAATGGGCCAGATTGGCCTGACATTTTTCAGTGCTTGAGTGACGCTCTCCGGCACCGGGGTGTTGAGAATACGCTGGGTGTAGCGCAGGGCGTAGAACAGTGGGCGGCCCAAATTGAGCTGGCGGGCGCGTTGCAGCAGGGTTTCCCAAAAGTCCGGTTCGTGCTGATCGAAGCAGGTAAGCAATTCGTGCAGATCGAGGAGATCGCGCAAGGGGTTATTGAGTTCTTCCTGGAAGGCGTGGGCTGCGCTGTGCAGCACCATGTCAGCGGGGCAAAAGACATGGAAAGGGGTGTTGGGTACGGGGCGGGCGGCAGCGATCAGCAGGGCTGGGCCGGGCTTCAGACGGCTGGTTTCCGGTAGAATGGTATGGTGAACATCGAGGATGGTGCCGCGCAGCCGGTGGCGCATCGGAGGCAGTTCGTGCATCCATTGGCGATAATATTGCTGGTCATAGTCAGAATTTTTTACAGTTTCCCAGCCATGCTTTTGCAGGATTGCTTCGATGGTTTTTAGATTCGCTTTGGGAACCATGATGTCTACGTCTGACACTAAACGGCCATGGGCGCAGGGTAAACGAGCCATCACGTAAGCAGCGCCCTTGAGTAAAATTACTGGAAAATCAAACTCTGGTAAATCGAACAAAGCGCGTTGAACGCGATTACATTCCCAACGGATACGGCGTTCATGTTCGGCGGCGATGATGGTTGCGGCTTCGAGATGGGGTTGAACCTGGGCCGGAATGCGGTCAAGCTGGTCTTGCTGTTCAAGATAAGTGTAAAACTTAGCTACTACTCCAACCCGGCGCGCCCATGGCAGCAGGCGATCCCACTCACGCAGACTAACTTTCTTTAATATCTGTGGGTTAGAAAGAATATTGGGTAAAGTGCAGGGTGGCATGTTGGGAAAAATCCAGTTTGAAGTATCATCAAGATTATGGCAAATTTTACAGTTGGCGTGCTGGGCTCGGTTTAAGATTTTTTAAGATGTTTAAATAACAGTTGATTTTTATATTGGAATGCTATTTGTATCCCTTTGATGATCAACCTTGAGTCTGCCGTCTTGGAGCGGTACAAAGTTTAGGAGCGGAACAATGACCGAACATGATGACAAGCAAATGGCCCGTGTAGATACTGTGGCTAATGTGGAGCCTTCAAAGGGGCGGCGGCGGTTGGTGAAAGGAGTGTTATTGGCGACTCCTGCTATTGTGACCTTACGTACAGGATTTGCTAGACCACTTAGTGGCCCACCAACAGAAGAAGAAGCCTTACATTCTTTTTGTACGAACAATGGAGGAGGGGCAGGTTATGCTTCGTTTATGAATGCTAATCCTGGTCATCCTGGTTTCACGGAAGATGATTGTAATTCAGGTTAATGTGGAAACTTTTTGGCAAATTAACACGCCTTATTCTCTGAATTTGAAGCAATTTGATGCTGATTTTTTTATTTTGTTTAATGCGGCTTCCAGTCAAACCCACATATTGAATATGTTGTGTGCGGATCTGCTAGAGCTTCTGAAGGATTGTCCCGATAACTCGATAGCCTTGAGTGAAAAACTCGCTCAGCAATATGAGTTTTCTCTCGATGCAGATTTCTGTATTTATGTCGACAAGATGCTAGCTGACCTGGACTGTTTAGGGCTTATCGAGCCGGTTATTTTGTGAAAATTTCTGATTTAGCCTTATCTCAATTACCTTCGATGATGAAGCACGAAGGCCTGTCGTTTCGTACCGGGCCATTCGTTTTTTGTCTACACAGCCCGATTGCGAATTTACCGGTTTTGCTTCACAGCCTTTATGCCGATTACTTGTTGGTCAAAAGTGCTGCATTTGCTGATTTCCATATAAAGCTTTCCAGATGTGGTAGTTGGTGGCGTTTTTGGCAGTCCCGCTTAATGCTTTTTGAGGCGGATTTTGATACTCCTTATCGACCCTTTGCTAAAGATACTATTCTTCCATTCTTGGAATGGGGCATTAACTGGTGCGTTGCTACCCAAGCACATCAGTACTTAATGCTTCACGCAGGTATGTTGGAAAAGAATGGCAACACACTACTGTTGCCTGCCCATCCTGGTTCTGGTAAGAGTACCTTGTGTGTGGCGTTATGTCATCGTGGCTGGCGTTTGTTAACCGATGAAATTGCCTTGGTTCAGCCAGTCGATTTGGCGCTCGTTCCATTTCCAAGATTGATTGCCCTCAAGAACCAATCTATTGCTGTCTTTCATAATTTCGCACCTGACGCAGTATTAGGACCTGAGTATCCTAAGACTCCCAAAGGCACCGTTTGCCATGTGCGTCCACCAACGGATAGCATTGAGCGTTCTAATGAAGTCGGCCACGCCCGCTGGATTGTTTTGCCTCAATTTAAATCCGGTGCTTCACTGAGCTTGCAATCGTTGGATAAAACCCAAGCTTTTATTCAGCTCACCGACCACTCTTTCAATTATGAATTGATCGGCCTGCGTGGTTTTAAGGCCATGACCGCCTTAGTCGACGCCTGTGATTGCTACACCTTCGAGTACGGTGGCGACCTCGAACAAGCCGTTGCGCAACTGAATGCTTTGGCAGATGGTCTCATCTAGCGTTTAGGCGCGGGCCATCGGTCTGCGCTTATCTAGCCAAATGCAAAGGAGACTTCTCATGGCGCAAACCGCCTCCATCATGCTGCCACTTGGCACGCCTGCCCCCAGTTTCAGTCTTCCCGAGCCGGCTACCGGCAAGACCGTATCCCTCAGTGACTTCCAAAGCGCCCCGGCACTGCTGGTGATGGTCATTTGCAACCACTGTCCATTCGTCAAGCACATCCGCCAGGGGCTGGTTCAGTTCGCCCGCGACTATCAGGTCAAGGGGCTGGCTATCGTTGCCATCAGCGCCAACGATGTCGTCAATTACCCCGCCGACAGCCCGGAGAAAATGGCCGAGGAAGCCAAAACCTTCGGTTATCCCTTCCCGTACCTCTATGACGAGAGCCAGTCCGTGGCCAAGGCGTATCACGCTGCCTGCACCCCGGATTTCTTCCTCTTCGATGCGGACCGCAAACTAATCTATCGCGGTCAGTTTGACAGCAGCCGGCCTGGCAACACCATCCCTGTCACCGGCGCCGATCTGCGGGCAGCGGCGGATGCTGTACTGGCCGGCCGGCCGGCTACGGCAGACCAGAAACCCAGTATCGGTTGCAACATCAAGTGGAAAGCCGGCAACGAGCCAGATCGCTACCGCTAGCGCAACACTACCGTCTTGCTACCGTTCAGAAATACCCGGCGCTCCAGGTAATAATGGAGCGCCCGGGCCAGCACGATATTTTCAATGTCGCGACCGACTGCCGCTAACTGTTCCGGCGTCTGCGCATGATCGACCCGCTCTACCTCCTGCTCAATGATCGGACCTTCATCCAGGTTTGCGGTGACGAAATGAGCCGTCGCGCCAATCAGTTTCACCCCGCGCGCATAGGCCTGATGATAGGGCCGGGCACCCTTGAAACCGGGCAGAAAGGAATGATGGATGTTGATCGCTCGCCCTTCCAGCGCCTGGCACAATTCCGGCGACAGAATCTGCATGTAACGGGCGAGAATGACTAACTCAGTACCGGTTTTCTTGACCAGATTAAGGATTTGTTGTTCCTGCTCCGGTTTGGTCAATGGGGTGACCGGCAGATGGTGGTAGGGAATAGCATGCCACTCAGCCAGATGCGCCAGCTCACGATGATTGGAGACAATGGCGGCAATATCCATTGGCAATGCACCGGTGCGATGCCGGTATAACAGATCGTTCAGACAGTGATCAGCTGTGGAAACCAAGACCATGACGCGTAGCCGTCGGCGTGGATCGTATAAATGCCAATCCATGCGAAACTGAGTAGCTAGCGGTGAAAGATGCTTCAAAAGAGCCGGTTCAGTCGCTTCGTCCAGATCGAACACCAGCCGCATGAAAAACCGGCCCGGCTCGGTGTCGCTGAACTGGTCGGATTCAATGATATTCCCATGATGAGCCGCCAGCAGGCCAGACACAGCGGCAACGATGCCGACCTGATCCGGGCAGGTAATAGTCAGGATATAGCGAAGAATTTGCATGGTTGAAAGGGTCTTGGCAGGTTGCGCTGAAAAGGGGGCATTGTAGGCGAAAGCGCCGGCCATTTACTCATTGGCCACAGGAAGATTCAGCGCATCCCTCAGCATCGGCAGATTCCGCTGCACACAATCGATGCCGGCAGCGATCGCTTCGGCGGCATGGTCAAAATCCATCAGTCCCAGATGGGCCAGGCGCGGTATCAATACCACATCTGGTGGATCACCCGCCATGCGGGTCCGGGTAATACGGTCCTGCATGATGTTAATCGCGCTGGCCATGACATCAAACAAGCCCGGCGGCTCCTCTTCCGGCACCGCAGGCTGATGATTGCCTAGCACCGCCTGCCAGCCAGCGCTAAGCCGCGCCAGCAATGGATTCGGTAAAACGCGGCGCATCGTGCGCACGTTGAAATGCCGGCCGACAATATCACCGTTTAGATTGACTGCGATCACTTGCTCGGCACCCATTGCCCGGCAGAGCGATATCGGTAATGGGTCGACCAGCCCGCCATCTACCAGCCAACGGTCCTGGTAGCGTACCGGACTGAACAGACCCGGCAGGGCAATGGAAGCCCGTACCGCTTCCAGCAATGAACCCGTCTGAAACCAGACTTCACGACCGGTGCGCAAGTCAGTCGCCACAGCCCCAAATGGTTTAGGTAGCATCTCAATCAGGGCGTCCTCAACCCGTTCGCGGAAGGCTTGCATAAGCCGCTCGCCCTCGACGCCTCCCAACCGCAGATCCATATAGCGGATAATCTCCCACCAGTCGATCTGGGTCACCCAGTTCTCCAATGGTTCCAGCCGGCCGCTGGCGTAGGCGGCCCCGACAAGCGCGCCGATGGACGTACCGGCTATAACATCTGGGACGATACCGGCTTCTTCTAATGCGCGCAAAATGCCAATATGCGCCCAACCGCGTGCTGCGCCGCTGCCGAGAGCAATGCCAAGCCGGGGAGTGTGCGATTGCATTTTTCATTCTCCATCGGGATTATTCACCCGCCGGCGGCGCCAATGCCAGCACCCAGGCCGGCGGCTGATCTGTCATCAAAGGGCGGGTCAGCAAGGCGTTTGCTTTGTCCCGGGAAACTGATTTTTTTACAGTAGCCAGCGTACTCAGTACGTCGCGCGCCGCCGGTTCGCTAACGGCATACGGGGTATCCTCCAAAACCGTGCTCAGCTGGTCCAGGATGAGCGAGAGCTTGCGCGAGGGGAAGCCAGCAACGCCGCCACCGATGGCCCGTTCCAGCGCCAGCAGCACGGTCGCTGATCCCAGGGGGCCAGTCACGCGCAGTGAGGCCAATGCCTGGTTCAGGTGAGCAAAGCCTTGGCCGGTTTCCCGGATAAGAGTAGCTAGGGTTATCGCACCATCGACGGGCGTCATTCGGCCATCGTTCAACCATTGCGCCATTAAATCCACACACACTTCGCGTTGTGCCGGCTGGGCAACAGCTAAACCTCGCGCTGCACGAGCCAGATGAGGCCGGACATCCACCTGCGGCAATCGGCCCTGCATGAGCAATTTCAGTGTCAGATCCCGGTAATAGTCTTCTTTGCGGCCCTGTCGACACAGCCCCGCCTCAAATAACCGCTGCGCCAGTGGCGGGAATTGATAGGCCAGATCAGCAACCCGGCCCGGTGCCGCAAATTGCTGGGGATGCGCCAACAGATACGGCCACAGGAACGGATAAGGGGTATCGTAAATGAAGGAAACGCTAGCGGCGGCCGTGTGTACGGCATCGGCCAATGTTTCGGTGACTGGCCGGGGGGCGAATAGCAATTCTGCAAATGGCGAGGAATCCGCGCCGGGGTGTTGCAATACCCGGCTCAGCCATCCGGCGCGTGGCGCGAGCCGTTCTGCAAGGGCAGATGCCCGGCCGCCGATCTGGGCATCGTCCAGCCCAAACCGGCAACGCAGGGCCGCGTTGAATAACCGGAATGCGGTGTTTTCCGGAGTCTCAGGCGTGTGGTGGAGCACTTTGACGCGAAACGTCTCGACAAGGCCGCTACCGCCAATACTCGCCAGTGATTGAAACAACTGCTCGTTGGGGGGTTGCCGTGCAAAACGGTCGAGAAACCAATCCAGCGAGCGCCGAGCCCGGTCATCAGGCGCCAGCGCCAAGGCGACCGCTTCGTCAAGCGCCTCACTGCGGCTTTCAACCAGCGAGGCCAGCCGTGTCCAGGCGATGGCCCGTGGTTCCGGTAATGCCGGTAAACGGTACAAGGCTGCGCTAAGTTCATCGGCATCGAGCAGTGGGCGCGGTAGGCGTGCAAAGCGCTCGGCAAAGACTTCTGGCGTCAGCCAGCCGGTAGTGTGCGTGGGAACCGATAGCAACGTCTCCTGTCCGGCAGCACGCAAGGCCAGCACATGCTTCAACCGCCGCCGTAACGCTGGACCAAACTGGATGTTCAGTAATTGCTCACCCCGGCTGCCTTTGGGGAAGGCGATCCATTCACCCGTCTGCCAGGCATGGGCTAATATCAATCCGGCCAGCTCGCCTGACGGACCTGAACCTGCTTCGCTGATTGCTGTTTGCCGCCAATGATCGAGCCGGCTCAGCAGGGGTGCCAGGATAGCGCGGATGCGTCCAGTATCGTGGTCAGAGAGGGTAAAGCGCGCCATGCCGGCCAGGATGCGGTCATAATCCGCCTGGGTGAACACGCGACGCTGAGTCCGGACTACATCGGCCGCTAGTGCCTCGGCTGTTTCGTGCAAGGCAAAATCAGGCGCAGAAAGGGCGGAGGCATGACCGGCCACGGCGGGTTCCAGTGGCGGACACTGGCCGGTGGCAAGATAGCCTTCCAGTACGGCTAACCGTTGACGTAGTACACCATTATTGGGTTGTTCCTTGAGGCGCTGTTGCAGCAATGCTAGCCGTGCATCCAGATCGGCACGGTAATCAAGCGGTGTGGCATCATGCGTTACTGGCGGCTTGTTGTTCGCTACCGTCAGCAGGGAGGTGAGGGACGCCTGTTCTACAACCGGTAAGGCTATCGCTGCTTCCTGCAAGCGTTGCAGTGCTTCATCACCGAAGCTGGATACAGGGAATGCGCCGAACCAGCGCGCCAGTTCGTGGCGTAATGCGGCATGCGGGTTGCTCAGTCCGGCTATCGCTGCGTTCAGCGCCGGTCTAGTCAGTTCAGGATTGGATTTGACCAATTTCTTGAGCAGGCGCAGGCTGGATTTGGCGAGAACCTGCACTGGATTTTGTAATAAATAACCCAGCGCGCTGATCAATTCTTCGCCCTGGCGGGTATCCGTCAGAAAATACTTTTCAATAATCCTCAGCGCCCGCTTGCTGACGGCGGGTGCGGGGGCGTTGAGGAGATTGATGAATGCCTCAGCCTGTCCCTGAATTTCAGTATCGCTTAGGGCTAGCCGTTGCTGGCATTCGATCCAGGTTTTGGCAACGCCCGGCTGCAACGGGCCTTGTAATTTGCGCAAGGTTAAGGCGATGAGATCCGCGCGCGGCAGACGGCCATCGGCCATGCGCGTAAACAATGACTCGGCCACTTTGGGGTCCATCAGTGGCTCGAAACTGGCCATGGTTCCAGATGGCGGGTCGTATTCCAGGCCAGCCAGGATCATGCCGGCATCATACCCATTCAGCGTCCGGCTGAAAAAGCCATCGCGGCGCATCGCCCGGCCCAGATGCGGCGCCAGCGCCTCGGCCCAATCCGGATGCCGTTGCCGTGCCTCTTGCAACAAACGCGCTACGCCGAGATCAGCGCCAGTGAAGCGTGTCCGGTTTTCAAGGCCGGCGAACATGTGAGTCAGCGTATCTCGCACCCAGGGTTCCGGGCGGTCCAGCAAAATGCGCCCCGCGTGCAGCATAAATTGCGTGCACCACACTGGATATTGCGCACTGTAGCGAAAAACACTTGCTGTGCTGCCCTTGCCCGCCAAGCCCGCCTGCAACAATTGCAGGCGGTTGTAGAATTCCATTAGCTGGGTGTAGAACAGTTGCCGTATCAACTGGGCATTGTTGAGCGCCCCTTGTGCGGCCAGGGTATCGGCGCGTTCGCGCAGAAATGCTGTTGGATCGTCGCGGATCGCGTGGTAGAGCTCAGACAAACTCACGCCTTTAGCATCGGCCCGAAACCGGCAGGCGCGCTTTAACACTTTCAGCAGATCCTTGAATTCACTAAATAGTGCCCGGCGTTGTTCCGCCGTCAGGGGTTGCAGCAAGTGACGTAATTGGCGGCCATCTCCATGAAAGACCTCCTCCAGCAAAGTTGGAAAATCCGCGCCAGCATTCATCCGGTCTGCTCCGCAACAAAGCGCAACGCCAGCAGATGCTTGCACGGTCCACGCCGCAGTTCATGCTGATCAATCCACGGGCAGGTGCAGTGGCCTTCCTGCAAATAGCCTTGGGCGTCCACGCGCAACGTCACCGGGTAATAACCGCTTTCTCCACGCACCCAGCCATTGGCGATCAACTCACCGTTGCGCCATTCACAGTGTTCCACATCGACCGCCTGTTTCGCCAGCAATGCCTGAGAGCCTTTAAGCCGATCCGGCTGATAGCGATCGCCCAGCATAAACGGCAACTGTCGATAAAAATAAAGATCGCGGTCCCGGTCAAAGCCGAGAACGCCCTGTTGCGCCAGCCGGTCAACGATTTCGGTGGCGTAAGGCAGAGCAAGATCTTGATGCTGGGCTAGATCGGCGATGCTGAAATGATTGAGGCTGGCCACCGCGGCGCGGGCCAGTGCCAGATCCGCCTCGTCTGCATCCACTGCGCTTAACTGGCGCAGCGCATCGCCATCGCCGGAAAAACCATGCGCCGCCGCGCCCGACAGGCCGAGCGTGAACTGAGCGGTTCCGGTATCCGCTACCCACAGCGAAGCACCGGTGGCCTCGGTTTGATAAACGCGCAGGGTTTTCAAATCGGGCAGAACCGTGTGCAGCAGGCGCAACCGCTGACCGTCGTTGACCGCGATGAAGCCATCTTTCCCCACTGGTTGCCGATGCAAAATTTCCGGCTTGTGGCGTCTTGGCACCAGGAACAGCGGGGTCTTGCTGGCGCTGGCGGGTATTTGCATCAACAATTGCCCAGCGGTCAGACGATCCAGTTCAAAGCGCGGCTGCGCCTGACGATGCACCGCCTGCACCTGTAAAAAACCTTTGATCCAGCGCTCTGGCAGCTTGACTTTGTGCTCTACTGCTGCGCCCTGCGCTGTTTCCAATTTGATCGATTGCTCGCCCATCTCAAAATGCGCTGGTTTGCCGGGCCGCAGTTGTGCTAGATGGCTGAGAAAAGCACTGTTGAAATCGACGTTGGTCGTGCCACTGCGATGGAACATGCCATCGGTGAAAACATTTTCTGTCAAATCAGCGCGGGCGTAGACGCTGGCGCAACTAGAGAAGCACTCCATGCGCAACAGCCGATGGCCGGAAGTAATGACCGGGTCGAGCAGCCGCCATAGATCAGGCCGGTAAAATCGCGATTCCACCGTCTGCCGCAGGCCAAGCAGTAAATTGCGAAAGACCAGCGGTTGAGCAATTTCCCCAGAGAAGATAGCCGGTAGCACCGCCGGTTGCGGCTCTCCTGCCAGTCCGGTTGAGGCTAGAAACACCAACATGAGGCCAGCCTGACTCTCGACCAGACTCGGCTGCCGGTAGCGGGTGATGAAATCCATGATGATGCCCTTTTGCCATGATTATCGTTCCCGCAACCGGGGCAATAATTCCACTAGATTGCAGGGGCGGGTGCGGGCGTCCAGTTGTGCCTGCAAAATACGATCCCAGCCAGTGCGGCAAGCGCCGGTCGAGCCGGGCAGACAGAAAATAAACGTCGCATTGGCCAGTCCGCCCAGCGCCCGCGATTGCAGCGTCGAGGTTCCGATTTCCTCCCAAGACAGCATACGGAACAGTTCACCGAAGCCGCCGATCTCCTTATCGAGTAACGGGCGCGCCGCCTCCGGAGTGCTATCACGGCCCGTCATACCGGTGCCGCCGGTCACCAGCACCACATGTACCTCTGGATCGGCGATCCAATGTGAGAGTATCGAGCGGATGCGGTAAATATCATCCGGGACGATCGCCTTTTCCGCCAGCCGGTGACCGGCTGCCGTCAACCGCTCTACCAGGGTCTGGCCCGAAGCGTCATCCGCTTCAGTACGGGTGTCGGAGACGGTTAATACCGCTATATTCAATGGCAGAAACTCTGTTGCGTTCATACTGGCCACTTATCAGTTAGGAAAAGAAAAAACGAATTGAATCTCTTGAAATCTGGCGTATTAGCCTTATTTAAAAAGTAACCATGATCTACTGAGAGAGGCCCTATCTATGAACCCGACCCACTATGAACCCTGGCAACAGGTACAACGCTTGCGCAGGGAGCTGGACCGGATGTTCCAGCCTTATAATACCGGTGACGATCAATCCAGCGTAGCCACCTGTGACTGGATTCCTCCAGTCGACATCAAGGAAGAGAAAGACCGCTATGTCTTGCACGCCGATATTCCGGGCGTCGATCCCAAGCATATTGAGATTATCGCCGAAAACGGTGTCTTGACCATTCGCGGCAACCGTCCCGGCGAAACCCGGGAAACCCGCGCCGGTTACAGCCGGGTTGAGCGGCCTTGTGGCAGTTTTTATCGCCGCTTCAGTCTGCCGGATACTGCCGATTTGGCGCAAATTGTTGCGCGCAGTACCAATGGTGTGCTGGAAATCGGCATTCCCAAGCTGACTCACACCCTGTCGCGAACCATTCAGGTTGAAAGCTAAAATTTGACGCCCCATGGCTGGTGGAACCTCTCCGCCGGCCATGCCCTAACCCCCTGGAACCCGTATGCAATATAAGGATTATTACCAAATCCTCGGTGTGAGCCGTGATGCTTCAGAAGAGGCCATTAAGAAAGCCTACCGTCGACTGGCACGCAAATACCACCCTGATGTCAGCAAAGAATCAGGTGCCGAGGAACGCTTCAAGGAGGTCGCCGAGGCCTATGAGGTGTTGCGGGACTCGGAAAAGCGCGCTGCCTACAACCAGTTGGGCAATAATTGGCGAGCAGGCCAGGAATTCCGGCCACCACCAGGCTGGCAGGGGCGAGAGGGAGCGCGTCCTTATACCAGCGGTTTTAGTAGCCGTGACTTCAGTGATTTCTTCGAGTCGCTGTTTGGCGGAATGGGCGTGGGTGGACGCAGTGGTTTTGCGGGCATGGGGGGGATGGGTAGTGGCTTTGCAACTGCTGGGCAGGATCAGACGGTGGGACTGGAAATCAGCCTGGAGGAAGCCTATCACGGCGGTAGCCGTGCTCTGCAATTGCAAATGCCGGAGCGGGATGCTAGCGGTCAGGTGGTGAACCGGACACGCACCTTGAACGTCAAAATTCCCGCAGGTGTGACTAATGGGCAGAAAATCCGGTTGAGCGGCCAAGGCAGCGCGGGAATGGGAGGTGGACCCAGCGGTGATCTCTATCTGGAAGTGTCGCTTAAACCGCACCACCTCTATAAATTGCGCGAGCGTGATGTCAGTGTGGAATTGCCGTTGGCGCCTTGGGAAGCCGCTTTGGGTTGCAAAGTCGAAGTGCCGACCCTGGGTGGAACAGTGACGCTCAACATTCCGGCCAATGCCAAGAACGGCCAAAAACTGCGGCTGCGCGGCCGTGGTCTGCCTGGCGATCCGCCCGGTGATCAATTGGCGGTGCTGCGCATCGTTAATCCGCCCGCTGATACCGACGCTGCCCGCCAGATATTTGAACGCATGAAGAAAGAATTGCCGTTTAATCCGCGTTCACACTGGCATTGATGCGGGATGATGGATCAGGATATTCACTTCCTTCCGGCTAAAAAACCATTCGGGCTAGCCTGTCGAACCCCCGTGCTCTCCTGCGCACCCTGAAAGAGAGTTTTTTATCAATGAATAGACAATGCTCCCTGCTGTTGGCCGTGCTGGCGCTGAGCGTGACCGTTGCCATGCCGTTGCCGGTTTCTGCTGCACTGCCAGCGATGATAGACGGTCAAGCCATGCCTACCCTGGCGCCGATGCTGGAGCGGGCGACCCCTGCGGTCGTCAATATTGCTACTGAAAGCCGGGTGGCGCTGCGCAATAATCCGCTGTTGGACGACCCCTTTTTCCGGCACTTCTTCAACATTCCTGATCAGCCGCGCCAGCGCCGGACGCAAAGCGTCGGTTCGGGGGTCGTGGTGGATGCCCAACGCGGTTATGTAATTACGAATCATCACGTTGTTGAGGGTGCGGATACGATCACCGTAACCTTGAGTGACGGCCGTCAGCTTGACGCCAAGGTCATTGGCTCCGACCCGGAAAGCGATGTCGCAGTGATCCGCATTCCCAACGGGAACCTGATTGCCTTGCCATTGGCCAATTCCGACCGTTTGCGGGTTGGTGATTTTGTCGTGGCCATCGGTAATCCCTTCGGCCTTGGTCAAACGGTGACCTCTGGAATCGTGAGCGCTCTGGGCCGCACGGGTCTGGGTATTCAGGGTTATGAGGATTTTATTCAGACTGACGCTTCGATCAATCCAGGCAATTCTGGCGGGGCACTGGTCAACTTGAACGGTGAATTGGTTGGCGTCAATACAGCGATCATCGCACCGGGCGGCGGCAATGTCGGTATTGGGTTTGCCATTCCGTCCAATATGGTGTCACGGTTGATGAACCAAATTATTGCGCATGGTTCAGTGCAACGTGGACAACTGGGCGTATCTGTGCAGGATCTCACCCCGGAATTGGCGCGGGCGTTCAATATACCGGCCAATCAAGGCGCGGTCATTGCCCAGGTTGTTTCCCGCTCTGCGGCCGACAAGGCGGGCTTGCGGGAAGGCGATGTGGTGTTGCGTGTCAATGATCGGCCGATCCGCGATGGGAGCGGCCTACGCAACGCGATCGGCTTGCTTGAGGTTGGCGCGTCTGTTCAATTAGAGATCTTGCGTGATGGCCGCCCGCTGACGATCAAAGCCAAGGTCGGCGAGTATGTGCCGGTCAAGACGGAAGGCGATGATCTGAATCCTCGGCTGGCCGGGGCCATTTTTGAGGACATTGGACCCAGTTCGCCACTGGCCGGAAAGGTGCAAGGTATCCTGGTCGCCCGTGTTGAATCGGGCAGTCCGGCAGCGCAAGCGGGATTGCGCTCGAATGATGTGATTACCGCCATCAACCGTCAACGGGTGTCCAGTACTAACGAGTTACGGCGAATTGCCGCCCGCAGCAATTCCCTGGTCATCAATCTGATCCGTGGCCGGGGGGAACTGCTGCTGGTGTTGCGGTAGAGCCTCTCAACGCCCTGGTGCGCCTGCCTGTAACTCGACCCGGTTCTGTTTCTGGTTATAACCCATGCGAGCGATGATCTCGTAGTCCAGTCTGGCTTTTTCACCGGCATCAATATCGGTCTCGAATTGTACAGTCCGGAAGTCATGCAGGCTTGGCTTGAGCGGGCTGCGAAACACGATATCGCCTGGATATTCGCGGCGGATTTGCACATGAATCGGCTTATCGCTGTAATTACGGATTTTCTGTTGATAAACCGTGTGTTCATCCCAACCGGCTACCGGGCTGTCCAATTCCAGTTTGAACCCGTCATCGCCCAGCTTGCGGTAGAGATTGCCACCTTTGATCTGGAACCAAAGGTTGTCGCGGAAAACCTTTTGTTTGACCAGTTCGAAAATGACCACTGGATCGGTGCCTAGATTCAGCTCAATCTTGTCGCCGATCGGGATATATTTCAGATTTTGGGTCGCCAGGTAGCTCAGTCCCTCGTGGCCACGAGTGCGAAAGACGCGTATGACCCCATCCGGAAGCGGGGTGCTGCCCAATTTCGATGTTGTGTCATTCTTCAGGAGATATAGCCGTACCAGTTGATCGCCATATTCACGGGGCCGGTAACGATATTCGACCGTCATGGGCACAGCGTCCGCCTCAAAGCTGCGCAACCGCTTGGCCCAACCGTTGGGAACGGTTTCTGTACCTTCAATGGTGTAGATGAAATACTCGCTCAATCCTTCCTTGATGATCTCCTTGGGCGCCTCCTTTTCTGCCGCGTCAGCGGCCATCGCTCCGCTCATCATTAACGCGGGCGCAGGCGCCATCATCCTGCGTGCCGCTTTTTGCCGTAGCTCCCCGTATTCCTCACGTTTGAGTTCGCTCAACCGCCCGGCTGGCAGCTTGGCCAATTCAGCAATTTTCTCCACCAGGTTGATAGTCCCCACCACCAATCGCACTTGGGCATTTTCGTAATCCTCGCCGGAGAGGTTTTTCACCCGGACGAAGCTTTCCAGCCGCAAGGCGGTTTCATTGGGATTGGCGATCGCTAGATAATCGGCTGCCCAGGTGATGCCTGAGGTGAAATAACTGATTTCGATGATCGCCTCGTAACTGGCGTCGCTTTGCACATTCCAATACAGTGTTTGCGGCCGGTCATGGGGAAAGGTGGTGTCCAGCACCTCCAATCCGGCCCGAGGTTCACGGAACTTCAGCTCCACCGAGGTCGGGTCGATCAGCGTATTGGCCCAGGAGAATTGCAGCGGATTAATGCCTTTTTTAAAGGTCACCACCCGGCTTTCCCGCACCAGGGTCAAATCCTCTGAGTTATAGATAGTCAGTTGCACCGTACTCCGTTTGGGAACGGTGGCTAGATCGACATTACCCGCCAGCAATGTTAACGGCAGTAATAACCCCAACAGGCCTAACAGCCAGGTATTACGATTCTTTTTCATGACGTTCACCACTCATTGTTCAACGTCAGCCGCAGGGTATGTGTCTGCTTTTGCGCTTGGCCATCGGCAGCGCGGGCCGGCAGTTCGACGTGAAACACGAGCTTGTCAGCGTCACTCTTTTCCAGATCGGGATTGCGCAGGGTGCCATCGCCCAATTGCCATTCTGGATCGCGGTCCGCACTACCGTGCACTTGATCACGGATCTGGCGGACGCTTTCAGCGATATCCAGGATCGCTGGCGTATCCTTAAAATTCTCGATCTCGTATTTCAACGTGACGTCGTAGCGGTATAGATTGCCCGCGATGCGCTGCCGCTCGCTACGATCGAGGGTGCGTCGCACGGCAATGTCGCGAGCCAGGCCGAGGTACAATTCCAGTTCATCATCAGGCGGAGTGAATGTGCCGCGATCCTCCCCGAGAAAAGCCGTGCCGCCCTGACCATCATCCTGGAAGATACGGGCCTTGCCGGTAGGTAGTGGTTCCTGGCCGAGCGCCCCGCCAGCATTCCTAATGACGTAGTGCATGGGTACGTTAAGCTTGTCCTGAGCACGGTCAAGATAGCCGGATGCGACCGGATCACAGGTATAAGTTTTACGAATCGGGACGCTGGCGAAGCGGCTGAGCTGCACTTCTTTGGTTTCATTCAAGCCCAGTGGTTTGTCGAAGCGTTGGCCAACGCCGGCCCAAAACCCGGCGGTTTCGTAGGCTTCATTGGCATTGTTGTGTACCTGGAGGTATTGCGCCAGCTCCAACGTCGCTTCATCGCGGCCAGCCACCGCCCGGTAGTGAAAATTCTTGCTCAGTCCACCGAGTACGTAGCTGATCCTGACCCGTGCGGTACCCGAAACATTTGCGGCAACCGACCAAATTAGAGCATTCTCGTTCGGCGGATAGCTGACGGAGAGGACTTGAGCATTCAACGCTGGTTCGACAGATGCCGCCAGAATACGCAGCACCAAGGTGTCAGGATCGATACGGGTATTGGCCCAAGAGAAATCCACCTGGTTGATACCCTTGACCAACGGTACGATGCGTTCTTCCTCGACCAGAGCGATTTGCGGGTGGTCCAGTTGGATAGCGACCCGTTCGCGCACTGGCAAGGTGGTGAGTTTGATGCGGGCTATCGCTTCCAGCGATACGCTGCTGAGTAGCAACAGAATGCTCAGAGGGTAGAGCCATCGATTCCGGTTCACGGTTGCAATCTCCAAGGTGAGGGTGGTTTGCTATAACCATAAACGCTTGAAGGCGAAAGGTGGGGTTAGCGACGGTGAAAACCGGAGCCTGCCACGCTAAAGAGTCCTGCCGCAACCGGCAGGACTACTATTATTTTCTGTTGGATGTCAGCGGCTTGGTAGCGCTTGATTACAGACATCACCTGCTAGCGCGTGATCCATCTGAGCGATTCGCTCGCGCAATTGCTCGTTGGTGGCTTCCTGCCGGGCCAACAATGCAGTGCTATTGATGACCCCTGCATCCATCCAGACGGGAGGATGAGTGGCAAACAGACTGCCAAGCAACCAACCGGTCATCGCCCCGCAGAGCAGAACCGCCAGAGTTGCCGTTCCCCAAACCCAGGCGCGTTGATAGCGAGGGATAGCCGTTTCGGCATCGTAGAGGGTGAATTGTGAGTGTTCCTGGGCAATCATGGCAATTTAACGCTCCACGGTAAAACCAGTGACGGGTGCCGCCTTGCGGGGCTGGGCCGTACCCTTAAAGACTTTTTCTTGGTTATTGCGAATTAATCGGATTTGGAAGGGCGTTGGCTGGGGATGTTGTTCATCTTTGCGTGGCGCATAACGGACGGCAATCTGGTACGTTCCTGGTGCTGCCTGACCTGCCGGCCAGAACACATTTTCCACCGGACGATCGCTCAGGCTGTGGCGGGCGGTATTGGCATCCACATCCAGGGTACCGCCACATTCCTTGGGATTCTGATAGTCCAGCATTTGACCGGATGGACAATACACGACCAGATCCAGATCAGCGTTGCCATTCCACAGTAACGTTGCGGTGATCTCGCCTGTTGTTGCACCGGTGGCCGACAGGCGGTTGGTAAATTCCTGACGTTCCTCCGGCGTCGGCTCAGCTTGCATGGGCAATTCGACAGGTGGTTGTGACGCTGGTGCGTTTAAAGCGGTTCGAGAATCTTTTTGTAACGCTTTTTCCAACGTCTGTGCTAGGGATTCTTCCGGCGCTTGCGGAGGCGAAGCCGTGTTCGCGGGTGACCGGTCCTTGTCTAGTGGATGGCTTGTGTTGACCGGTATTGGCAGATCCGGCGGCGTAGGTGGCGTTTCACGATCGGGTGAGACAGGCGTGATCATGGTTGTCTGATCGGATGCGCCGCCTGATTCTAGAGCAGTTGCAACATCCCCCATTGGAGCAGGTTGCTTGACCCCAGTATCTGGGTGAGCTGGCCGGAGTGCGGACGGTGTCTTGTCATGGATTGCTTCCTCAGCAGCGGCTGCTACGGTGGCCTTATTGTCGCTTGGCACTGGAACAGTGGACGCCGGAGAAGCTTTCTCCTCCATTTCAACCGGCAGCGGACACCGGCCACGCTGTGCAGCGAGTTGGGTCAATCGTTGTTCAAGTTTGGTTCGCAACGCTTGTTCAATTCGCCAAGCCTCCCTCAAGGAAGCATCGGAGGTTACATTCGGCGATGTTTGGATTGATCTATTAACCAGTGGATGCATGGAAGTCCGGGTCAAACTCCAGAGGAAAGTCCCCAGCGCCAGCAGCACGGCTAGCACGGCTACACTCCAGAAATACCGGGAACCCACGACGACATAGCGCAGTAACGCGCCCGGACGGTCCACGACCGAAGGCGGACTCGACTTGAGCAGCAAAGGTATCGGCGTTTCAGTTTCCATTGACCCGGCCGGTTCCGAAGGTGGCAACGGAGAAGGAGGGGGTGGAGGAAGAGGAGGAGGGGCGATGGTATCTGCAAACGCCGCTGCTGGTTTTTCGGATGACGGCCCGGATGATGGTTCCAAAGATGGTTCGGATTGCTCTGGTGATTCGGCAGCCGGTGCTGGCGGTACGGCGCTGGAAGCCAGTTCGGGCATCGTGATGTCCGGTATTGCTACATCCTGCGATGCCTCGGATGGAAGCGGCGGCGGTACGGGTGAATGGTGAATGGGTCCACCGGTCTCCCACGGCCGGTCAGTGGCAAAACCCCAGTGTGCTAACACGGGCTGATCTTTAATTAAAAAGATATTTGTTTCTGTAGGTGACCCAAGTGCTGCCTTAAGCATCGCCCCCAATTGCATCCGCTGCGGATCGCCAGAAGCAGCATACTGCTCTGCCAGTTCCCGGCCACGTTGCAGTTGTGATTGAATTTGGGCGAGGACCGGTTGACGCTGCTCCTCGGGTAATTCGCTCAACACGATTGGTTTGCAGTCAGGATCACCCTCGGTATACCAGTCGATACGATTATGGGCGCGATCCACCACGGGTTCTGCTAATAAATTTGCGGCGTCAGCGCCTAGTTCATTAGCGAGCACCGCCTGGATTTGCGGGTAAAGCGTATGCAGCGGTTGGCCGAAACCACCGATTTCCCGTACTCTGTCAAAAGAACCGCTGCTGAGAAGAATTTGCTCGACCATGGGCTGTTGCGCCTCACGATTCTGGTTTGTTTATGTTTGTGTTTGCTTATGCCCGTAGGCTGCTTAAGGCGTAGAGGCCTTCTCCATCACGGCTGGAGAAGATTCAGCAGCCGGTTCTGGCTCATCCAGAGTGATCGAGATCCCGCCGCCACCCAAGGTCAGATCGAGACCATATTGCAGGTTCTGCAGGTAGAGGGTTACACCTTTTCCGTTGCGTAAGAGGGTGCTGCCGCCGCCTTGAACCAAGGTCAAACCGCCTTCGATCACGGCATAGTTTCCAGCAAAATCGGTGACTTCTTGCAACCGGTACACCTGACCAAGCGCGTTGGCCTGGCTAACGCCCAAAGTCGCTACCTTAATGCCTGAAACTGAGAAGGGATATTGCCGCCCCTGGAAGAGTAATGTTCCTCTTCCTTGGCTGTAACCGAATAAGAGGCCGACCGAGGTGCTGGAAAATTCCAGGCGGCCAGCCGGCGGGCTATCCTGGGCCAGCGCCGTATTGGCTCCTATCGCTAACATCAGGGTCAAAACTACCGGTGCGAATCGCATCCATTTTCTCCCCAAGCAACAAACTGATGATTTAGGCCGCAGGGGTTGTAAATTGCGGCCATTCCTGTTGGTTCAGCAATATTTTTTCCAGCTCGCGGGTGAGATCAACCTTTGAACCACCGCGCTTGACCGGGTTCCGCGAACAGTGGTCCAATGACCAGATCCCTACTTTTTCATCCAGATTAACCTCTTTCCACTTAGGATGACCGGTTTGCCGCAGCGAGTCGAGATTCGCGCGGATGGCGTGGCCTAATGTCGCTAACTGCTGGCAGCGTTGCGCAAAATAGGCGCTTTGCTTACCGGAAAAGTCAAAGCTCATCAGCACCGCCTTGACCGCAATCGTCGGTGTTTCGCTATCCAGCCATTCGTAATCCGTTGGACCAATCTGGGCAGAGGCATATTCACGCAGCATTTTTGGATCATCGAGCGGTACAAAATGGACATTTGCCAGCATCGCCGCAAATTCCGGTTTGTTGATTAAATTGCCGACCTTGGTGAATAAACTGACCGGTTTGCCCGCTACGTAAAACATCGCATCCGCCTCGCCTTTGAGGACAGCCGTCACGCCCGGTAATGGGGCTATTTTCAGCAGCTCTGCTGGCTTGATGCCAGTCAATTGCAATAAATTGATTGCGGTTAGCCAGTTCCCGCTACCTTCCTCGCCGACGACGACGCGCTTACCCTGGAGATCGCTAAAGGATTGAATGGATTTGTTGGCAAATAAATGGACTTCTTCATTGTAAAAAGGAAAGATCAAGCGTAACCGGCCAGCGACCTGGCGCATTTCCGGACTCTCAGACCGGTTTAGGAAGCCGAGTACATCGGATTGCACAATCCCCAGGGCAGCGTTTTCCTTGCTGCTCATGCGTCTGATATTGTCGATGGAACCCTGAGAGTCCTTGACGAGGATATTCAGCCCTGCTGCTTTCGCAATTCCGGCGATGTCATTGCCAAACTGAATGTAGGTGCCGGTTTTCGATCCGGTCACCATGCCGATCGCTTGATCGTTAGTATCAACGGCCATAGCCGGTGTCCAGCCAGCCAGATTAAATAGAAGCATCAGACTGCCAATCAGCAAACGATTCATAAAAGAAAGGCTCCTGGGGATGAGAGTAGTAAATGGCGGACGGTAATCCCGGTTTGAACCTTGATTTTCTTGCAACGTCAAGGCGATTTTGGACGCAGTCTCTTCTCCAATTCTTGCACAGTCGGATCGAATTGCGATTTTAATTCTTCCTCCAAACTCTGTTTGGAGCCTGGTTGCGGTTTTGTAGCCGGTTCTGGTGGTGGAGCAAGGCGGTCGCGATGGGGTGACGTGGAGGGTGGCCGCGTTGAGACAGGCGGAATCCGTGGTTTGAGTGGTACCGGATCCAATGGCTTGGAAGCATCTGGCGAAGGCAATGGCACTGGTTCTGGCGCGGGTATTGGCTCTGGCGCGGGTATTGGCTCTGGCGCGGGTACGGGTTCTGGCGCGGGTACGGGTTCCAAGGAGTCTCTTGGGGTCTCTATTGAGCGTTCCGCGGGTTGGGGCACGAAGCCAGGCGCATCGGTAGTGGATCGCTGGTCAAGCCACCACCACCCTGCTATGCCCGCTGCCACCAGGACAGCCATGCCGCCCAAGCCAAGGAATAATCCAGCCTTGTTATGTCGCCCGCTATCCACTGTGCTGGGCGGCGTTGGAGCGGGTTGCAGTGTAGGCCGGGGAGCGGGTGGCTCGGATTTAGGTGCGGGTTGAGACGGCAAAACTGTGTGCGGCGATGGCTCTCTTTGGGGAAATTCTGATTCCAGAATTTTGGGCATACCGTCGTGCAGTGTTCCAAAGACCCGTTCCTCGCTTCTTAAAGGCGTTGAGGCAATCCGTCCATTCACCCGGCGGGTTGGCGCCACATCTCTGGTCACATCAGAATCTGAAGCAGAAGAATCTGAAGCAGAATGTTCCGGCTCATGCATCGCCGCATGGGCCGGCAATTCATTTTCTAGAGGTGTCGATGACGTTGGGCGAGCCGGTATATCCGCATTTTCATGCTCTAGGTTGTTGCCGATCTCGGGAATGGGCAGATCGGGAATAGGCAGATCGACATGCTGCACGTCTGGCAAATCCAGCTCAGGAGCAGGTTGCACAGGTGTTTTGGGCCGGGAACCCACACGGGCGCCGCTCACCACGACTCGCCGGGTCGTCGTCGCTGTATCCTCTTCAATCGCCAGCTCCAGTGGCCAGACAAAAGTTACAGAAGCAGTTCCGCTTAACCCCTGGCCGCGGATTGCTATTTGATACGGCATGTTTTCCAGTTGAAATGCCAAATCGGGGTCGATCACAAATTTTAAGGAGTCGCCGTCATACCAAGCTTCTTTCGGTTGTAGCCAGCATTCCGCGCCCTGCCAACCGTCTGATCCAAGATGGTTAGCGGTAAAACCATGGCGGTTAAGGGCAAATACGAAGGTCTCCAGAGTGTGTGGCAGGCCATCAATAGTCACGATGGCATGACCTAGCGGGCGATGGGGATCTTCCGAAACGCGCACCGAAAGCGTAGACATCGTCAGTCTCCATAAATCTGGACAAACAGAAGGGAATCGAGGGTTCGATTCTCAAGCTTATCTAATTGTAGGCTGGCTTAGCCTGGTCTTCGCTGTAGGTAAGCTCGCGGGTTCGTGGGTCTTATGAGCTGCAATAAATGCTGTTGATGGAGAATTGTACTACAGCCTAATCGGCGATTAAGAGCAGAGATAACCAGATTCGCCAATCATTGATGAATTATGTTGAAATATAAAAACACATCTGCAATTTACGTGTGAGGGTCCATTATGTCTGAGCCAACGCGACTTCCTGCGACTCCTGATCCGTCTGCGGGAGCGTTGCCTCTGGCTGCCGATCCAGCAACACCGCAACACACGGTCAGTTCCGGCGAATTACCAACGGTTCTCTCTACGGCTTCGCCCGCGAATTCCCAGACGCTACTCAGCGTTCGTCAAGGGTCAGCACCCAACAACTCCTCTCCCGCTAACGACACTGGCCTGGAAATCGCTAAGTTTCTGGTCGAGGACGGTATCATCACCGATCAGCAATTGGCCTATGCGATGCGGGTTCGAGCTAAGCTTTCTACCGAAAAATCGTTACTTAGCGTTCTCAATGAAATCGGTTACGTGAGCTTGGAGCAGCAACGTAACACATTGCGCAAGCACCGGATTTCAGTGCGGATTGGTGCATTGTTAGTGGAGTTGGGTTTTTTGCGGGAGCAGGATTTGAGAGCGGCATTGGCATTGCAGCGCGAATCCGGGCAAGGTAAAAAGCTGGGTGATATTTTGCTGGAAAACCATTTTATCGAGGAAAATAAGCTCATTGATGTGTTGGCCGATCAACTTGGCTTTCCCCAGGTGAAGCCCGATCTGAGTGACGTGGACCGGAAATTACTGGAAAAGGCCAATCCTAACTGGCTCATCGATCGGTATTTTCTCCCGTTACGCATTGAAAAAGAGCAGGTTCTGGTTGCATTCGCGGATCCTCTGGACTCGCGCGTCCGCCAGGAAGCCGCAAGATTGTTTGGCCGCGATATAGTGCCACTGATCACGAGCAAACGCATCATTCGCGAAACGCTCGAAGCCTACAGACGCCATTACCAGGAATCGGCAAAGCCAGCGATTCAAACCGACGATACCAGTCAGATCATTGAACTGGTTAAAACCATGTTGCTGGATGCGATCCAAGCGCTGGTTAGCGACATTCATGTTGAACCCATGAAGAATGACTTGCGCATCCGGTTTCGTTGCGACGGTGTCTTGGGCGTTTACAAAACTCTTGATAAGAAACTGGCGTCCGCCTTCATCAACCGTTTGAAAATATTGGGCAAGGCGGATATTGCTGAACGGCGTCACCACCAGGATGGTCATATCACCTTCGAAGATCCCAGTACCGGCCGCAGTATTGATATCCGGGTTTCTGTCTATGTTACGGTCTACGGTGAAAAAATCGTACTGCGTCTGCTGCGTAAAACGCAATTGGTGCCGTTAGATCAGATCAGCATGTTTCCTCGCACGTTGAACCGCTTCTATGAGGACGCGCTTGACTTGCCCAGCGGCATTATTTTGATCACCGGCCCGACCGGTACGGGTAAAACGACCACGCTGTATAGTGCGGTGAACTATTTAAACAGCATTGATCGTTGTGTGACAACGGCTGAAGACCCGGTAGAGTATGTTATTGAAGGCATTGCGCAATGTTCGCTCAATTCCAAAATTGATCTCACTTTTGAAACCACCTTGCCACATATCATGCGGCAAGATCCTGATGTTATTGTATTGGGTGAAATCCGTGACCGCTTCTCGGCAGAAGCGGCCATCCAAGCAGCGTTGACGGGCCATAAGGTGCTGACCACCTTTCATACTGAAGACAGTACCGGTGCCTTACTGCGGCTAATGAATATGAATATCGAGACTTTCCTGATCGCATCGACCGTGGTTGCGGTGCTAGCACAGCGATTGCTAAGACGGGTTTGTCCATACTGCGCCGAACCTTATCAACCCAATGCCACTGAATTGCAGCGCTTGGGTTATAAACAGATCGATCTGGAAGGAACTGCGTTTCGGCAAGGACGTGGTTGCCCAGCATGCCGTCATACAGGCTATCGAGGCCGAATCGGTGTTTTCGAATTACTCATCCTGAATGTGGCAGTCAGAGATGCCATTTTCCAGAAATGCACCTCCCATGAAATCCGGCAAATCAGCCTGGAAAGTTCAGGCATGGTCACCCTGCTGGAAGATGGCTTGGCCAAGGCGGCTAAGGGTGAAACCACGCTCACCGAAGCATTCCGCTATCTGCCTCGCCTCGAAAAACCGAGACCGTTGGTTGAAATCAAGCGCTTGGTAGGGATTACATGAAAATCGAGGGACAAGTAATACACGATTTATTAGCAGGTGTTAAAGCATGGTACAGCAATCGCTGCAAGATTTGATCATCAAGGCCTTGGCTTCAGAAAATTTGCAATTGCCAGCTTTGCCAACCATAGCGATGCAGTTGCAGCATGCTTTGCGTGACCGGAACACGAAGGTGGCCGATCTTGAAAAGATGATCGTTGGCGATCAGGCGTTGGCCAGCCAGGTGTTGCGCGTCGCCAACTCGTCCTTCTATAGGGGCTTACAACGGATTAACACCATTCAGAAGGCTATCATCCGTCTCGGTGTCCGCAAGGTGGCGATGTTGGCGATGGCTGTTTCGCAACGTAGCCTTTACCTCACCGGCAACCCGCAGATCGGCCTCTATATGGAGAGGCTTTGGCAGCATGCCTTTGCGGCGGCCCAAAGCAGCCAATGGCTGGCCAATCATTGCGGATGCAGAACACAAGCTGACGATGCTTTTATGGCTGGCCTGTTGCACAACATTGGCCAACTGGTGATTCTACGGGTTATCGATGAATTGTCCGCTAATAAACAACTGGGTGGCGGTCCGTTGCCGGAAAACCTGCTCAACGAACTATTAAATAGCAATATGCATAATGCGATGGGATATGTATTGATGAAGCGCTGGAATTTGCCGGACGAATACTGCATTGTAGCCCGCGACCACCACAGAGAACCTTACGATAGCGACAATATATTACTCACCATCGTTCGCTTGGCGGATCAGGCTTGTGAAAAATTAGGGATTGGCCTGCGCAGTGATTCGAGCATTGCGCTGGCGGCTACGCCAGAGGCGCAAGCGCTGGGATTGGGAGAAATTGTGTTGACTGAAGTGGAAATTTTGCTTGAGGACAGTGTGACCATGGCTGGTTAGGTTGAGTCCAGGTCTTGAAAACCCCCTGTTCTCATCGAAGCAAACGCCTATACTCAAACCTTATAACCACTGCGGTTAACCTGGACTATCTGGTACTTTCGTCATGACCGAGCTGACTCTCCGCGAATCTGAAATCACCCGCGCCAATCTGTTGAATCGAACCATGTACAATCTCCGTGAGGCGTGGCGGGAAATGGCCGATTGGCGGGAAGGATTGTTTTCAGCAGCCCCTAGCCCCAATCTTCCTGAGAAGGATGCAGAAGCGCTGAAAGCGCAAATGAGAGATTGCTTGGAGGCCCGTGGCGGCGAGGTGTCCGCTCGTGCCCGGGCCGCTAATCTGGGCCGCGTTTATCTGTCGTTAAATGCGCAAGGCCGGCAGCGGTTTCTCCAAGTTCTAGCCACTGAATTCGATATCGACCGCAAGGCTGTTGACAAGGCTGTAGCGGCTATGCGGCAGGCAGGCGAGGACACCCGGGATCGCGCCAAGGCGGAGCGAGTCTTGCGGCAGGCATTACAACCGCCAAGGTTGCGGTTGCTGGCGCAGCTCAATGCCCTTCCCGAAGGTTTCCTGTTTCTGGTCGATCTGCGCGAGGAGTTATTGAACTGGAGCCGGGATGATTTGGCGCTGGCGGCGTTGGAGCGGGATTTGTTGTCGCTGCTGACGTCCTGGTTTGACGTTGGCTTTCTAGAGTTGCGGCGTATTACCTGGGATTCGCCGGCCGCATTGCTGGAGAAAATGATCGCCTATGAAGCGGTGCATCCCATTATGGGCTGGAGTGACCTCAAGAACCGGCTCAGCTCCGACCGGCGCTGTTTTGCCTTCTTTCACCCGCGTATGGCCAACGAACCGCTGATCATTGTACAGGTGGCGCTGGTTAACGGCATTGCCGATAATGTGCAGACTCTGCTGGATGAGACGGCTCCAGTCCTCGATCCGCATGTCGCGGACACTGCCATTTTTTATTCGATCTCCAATGCCCACGATGGATTAAGTGGTATCAGCTTCGGTAATTTTCTGATCAAGCGGGTGGTGGATGAGCTGGCGGGTGAATTCAAGAATCTTAAGACGTTTGCCACCTTGTCGCCCATTCCTGGGTTCCAGAGATGGCTGGATCGCCAGTTTAGCGAACCAGATCGTGATGTGGAGGGTGAATGGTTGACCGCTGCCGAGCGCAAAACGCTGGCCAGCGCGGCAGGAACCGGCAAGGAGCCGGCTTCCCTGAAAACCCTGCTGCAGGACCCGGACTGGCCGCAAAAACCGGAATTGGCCAAGGCGCTCAAGCATCCGCTGATGCGGTTATGCGCCCGTTATCTGGTCAAAGAGAAACGAGGTGACGGTGCTGCTATTTTAGACCCGGTGGCTCGCTTTCATCTTGCCAATGGCTCCCGGATCGAACGGCTGAACTGGCTGGCCGATACCTCGACCAAAGGCTTGGCCCAGTCGGCGGGCATGATGGTGAACTATTTGTATAAGCTGAACGACATTGAAGCCAACCACGAAGCATATCGCGGCGAGGGCAAGGTCACCATTTCGTCGGCGATCCGTTCGTTGCTGAAAACCTGATAGCTGGTTGCTAGAACTTGACCGGGCGCTTAGCCAGCTTACGTTGTAACGTGCGGCGGTGCATACTTAATTGCCGGGCAGTCGCTGAAATATTGCCATTATTATTGAGCAATACCTGCTGAATATGCTCCCATTCTAGACGATTCACACTCAAGGGACGGGCACTGACCGATGCAGCGGGATTGCCATCGGCCGCAGCAAAGGCGGCCAAAACCTGATCTGCGTCTGCCGGTTTGGTCAAATAATTGACCGCCCCGAGTTTAATTGCCTCAACTGCGGTAGCAATACTGGCGTAGCCAGTGAGCACCACGATGCGGGTTGTGGAATCTAGCATCAGTAGATGCGGAATGAGACTGAGTCCTGAGTCACCGGCAAGGTTAAGATCGACGACCGCGTAGTCCGGCGTTATTTTCTGCGCCAATTGCAGGGCTGCTGCACGATTGTGCGCTGTCGTGACAGTAAAGCCGCGCCGGCTCAGCGCCAATCCTAGTACCCGGCAGAACGTCGCGTCGTCATCCACGAGCAGCAGGCAGGCAGGCTCGGGCCACGCTGTCATGGATTCGGTCGATTCCATCATGCGATACCGGTCCGCGCTGGCAGGTCGATGCGGGTGCAGGTTCCCCCTTGTGGATGGCGTAATAAACTCACCTGTCCACCCATGCGTTCCAGTGCGGCGTTGGCCAGCAGTAGACCGATACCGGCACCTCCGTTCTTGGTAGAGAAAAACGCTTCGCCGGCGCGTTTCGCTACCTCTTCTGACAGACCGGGTCCTTGGTCGCGGATTTCGATGGTGACTCGTTGACGGTTCCAGCGCCCGGTCAAATCCACGCCTGCGGGATAGGCGTCGGCGGCATTATTGAGTAGGCTGATCAAGGTTTGGCTGATGGTCTGCGGCGCAGTGACCGCCGGTGGCGGGGGAGAGCCAGCGCAACTGACCCGCAGCGGCACTTGAGGACGGAGTAACTGCCAGCGGATACGAGTGCGTTCCAGCAGTACATCCAGCGTCTGTGCGGCCTCGCGGTCGGACGCCAAGTCTGCGCTGTGCAGCAGATCGCCAAGAATGGATTTGCACACCTCCACTTGCTGGCGCAAGGTGCGTAAGTCCTCACTGAGCAGCACATTTTCACTGTAAAGCAGTTCCAATTCCTTGGCCAGTACGGTGATCGTGGATAAAGGAGTGCCTAGCTCATGCGCCGCACCTGCCGCGAACATGCCCAAGGTCAAAATTTGCTCGTCGCGCAATGCGCGCTCACGCAATTGCGCCACCTGACGATCCCGGTTTCGCAGGGCCGCCGCCAATCGCGCCACGAATCCGGCAATCAGCAGGGCGCTGATCACAAACACCAGCCACATTCCCCACAGATGCGCCTCAAAGCCGTGACCGTGACCGCTGAGCGTGCCAGGGAGGGGTAAGTAGTGAAACATCAACCCAGTGTAAATCGCCACGGTGATGGCGGCGGTCGCCCACACCTGACCAGCGGGCAGCAGGGCGGCGGCAATGATCAGAGGCAACAACAACAGTGAAACGAACGGATTGCTTGCGCCGCCGCTGAAAAACAGCAACAAGGCCAACGCCAGCACATCGAGTTGCAGATAAGCGAACAATTCCCAGGCGGTCAGCGGCTTCTCACGCCGGGCGCAGCGTTGCAGCGCGACAAACGCCAGCAGCGCCCATCCCAGGAACAGCGCCACCGGCCACCCTGGCAGCGGTGCTGGCGGCGTCAGACCGAAGCGCAACCATAACAACATGATGCCCGGTCCCAGCACCACTAGGATGCGTAGCAACAATAGTTGTTTCAAATCTTCCATTCATTCAATTCCATTTCACGCTCACCGCTTCTAGCGCGGTAATAACGACAATTAATGGTTGGTGAGTGTGACAATATGCCGCATTTCTCATTGATCCATGATTGCATAGGATGCGCTGACTGTTTCATGCAGCGGCGGCGGCCGTTGCTATCCTGGAGATGACCTGGATGCCTGATATTTACCGGCCACTTTCCTTGCATCGTTTAGAAGCCGGTGCTCAATACGTTCGTCCTCAACAGCAATGGCCCGCCTGTGTAACGCTCGACGATCCCGCCCAGTCCATCATGACCGATCTTGGTCAAGTGACCGCCTGTACGGTTGAATGGACTATGTTGCTTAAGAAAGCTTTTGAAATCATGATCAAACGGCGGGTACGAATGCTGCTGGTGCATAATGTGGACGACCAGATCATCGGCGTGCTCACCAGCCGTGACCTCGAAAGCAACCGGCCCTACCGGATTCTGACGAAGGCAGGCGGAGTTTGGGACGACTTGCGAGTTGCTGACCTTATGACGCTCAGACCAAAAGTAGACGTTCTCCAGATGAAGGATGTATTACATGCACGGGTAGGGGACATCATTGCCACGTTGCGGCAAGTCAATCGCCAGCATATGCTCGTTGTGGATACCGGCCCTGAAACCGGCGTCCCGGCAGTGCGCGGTATCTTTTCGTTATCGCAGATTGCCCGGCAGCTCGGCTTGATCATTGATCCTGCCCGGCGACCAACAACGTACGCTGAATTTGTACGAGCGGGCGGCGTATTGTAGCGGTCACTCCTCATTAAGCAAAAATCCGATAACCTGTTTCACGGGTTCGCACCAGCGAGAAACGCGTTATCAAAAACCGGTTAGCAGGTGAAATTCGCCAACATAGGGCGTTTCACCGGTTACGGCTACCGTTACTTGCCAATCCCGCCGTCCTGCTGAGCAAACCGGTAAAATCGCCTGTCCTCTCCAGGTCTTGTCTGCTTGCTGGCGTAGATTAAAGTGGTTGAACCCCATATCCATATCCAGCATGGTGAAAGACACCGTGACCTTTTCAGCCTTGGAGGCGTCCTTTCCGCCAAGGTCAACCTGCACCGGAAACGCGGTCAAGGGTTGGGTAGGGTCTCCCAGTCTAAGCGTCAGGGTCAACGCCGCATCCTTCGCCATGCAGGTCTTGCCTGCTGGATTACAGGTGGGATCAGCGTTTAAAACGATGGCGTGCGCGAGAATAGGCTGTAATTCCTGTTTCAAGTGCGGATACAGCACGCTGACCAAGCGGCCCAATAAGAAAAACCCAGCCATGGCCGTGATCAACATCAGCCCATCTCGCCGGGTCATCTTTGTTCCATCGCCTCGTTCATCGCGAGTGCGAATTGTAGCGGTTTTCCAGGTTCCGTGGATGCGGCAATTTGTCGCATTCTCACACCGCTCCCGACGATTTAGCATGAAAAATAATTCCAAGCGGCACTTGGCAAATCCATTTCATGTTGAATTGACTCAGGAGAATCCTTGCATGACTGATCCATGCAACCGGCGTTCATCGTTCCCGATGCGAAGCGCCCTGATCGTCAGCGTCATTGCAGCGCTGATAGGGGGCTGTGGCGGCGATGACGATAACAATAGTCTACCAGTGGTGCGCCGTGCGGCAATCCAGTTCCAGGGCCAGGTCAACGGTCAGGATTTCGTCTGTGGGGCGACCTATGAAAACGTAGGCATAGGTCAACCTGGAACCTATCAGGTGACGGACTGGCGCTTTTACGTCCACGATGTGGCGTTGATCAAGGCGGATGGAGCGCGGCGGGCGCTCGATTTGGATCAGGACGGAGTTTGGCAATATGAAAACGTCGCCTTGCTGGATCTGCGGCAGGACTGCGGCAGCGGGGTATTGCCGGGCAACGCTGAAGTGGTTGGCGCCGTGTCCAATGAAAACTACACCGGCATTTGTTTCAAGGTCGGCGTGCCTTATGCGCTTAACCATATCAACGACGCCACCGCGCCCTCGCCCTTGAACAATTCTGGGATGCTGTGGAACTGGCGCGGCGGGCGCAAGTTTATCCGGATCGACGGCATGGGCGCGCCTGGTGATGGCAATAACGCGGTGGCTTTTGTCGTGCATCTGGGCAGCACCGAATGTCCCGGCTCCAATCCCAACGCGCCTCCTACCGCCACCTGCGGCTATCCGAATATTGCCGAATTCTGCCTGAATGGCTTCGATGCCGATCAGGATCGCATCCTCATGGACATGGGTGCGGCGCTGGAGGCGTCTGATGTGGCGTTTAACACGCCTGACACTGCATCGGGCTGCATGTCGGGTAATGCCGATCCTGAGTGCATTGCCATCATGCCGCGTTTGAATCTGGACTTCACCTATATCGCTGGAGCGGGAGCGGCGCCTGAGCAATACCCCAGAGTCATTCCCCAACGGCTGTTCAGCGTGCGCAAACCATGAGCCGGGGATTGATCAGGATTGGAGCCCTCGCGGGGTTGCTGGCGGTGGGCGGGTGTGGCGGTGACGATAGCGGCGATAATAGCAGCGCGCCGCCGCAAGAACTGCCGCGTTCAGGTTACTCATGGTCTTTGCCGCCAGGTTTTCCCACGCCCCAGGAATTTGCGGAAAATCCGCTGTCCGATGCCAAAGTGGAACTGGGGCGCCATTTGTTCTATGACGCACGCCTATCAATCAACCAAACGACATCTTGCGCGTCCTGTCACCTGCCGGCACGGGCATTTGCCGATGGTCGCGTCACCGCCGTCGGTGCGACCGGCCAGGTTCATCTGCGCAACGCCATGAGCTTGACCAATGTGGTGTATAACGCAACCTTCGATTGGGCCAATCCGGTACTGACCACGTTGCATCAACAGGCGCTCACCCCGATGTTCAACGAATTTCCGGTCGAACTCGGTTGGGCCGATCACGAAGCGGAGATTCTCGATCGCCTGCGCTATGATCCGTTGTATCAGGATTTGTTCGTAGCGGCTTATCCTGACGCCACGGACCATTTTACTGCGGACCAGGTCGCCAAGGGTGTTGCCGCCTTTGTTTCCACGCTGATTTCCGGAAACTCCGCCTATGATCAGTCCACGCTTCAGGGAAACCGCGACGCCATGAGCGAAGCGGCCCGGCGCGGCCAGGAGTTATTTTTCTCTGAGCGTATGGAATGCTTCCATTGTCACGGCGGCTTCAACTTCAGCCAGTCCGTGAATCATTCCGGCACGACGCTGCCGCAGGCCGAGTTTCATAACAACGGTCTCTATAACATTGGCGGTGCCGGGGATTATCCGCTGGGCAACCGGGGTTTGTGGGAGTTCACCCAGCAGCCTGCTGATATGGGCCGGTTTCGCGCTCCGACTTTGCGCAATATCGAACTAACCGCACCCTATATGCATGACGGTTCCATCGCCACCTTAGAGGAGGTGATCGATCACTATGCCCGTGGCGGGCGGCTGGTCCGCGAAGGACCGCTAGCGGGTGATGGCGCCTTGAATCCGTTTAAAAGCGAACTGATGCCAGCACGTTTCTCACTGACCGATCAGGAGAAACTGGATATTATCGCATTCCTCAAGAGTCTAACCGACTGGAACTTCCTCTGTAACGCGCGGTTTGCTGACCCGTTTGGCAACTTTGAGCGTCATTCCGATTGTTATTAAACTTAGAGGTTGTGAGGCATAGAAAATGAAATTTTGGGTTCATCTGCAACGGTTTTTCTCTTATCTTGCAGTTCTTACAGTGTTTTTGTTGATGAGCTGGCCGGTTTGGGTCGACGCTCATGGCTATAAACTGAGCGATATAACGGTCACTCATCCCTGGGCTACCCCGGCTCACAGGAGTGCCGACGGGAAGGGCTATCTATCGCTAAGAAACAAAGGCCAAAAACCGGATCAGCTGCTTTCCGCTACAGCAGAGGTCGCGGCACGGGTTGAGCTGTACAGTGCAATTCAGGACGATAATGTGCTGAAAATACGCCCGGTCGACGCGCTTGAAATTCCTGCAGGAAAAACCGTCCGCTTGAAGCCGGGTAAATCGCACTTGATGTTGATCGGCCTGAAGAAGCCATTGGAGGATGGGCAGCACTTTCCCGTTGTTCTCCAGTTCCAGCATGCTGGAACAGTCACGGTAGACATGTTCGTACAGCTGAATGCTGATGAATCGATCTACTGATGCGCAACCGGAAACGCCAGGATCAAACACCTGGCGCACCGTTTCATGCGGATCAACCCGGAGCAAATGCCCTATTTATAATAACCAACCCCACAAACCCGATCGCCGATTTTGGTGATAAAGGCAGATTTTTCAGAAGGTTCGTTTTCACCTGGACGTGGAAACTTATACGAGACTTCCTTGAACTCGCCTTCGGTTGCCACGGCGAAGAATTCCTTGCCATATTCCTTGCCGTCCACGTCTTTGGATTTCTTTATGTTCACGCTTCCAACGCGGTTAGCTTTAGCGCCGTGTGCTGTTGTAATGCCGGTCGTCGCATCGGCGCAAAATACATAGAGATCACGGTCTTTAAAGCCACCCTCTCCGTTGGTAAACATCTCCAGCGCTGCGGCCGGATCTTTCTGTAACTCGATCGCTGCCTTCTCTAGCATCGCCTTGGCTTCAGTAGATGTTCCTGTACCCGCCGCCCAGACTAATGGAACCGGCAACAGTGCGACCAGTGCAAAAAAGACACGAAATACACGTAACATGGCATTTTTCCTCATTGTAATAACGCGTTCTATTTGGCGGAGTGCCACCACGATTTTGCAGGACATCCCGGCGATCTCACCTCCATTGGAGTGACCTGAGAATAGAGTGTATAGAAGGAAATACGGTGTTGAACTTTTCAGATTGGTATTGAAGCAACCTGTAATTCATACGTAATCATTCAGCCCTCTCACCCGCAAGCGGGCGAGGGGCGTAAAGGGTTATATCTATATCATTAGTTCGCTGCGTTTGTTGTTAAGACCGGCCCCGGTTCATGCGCAACGGCTTCTGTTTGTTCTGCTAATGCCGCAGCTTTTTCGGCGCTATGATGGATTTTGCGAGCCAGCAGCGTGTAAGCCACTGGCACGACTGACAGGGTTAGCAACGTCCCTAATAACAGTCCACCGACGATCACCCAACCGATTTGTTGACGGCTTTCTGCGCCTGCGCCAACCGCCAACGCCAGTGGAATCGCTCCCAAAATGGTTGCAAGGGTTGTCATCAGGATCGGTCTTAGCCGCAACGTTGCTGCCTCCAGCACCGCTTCACGCCGATCCAGCCCGGTTAGCCGCAGTTGATTGGCAAATTCCACGATCAAAATGCCATTTTTGGTAATCAGTCCGACCAGCATCACCAGCCCGATCTGGCTATAGACATTCAATGTCCCCCCGGTCAAAAACAGCGCCAGCAAGGCTCCCGTTACTGCCAGCGGGACGGTCAACATGATCACAAATGGCGATACAAAACTCTCGAACTGCGCCGCCAGCACGAGATAAATAAACAAGAGCGCCAGCACGAAGGTCACATACAGCGTTGCGCCGGATTCGCGGAACTCCCGCGATTGACCATCCAGCGCAGTCTGGGCATTCTCGCCCAGCACGTTCCGGGCCGTCTGATCCATGAAATCCAGCGCCTCGCCCAGCGCGTAACCGGGGGCGATGTTGGCAGAAATGACTGCCGCACGCTGCCGGTTGAAGTGATTCAATTCCTTGGGCGCCACGGTTTCCCGGACCTCGATCAGATTGGAAAGCTGCACCAGTTGCCCATCCCGGCCCCGGACGAAAATTGCAGTCAGGTCGGTGGGTTGCTCGCGGTCCCGATCCTTGAGTTGCACCATCACGTCATATTGCTGGCCTTCCTGCTTAAAGCGGGTCACTTGCCGGCCGCCCAGCAAGGTTTCCAAGGTCCGGCCGATTTCTTCCACATCCGCGCCGACCGCCGCGATTTTGTCGCGCTTGAGCACTACGGATAGTTGTGGCTTATTGAGGCGCAAGTCGGTATCCACGTTCACCATGCCCGGATATTGGCGGGCCTTGGCTAGCATTTGATCCACCAGAGTTTGCAATCCGGCGTAGCTAGTGGCCTGGATGATGAACTGTACGGCCGGATTGCGGAAGCTCTGCCCGAGTGACGGCGGATTGATTGGGAACGCCAATACCCCCGGCAATCCGCCAAACATCTTCGGTGCCAATTCCTTGGTGATTTCTTGTTGCTTGCGCTGGCGTTGCTCCCAGGGTTTCAGGCGCACGAATGACAGCGCGCTGTTCACCGGGTTGGGTTTTTCCAGACCCGGCGCCACGAAGGAGAAGTAGGAAATCACCTCGGGAATATTTTTGTAAAACTGCTCCAGTTGCCGGGCATAGCCATCGGTATAGGCCAGCGTCGCACCTTCCGGCGCGACAATCACGCCGATAAACACCCCGCGATCTTCCAGCGGCGATAGTTCCGATTTCAAATGGGTGAACAGCCACGCCGCGCCGGCTCCGGTGGCAAAGAACACCAGCACAATCAGCCAGCGCAGGTTGAGCGCCTGGATCAATGCTTGGCGATAACCGGTATTCATCGCCAGGAAAAAGCGCTCGCTCAAGTTGAACAGCCAATTATGCTGCCGCTCGTGGCGCAGCAACTTGGAACACATCATCGGCGTCAGGGTCAAGGCGGTGAAGCCGGAGACGATGACCGCCGCCGCGACAGTGAAGGCGAACTCGGTGAATAGCCGGCCGGTATTACCGGTCATGAACGCCAGGGGAGTGAATACCGCCGCCAAGGTCAAGGTCATCGCGACGATGGCAAAGGCGATTTCCTTCGATCCCTGCAAGGCTGCCCGGAATGGCGGTATACCTTCTTCGATATGGCGATGAATGTTCTCCAGCATCACGATGGCGTCGTCCACGACCAGGCCGATGGCCAGCACCAGTCCCAGTAGGGTCAGGGTGTTGATGGTGAAGCCCAAGGCATACAGGAAAAAGAAGGAACCGATCAGCGAGACTGGGATGGTCACGAAGGGGATCAGCGTCGCCCGCCAGTTGCGCAGGAACAGATAAATCACCGCGACGACCAGCGCCAGTGCCTCCAGCATGGTGTGGTAAACGGCTTCGATGGATTTTTCGATGAAAACCGAACCATCGTAACCGACAATAATCTTCATGCCTTCCGGGAGGCTGTCCCGCAGGGCTGGCAATAACGCCTTGACCGCCTGCGCTACACTCAGGGTATTGGCGGTGGACTGCTTGACTACACCGAGTCCGACTGAGGGGTTGCCGTTGACCCGTACTGCATTGCGCTCGTCTGCCGCGCCAATTTCCGCATAGCCGATGTCGCGCAAGCGGATCGGATAGCCTTTGGTTTCCTTGAGGATCAAGTCGTTGAACTGCGCTGGAGTGCGTAAATCCGATTCGGTCAGCACCGAAAACTCGCGCTGGCGTGATTCGATGCGGCCGGAAGGCAGTTCAATGTTCTGCTTCTTTAGAGCATCTTCCACATCCTGCGGTGTCAGGCTGTAGGCGGCCATCCGGTCACGGTCTAGCCACAGCCGCATGGCGTAGCGCCGCTCACCTGCGATGATGACGCTGGCGACGCCCGGTAGCGCCTGCAAGCGGTCGACAATGGTACGGTCGGCATAATCGGTGATTTCCAGAGCGCTGTGCCGGTCGCTGGAAAAGGCCAGCCACATGATTGCCTGGGCATCCGCCTCAATCTTGGCGACTACCGGGTCATTGGTTTCGTCCGGCAATTGGCCGCGCACTCGCGCGACGCGGTCGCGCACATCGTTTGCGGCTGAATCCACATCCCGCTCCAGAAGAAACTCGACGGTGATCTGACTGACCTCTTCGCGGCTGACCGACTTGATGGTACGGACGCCTTCAATGCCAGCCAGTGAATCTTCCAGCGGCTGAGTCACCTGGCTTTCCATGATCTCAGCGCTGGCGCCGGGGTAAACAGTGCGCACCGACACGATGGGTGCATCGATGTTCGGATATTCGCGCACCGGCAAGCGTAAAAAAGAGATGACGCCAATCAGAATAATGGCGAGACTCATTACGGTCGCCAGCACCGGGCGTTTAATGCAGAGTTCGGGAAGAAACATGGCGGCTTATCTCTTCCGGTTGGCCGGGGGGGGCGAATTAGTGGGCTGAGCGGTGTCTGGTGGAGAATCCGGCGGCGGTATAACCGCAACCGGCGCGCCGTCGCGAATCTTCAATTGTCCGTCAGTGACCACGAGATCGCCCGCCTGCAATCCATCAAGAATCTCGACTTGGCCAGGCCGGCGCAGCCCCAGTTTTACTGGAGTCATCACTGCCTTGCTGTCGACCACCCGGTAAACAAAGATCATTTGGCCCACGGGTACAATCGCCTGTTCTGGCGCGACCAGTGCGTTTTCGCGCCGCTCCAGAATCAGGTTAACCCGCGCGAACAAACCTGGCCGCAGCTTGTTATCCTTATTCGGCAGCCGTGCCCTCAACAGCACCGTGCGAGTTTCTTCATCCAGCGCTGGATCAATGGCATAGATAGCGCCTTCGAAACGCTGATCAGGATAGGCATCCACCCGGATCGCCAGGGGCTGACCGGCCGCCAGCCGCGCCAGATACGTTTCTGGTACCCGGAAATCCAGCTTCATTGAACCAATGCTTTCTAGGTTGGCGATATCATCGCCTGGTTTGATATAAGCGCCGGGACTGACTTGGCGCAATCCGATCACGCCATCAAACGGTGCCTGGATCACGGTCTTGCTCAATCGTACCCGGCTGAGCTCCTGCTGGGCGCGCGCTGTGTCCAGCTTCGCTTTAGCTTCGTCGATATTTTGCTGGCTGGTCAGGTTCTTACGATCCATATCTTGCAAGCGCCGGTAGCTGCTTTCTTCAAGAGCGAGCTGAGCAGCGCTACTGGCCAATTGCGCTTGGTATTCTTCCTGATCGAGGGTGATCAGTGGTTGACCTTGGCGGACTGCTTGGCCTTCCTTGAAATGCAGGGCCGCTACCCGTCCGGCGATTTCCGAACGTACGATGACGGTTTCATCCGCCCGTAGGGTGCCCACTGCTGTGATATCGGCATTCAAGGTTTCGCGAATTACCGGAGCGGCCTTAATTGGGATGGGTGGCATCTCTTTCTGCTGGGCCAATCCTGCAGCTGGATTAATGGAAACCGTGAATACAGCGCCCAATATCATGCATTTGCGTTTGTTATACATATCATTACCTAATTAGCAAGCTGCTACAGTGACAAATTCAAAGCTAAGCCGCCGCTTGATAGTCGTCGTCCCGGCAAGTCGTCGCATAGGGAGTGTCTCGATATGGAAGCGCTGATTGAAGCAATATGTGAAATGTGAATGCAGCCAAGTAGCGTCGTGAATCCTACGTTGCCAAGCCGAAAGCAGTGTAATCATTTGTGTTCGATTCTGAACAGTTCAAGAAACGCCGGCAGCGATTCACTCGGTGGAAATGGGATGCAATATACCGGCATGATATGATCATCCAGGTGGTTGGGCCACTGGTCTGCGCATTTTCATGGGAGAAACCTTGGGCTGATTGGAAAATCCCGCTATCAAATAGGTGATCGAGTAATGCGCCGAAGGTAAGGCAAGGACTGAAATTGGCTCAATTAACCAAGCTGTGCAACCTGTGATCTGGTTTTGAAACGTTTGCAACGAGACTGACGGGTGCCATCAGCAGAGTAAGCCGGTGGAATTTCAGCTGATGGGTGGGGTCGATAAAAGTGATTCAGGAGCGTCCCCGTTGCTGGCAGCCTCAAGCTGTATCGGAACAGCAGTTTCTGGTTTCTTTTTCATATTTTTGGATTTTAATCACACTTTTAAAATAACAGGTTACTATTGAGATATGTCAATTTTCGAATTGGGAAGACTATCATATATACGAGAAACTATTGGAAAATACTGTGGATTTACTCTTGTCGAATTGTTATTGGTTTTTGTTATTGTTTTTATTCTGTCAACCATTGCGTTGTATAGATATAATGAATATATGGATCGTAAGAATATTGCTCAGGCAAAGCTCGATATTCTGTTTATTGAATCGGAGATTGATAATTTTTATGCGGTGGGCTTTAGTTACCCAGAATCTCTTAGTGAGTTGCCAAAGACAATACCTCTTTTGGACCCTTGGGGAAGTCCTTATCAATATTTGAACATCACTACTACTAAAGGGAAAGGCAAGGTGCGTAAGGATCACAACTTAGTTCCTTTGAATTCTGATTACGATTTATATAGTATGGGAAAAGATAAGAAAAGTGTATCTCCGCTAACTGCCAAAGCAAGTAAAGATGATATTATTCGAGCTAATAATGGCGATTTCGTTGGATTGGCCTTGGAGTATTGATAGACAGTATTTTTATATTGCCATATGAAAATAGAAATGATTTTTCTTCGTAGTAAAGTAGCACGAAGAGTGTTTTTGTTATTTATCGTCTCATCTTTGGTTCCTGTCTTATTATTAGTAATCTTGTCATTTGGTCAGGTAAGTAGTTTTATCAAAAATCAACAATCTGAACAGGTTAAGCAATTAAATAAAGATTATGGCTTGGCACTGTTAGAACGCTTGCTATTGCTTAAAATGCAGCTTGGCTGGATTTCCGAAGCTATAAATCAAGAAAAATTATCAATTGATTCATTAGGAGAGAAAGGTTTTTACTTAAAAGATAATCAAGGTTTCAAAAAAATAGAATTGATTACTGATGTTGAAAAATACATATCAAGATTGAGGGATGAAAAAATAGCAAAATATCTTAAAAAAGAAAATAAATATTTTAAATTAGGTGATTATATTCTTATAACTGACCATCAACCACATTCTTTTTTAAGAGTGTATTTGGTTCGGATACTTGATCCACAGCATCCAGAGAATGGTTTGTTGGTTGGAGAAATTGATCAGTCTTTTCTATGGGGCGTTTTTAATTCATTCGGGCCAAAAATACAACTTTGTGTTCTTAATGAATTAAACAGAGTGTTGTTTTGTTCTCATGAGGAGTATCTGCCAGGTCTAGGGCAGTTAATTGAAATGAATCAATCTTCTTCAGGGCAATTTGCGTGGCAGGGTATTAATAATAAATACTTGATAAATTACTGGTCTATTTTCCTTGAGCCTAATTTTTCCATACCAAAGTGGACTTTAATTGTTATTCAGTCAAAGGAGGATGTATTAACAATCTTAGCTGATTTTAGAAACATTTTTATAGTTGTCATCACACTAACAATTGCTATTGTAGCATTGTTAAGTGCTTATCAAATCCGTAGGAATCTAATTCCGATTGAGAAAATAATAGAAGGAATTGAGTGTATTGCGAATAAGAATTTTGATAGACCTGTAATGGTTAATAGTGGTGATGAGTTTGAAGAGCTGGCTACTTCTTTTAATAAGATGGGAGTTATAATAAATAAACAGCTTCAAACGTTGTCTGCAATGGCGGATATTGATCGGTTAATTTTATCAACCATGAAAATTGAGGATATTGTTAGAATTGTACTAACCTGTATGAATGATATTGTTTCTCAAGATTATATAAGTATGGTTGTTATTAAAAGTAATCATAATAATGCATGTTATATTTATACTAGGAATGAGTTAGCTAAAGAAATGATAACTGTGGATACTCAGGAAATAACATTGTTGGAGTATCAAAAGCTCTTAGCAAATCAAAATTATATATATGTGTGTGATTATCAACAAAATATACCGGGTTATCTTTTGTCTTTACAAAAACTAGGCGCTGTTTCTTTCTTGATACTTCCTATCGTACTAAAAGAGGAGGTGTCTGCAATTATCTGTCTAGGTTATCGAAGTTTGCTCACTGTCTCGGAAGAATATATTTTCCTTTCCCGGGATTTTGCCAATCGTGTAGCAGTGGCACTGTCTAAGGCAAGCTGGGAAGAGCAATTGTATCATATGGCTCATTATGATTCTTTGACGGGGATTCCGAACCGGTTACTGCTCAAGGATCGATTGCAGCAATCTCTGGCTAGGGCTGAACGGCAAAATTCCTTTATAGCTGTTTTATTTATTGATCTCGATCGTTTCAAATACGTTAATGATTCCTTAGGGCATGTGATCGGTGATTTATTGTTATGCGAAGTTGCACAACGGCTGAGTAGAAATTTGCGAAGTGAGGATACTATTTCCAGACTTGGAGGTGATGAATTTGTTATTGTCATCTCACAATTTGAAAATATTAAAGAGCCATTGTCGATAACCACTAAAATTGCTAATAAAATTTTGGCAGAATTTTCAATGCCATTCAATATTAATGACCGTGAAATTTTTTCAACAGCCAGTATCGGTATTGCTTGTTATCCTAGTGATGGACAAGCTACTGATGAACTTATAAAAAACTCAGATTCTGCCATGTATCATGCTAAATCAAAGGGCAAGAATAATTATCAATTTTATTCAAAGATACTCAACGATGTCGCTTTGGAAAGATTAGAGATGGAAAATAACCTTCGCTATGCCCTAGAGCGAGGTGAATTCGAGTTATATTATCAACCAAAAGTTGAAACCCGAAGTAAGCGGATTTGTGGAGCAGAAGCTCTGTTACGTTGGAATCATCCACAAAAAGGGCGGGTCTCACCCGGGCAGTTTATTCCTCTCTGTGAAGAGGTTGGTTTAATCATCCCGATTAGTGAATGGATCATTCATACCGCATGTATGCAGGCTAAGCACTGGCAGGACCGGGGTTTTCTATCGTTAACTGTTGCTGTCAACCTTTCCCCTTTGCAGTTTCGTCAACCTGATCTGATTCAGAAGGTTAAGAATATACTTGATGAAATTGGGATGACTGCTAACCGGTTAGAGTTTGAGATTACCGAAAGCACTGCAATGGAAGACATTGATGAAGCTATCGCAACAATGGATATATTCAAAAGGATGGGAATCTTTTTTAGCATTGATGATTTTGGGACAGGCTATTCTTCACTGAGCTATTTAAAGCGCTTCCCAGTTAATACTCTCAAAATTGATCAGTCCTTTATTCGAAATATCCATGTGAATTTCGAAGATGCAGCCATTGTGAAGTCAATTGTCACTTTAGCGCATAGCTTGAAATTTGCTGTTATCGCTGAAGGGGTGGAGACTAAGAAACAATTTGATTTCCTAAAGGATATTGATTGTGATGAAATTCAAGGCTATTTATTTAGTCCTCCGGTCTCAGTGGATGAATTTACTAACTTACTGTCTCACAATAAATTTGATAATTAATGAGGCTGAGAGTTGCGCTTAGATGAATGCCTGCCGTTGCGCAAAATAGCGATCCAGAAATTCGTCGAATGACAGTTCATCGGCCGCCTCAAGGGCTTTTTGCTCGCGCCATGAACGTTCTGCTATTCCGGTGAGGAATCGTATTCGCTCTCCGGTCAGAGGAGGCGATATGAAGTGGTGGCGATGTTGCTCCGATAATCGTCTCGCGCAACGGAAAAAGTTCTCGCCGCTGGCGCGCATTTCGGCCAGCATCCGGGCTGAGGGCGTCCGCTCAGGATCAATCAGTGCCGCCCGCTGTCCGGCCAACGCCGCTGCGTAAGGTTGCCCCTCTTGACCCATGTCCAGCAATTCGCTAAGGGGCTGCATTTGTTCGAGAATTTCCTCTGCCCAGCGCCGCAGTGGCAGCGATGGACCGCGCCGCCGGTGCAGCACCAGCGCCGGATCGCGGCCATTCAGCGCCACTGCCATCTGATTGTCATCAATGAGGCCGCGTTCCTCGGCATCCAGCGGTGGCGACTCAGTTAACAGGCAAAACAGCAGGAAAATTTCCAGAAATTGCAACTGTAGGATATTAACGCCCAGTGGCTCCAACGGATTGATGTCCACCGAGCGCAATTCCACATAACTCACCCCGCGCTGTTGCAAGGTCAAGGTGGGTTTTTCATTGCCTTGCGGTGGTTGTTTAGGCCGCATTGAGGCGTAATACTCGTTCTCAATTTGCAGGATATTGGCATTGAGTTGACGGTATTCACCGTTCACTTTGACACCGATCTGCTCATAAGGCGGCCAAGGCGTCATCGTAGCTTGGGTCAGGCTCGTGATATATTCAACCAGCGAGTTATAGCAAACGTTGACGCCGCTTTTCTTTTCAGTGCGGTTGGTGTAACCAACGTTGCTCATTCGCAGTGAAGTCGCGTAGGGTCCATAGCAGGTATGGTCGTCGAACGCGGGTAAGGTCGTGCTCTTACCATCGAGGAATGATTTGCAGACGGCTGGCGAGGCGCCAAACAGATAGAGAATCAGCCAGCCACTGCGTTGCAGATTGCGAATCAGCCCGAAGTAGGACTCGGAGCGAAAATCCTGGAGAGTGCGGCGATCGCCCTCTTGCTCCTGAAAGGCTGCCCAGAACGCGTCCGGTAGAGAGAAATTGAAGTGAATCCCAGCGATCACCTGCATGATCCGCCCATAGCGCCAGGCCAGTCCGCGCCGGTAAACATGCTTCATCCGTCCGAGGTTCGAAGCACCGTATTCAGCGATGGGAATGCTGGCTTCGCCGCTCAGGATACAAGGCATACTGGCCGCCCACAGCAATTCATCATCAATGTGGGGATAAACGAAACGATGGAGATCATCGAGGAAACGCAGTGCTTCCTTGGCTCCGGGCAGCGGCGGGGTAATAAACTCCAGCAGTGCTTCGGAGTAATCGGTGGTGATATACGGATGGGTCAGGGCCGAACCCAGGGGAGCAGGGTGCCGGACTTGCGAGATGTAGCCATCTGGAGCGACCCGCAGCGCCTCTCGCTCCAGACCCAGCAGGCGGCCATCCAGCAGGGGACGCGGATCAGTATTAAACAGCCAGGTCAAACGCTGATTGAGCATTGGGTACAAGATGATCACCTCATGGGTGCAGCGATTTTACGCCTATTTTCGATAGGCCAGGTTAGGCAAGGTCATCTTTAAGTAAAATGCACCCTGCTTTCATTATCATCCATCCCAGAATTCTAGTTGCGGGAGAGAAGAAACTATGGCCAGCATTCCCTTACTGGTATTTGTTGTGGCCGCTTATACAGCGCTGGCGCTGGCGGCGCCGGGTTGGCTGGAAGCGACGCTTTTTGGCCTGCCATTGTTATCCGGAGCCGTTTTGCTGTTCCAGGGTGGCGACTTGCTGCTGGTCGTCGGTTTGTTCCTGTTGTGCGTTGAGATTTATCGCGCGACCAACAGTTCAACCGCCGCTATTCTCAACCATGTTCTGTCGCTCGTGGTGTTTATTATCGCACTGATTGAGCTGATCGTAATGCCACGCATGGCCAATATGACCTTTTTCCTGATCGTGCTCATGACTCTGAGTGATGTGATTGCTGGCTTTACCGTGACCATCTCCACTGCCCGGCGGGATATTCAACGTCCGTCCTGATGTTGCTTGTCCAGTGCTTACCCTCGGAGTTCATTCTCGTCCATGCCTGGTTCTGAATTTACCCTGATTGATCGCTATTTCGCTGCACATGAATTGCGGCGCTCCGATGTGATGCTAGGCATCGGCGATGACGGTGCCTTGTTAGCGCCGCCTTCCGGCCAGCAGCTGGTCGTGACAATAGATACTTTGGTGGCCGACGTACATTTCTTCGCTGCCGCCGATCCGGAGGGGATTGGCCACAAGGCGCTGGCGGTGAACCTGAGTGATTTGGCAGCGATGGGCGCAACCCCGGCTTGGGTGGCACTGGCGTTGACTTTGCCGGAAGCTGATGACGTTTGGCTGGAGGCGTTTTGCCGGGGGCTATTCGCCTTGGCGGACCGGCATGGGGTGCAACTAATCGGGGGTGATACCACTCACGGCCCCGTGACTGTTATCACGCTTCAAGCACAAGGTTTCGTGCCGCCTGGGTTGGCACTGCGCCGTGACGGTGCGAAGCCGGGCGATAGCGTGTATGTCACCGGAACCCTGGGCGATGCCGGTTTGGCATTGGCGGTGGCATTGGGGAGGGTAGAGGGGGTTGGCAGCTATCAGAATTATCTGCAGATGCGGTTGGAGCGGCCCGAGCCGCGCATTGCACAGGGACGGGCGCTGCGTGAGATGGCCAACGCGGCTATCGACCTCTCTGACGGGTTGGCGCAGGATCTGGGCCATATTCTGGAGCGCAGCAAGGCCGGCGCACGGCTGGAGGTCGACCGGTTGCCCTTATCACCCGCGCTATTGGCCTGCCTGGATCAGCATGCGGCGATCACGACCGCCTTAACCAGTGGCGATGATTATGAACTTTGCTTTACGGTGCCACCGGAGCGAGTTGAACGGCTGGAGCATCTTGCCATGCGCTGGGATTGCCGCTGTACGCGTATCGGCGTTATCACCGCTGAGCCGGGTTTGCAATTGTTTCGCGCCGATGGCTCCGTTTTTCGCCTGGACCGGTCAGGCTATGATCACTTCGCCTAAAAAGGCAAGATCATAACCCGGTTCCGTATACCGGCCCTTCTGCGATGGGTTTTTCATTTGGCGATTACAGGTAAATCACTATGAGCGCCTGGACCCGTTTCGAACGCGGAGTGGGATTGCTGCGTTCGGTGTTGATGTACCACGGCATTCCATTCCGCCGCCGCCGCCTGACCCGGTTTTACGCCCAGTTTATCGGTCCGGGCGATTTATGCTTCGATATCGGTGCGCATGTTGGCAGCCGGTTGCGGGCCTGGGCGCCGTTGGGCGCCCGGATCGTGGCTGTCGAGCCGCAACCCGATTGCATGGCGCTGCTGCGTTGCTGGTTTGGCCATCAAGCGCCGGTCACCTTGGTCGAGCAGGCGGTTGGGGCCGCGCCTGGCGTTGCCGAATTACGGGTCAGTCCCCGCACGCCGACCGTGACCACTTTGTCGTCGTCTTGGATCGCCGCAGTACAGCAGGAGCGCGGGTTTGCTGGCGTGCGCTGGGATGCGCCGGTTCCGGTTACAGTGACCACTCTGGATGAATTGATTGCCTGTTACGGTATACCGGCATTTTGCAAAATCGATGTGGAAGGTTACGAGCAGGAAGTTCTACAGGGGCTGTCCCAACCGGTTCCTGCCTTGTCCTTCGAGTATCTACCGGCTTGTTTGGACACCGCACGAGCCTGTGTGACCTTGCTGACGGCGTTGGGACCCTATGTCTTCAATTGGTCGGTTGGAGAGACGCAATGCTTGCGGTCAGCGGACTGGCTGACGGCGGCAGACTTGCTTGAAAAACTCGACATCCAGGCTCGAATGGGCCGGTCAGGGGATATTTACGCACGCCTTCCTCGATGTTGAGTCCCACGCTGTGCTGGAACGAATTGACGTTAACGTGTCCGGGATCGTTCGTCTGGATTTTGCAGATGTATTCATATGGGGTTAGCCCTTTGGGGGTTTTGAGGCGTTTAGCGAAGTTGCAGGCTATCAGGAACGCCGGCAGATCTTGTTTCAGGTGATCGTGCGAGTGGTCGTCATCACGCTTTACCGTTGCCATCTTTGATGATCCGGTTCATGCGTTTCACTTGAGCGTTTGTCCAAGGATGAACATTTAATGATTTGGGATGGAGTCTCTTATCAATCATGGCGAAGAAGTTCAAGCCTATCTGAGTCACGACCCGCCGCAGGATTGGCGGATTGCCGCTTCACTCCTTCAGGTCTTTCAATACCCGCTGCAGAGCCTGATACTCTTCGTGGCATTCGGCGCAAAGGGTTAAGTGATGCGCCACGGCCTTGAGCCCATCTGGAATCGACTTGCCCGCCAGTTCCCGCTCAGCGAATTCAGCCACCAGCGACAGGCATTGCTCGCAGTCGATTTCATCGTCTTTCGTGAGACCGATGAGTTGCATCAGTTTATTAATTTCATGCGTTGAGAGTGACATGGCCGGGTGTCCTCATTCGACAAAGGCAGCGTGGATGTCAGCAGCAACATAACCGGCCGCTTCCAGCCCTCGTTTCAAACGTTTGCGGGCATCGTGGGTCAGTTTGTAAACCGCATTGCGATTACTGCCGATGTGCCGGGCGATTTCTTCTTGAGGCATCCCCTTTAGCTCGGCTACCAGCGCCGTTCGTTGTTTATCCGTCAATTCGTTCTGCATCACGTCATGGAGAGTGTCGAGAATCGCTTGCTGTTCCCACTGCACGGCTGGACCAATTTCTTCATCGCTGGCCCATGCTTGGGCAAAATGGGGGTCTTCACTCAATGTATCGAGTGACACATCCTGCCAGCGCCGTCGCCGTAGTTCGGTCATCGCAACACGAATCGCGATCGCGGTCGCCCAGGTTAGGAAACGGCTGCGCCCCTCAAACTGCTGAAGGCGGTCGAGAATGCGCACCAATCCATCCTGTACGGCGTCTTCGAGAAATGCTTCATCGACCAGACCCCATTTCCAAAAAGCCCGCCGCAGACTGCGCAGCAACTCTGCCCGCAGAGCCGACAAGGCTGCCTGCTGATCTGGATGGCCTTTACCGAGATGCATCAACCAGGTTTCGTTGTTTCGGCTCATGTTGTCCGGTGCCGGTCAGGCCGTTCGCTTGTTGAATTTACCACGCCACACCCGGCCGGTAGTTGAGAGTCTGGCCGGGTGCGCCGTGGAGCGTCGTCACGCGGCCGCGAGGCTGGGCGCCGCGGGGAAATCTACGGTTGTCCCGGCGACGTGGTTGAAGTAGTTGGTGAAGATGTTCAATGCTACATGGGCTACGATCTCGGCGATTTCACCATCCGTGTATCCAGCCTGCCGGACCCGTCCTAGCTGGGTCTCAGCGATCATACCCCGGTCCTGCACGATTTTGCGGGCAAGTTCCAGTGCTACTTGCTCCTTTTCAACCGGCGAATGGGCACGGCGCGCGGCGCGGGTTTCCTGCTCGCTGAGACCGGCGGCTTTGCCAAGCGCCGTATGGGCAGCCAAGCAATAGTCGCAGCGATTGGTCTCACCGACCACTAGAGCGATTTGCTCCCGCAAGCGGGGTGGCAGAAAGCCGCTGGATAACGTCTGGCTGAAGCCAAGATAAGCCTTCGCCACAGCGGGCGAATGGGCCATCGTCGCAATCAGGTTCGGTACCGAACCCATTTTCTTTTTGACCGTGTGCAGCAGGTCAGCCGCGGCAGAATCAGCGGTGTTGTGATCAATCGGCTGGATACGAGTCATTGCTGTGCTCCTCAAGGTTTGAAGTGAATTACTTAACGCCAGGACTGGCTGCTATTTGGACGAGGCAAGACCTCAAGGTCTTACCCTGCTTTCCTGAAAAAACTGCATTTCCAGGATTTCTGGGCAGCGGGGTAAGACCAGAAGGGGCCACGTCGTCCAAGCAGTGCCGGCAACGATCCGT